>R18__coassemble_1167_pt1 | contig 125416 bp, 129 predicted proteins | sample R18__metabat2_low_PE_056 | metagenome-assembled genome bin R18 | reverse complement strand
ATCCAGCTCCTGCAGAGATCGACTCCGTGCCCGACCTACTACCTCGGAACCGACGATTTCCGCTACGCCTACTATGCAGCGGAAATCACCGGTGAAGGAACTTTCTACATCGGCTATGCAGACAACGTAAGCATCGCAGAAAACCCGTCCTGGAGTCCGGGATGGAAACCGGTCATCACCACAGAGACAGAGCCGCAGGAAGAACCTGAGGACGAACCGGTCACCCCGATTATGCCGGTTGCAAAGTCACCGGCACCAATTGCCGGAATCCTCGCCGGTCTCGGCACAGCAGCAGTTCTTCTGAGATTCAGAAGACACTAACCTAAACTTTTTTTGACGAATCTTCAAGAATCAGAATTTCTCCAGGAACTCCGGGTGAAGCATGAACCGGAATGCCCGTCCTTCCTTTTCCATTTTGAGATACTGCAGATCGGAAAGATGCTGCAGGTCAGTCCGTGCGGTCTGGCAAATACTAACAATTAATTACTAATAATTAAATTTTGACAGTTAAAGGACATCAGATGAAAAACCAACCACTTTACAAAAAGTCGTTGGACTTTCTGTGTTAACATAACAAAAAGTCCAACGACTTTTTGTGGTCAGGGTGTTCAACCCCGAAGAACGTATTTTTCAACAAAATAAAAAAGAGGAAGAAGCCGGTTCACGGATGCGTCAAAGCGATGAAGGGACGCTGTCTGAACCTTTAGCATCTTTGAGGTTTAGGAATGTTACACTTACAAATACGACGAGGGGGTATATAAACCCCTGACCGCGCGGTGCGAAAGTGCCCCGCAATCAAGAAAAACAGGCCTTCTCACTCAGAGAGAGCACTTTCGCAAACTATGAAAAAAGGGGGAAAAATCAGTGTTCTTCCCGGACCATCGTGATGCATTTCTTCGGACACTCGTTGGAGCAGATACCGCATCCTTTGCAGTAGGTGAGATCAATCTCCTGGGTGTCCTGGTCGATAACCGCATCCGGACAGTACATTGCACAGATACCGCAGTGGTTGCAGACGGAACGGTCGACAACCGGACGGAACGTTCTCCACGTTCCGGTCTGTCCCATAGCGGCCTCTTTCGGTGTGCTGATGGTAATCTTCGGAATTCCCTGATACGTCATGCCTGAACCTCCTGGAAGGCGGCTTCCGCTGCTTCCACGTTTCTTACATCGCTGAAGGTCTCTTCAATGGCCTTCTTGCCCGACTCGTGCGTGTAGACGCCGAGTTTTGCAAGAGCTCCGATAACCGGAGTGTTTAAGATCGGACTTCCTGCAATGAAGAGGTTGGTCTTCAGCGAGATGCCGGTCAGGTCGCACTTGTATGCCTTGAACTGCGGCGGGAAGGAAAGGTCCTCGTGCGTGTTAACAAAGATGCTTCCGCCTTCCTTCAGACCATCCAAGACGTTAACCGTGTCCATGACGGTCGGGTCAAGAACCACAACCATGTCCGGCTTGGTGATCTGGGAGTAGATTCTGACCGGAGCATCGTCAATGCGGACGAACGAAACAATCGGTGCACCGCGGCGCTCTGCACCGTAGAACGGGCAGGCGGTTGCAAACTTTCCGTCCTTGACGGCGGCGGCAGCCATCATACGGGCGGCGGTAACGCCTCCCTGTCCACCGCGGGAGTGAATGCGAATCTCGAACATTACTGATCCTCCTCCGTGATGCCGAACCATACTTCGGTTCCCATCTTTCTTTCCTTGACAAAGTCGGCGATGTTTTCGTAGGTGACTTCCTGTCCGCCGAGACCGGCGATGACACTGGCAATCTTTGCTTCCGGATAGCGTGCCTGGATTTCGCCGGCAATAACGCCGCCGAAGCCGAAGGAGTAGTCACGGTCGATGACGACGAGTTCTTTGCCTTTAATATTCATGTCAAGCGGGAACGGTCTGAGCCAGCGGATGCGCATGACACCGGCCTTGATGCCTTCTTTTCTGAGGTTGTCGACGGCAACTTCCGCTTCCTTGCCTAAGGTTCCCATGGCAACGATGACAACATCGGCGTCGTCGCACATATATTCCTCAACCGGTGCGTACGATCTGCCGAACCGCTTGGCGAATTCAGCTTCGGTCTCGCGGATGACTTCACGTGCATTGCGCTGGGCAACTTCCATGTCGTAGCGGAACTTGTAGTGAACGCCCGGCGGACTCATTGCGCCGTAGCCGTGCGGGTCGTTGACATCGATTGCGTGCGGAAGAGAAATCGGCGGGATAAAGTCTCCCGGGTCGGTCATCTCGTACGGCTGCATGATGTGAGACAGCAGGAAACCATCCATGTTAATCATGACGGGGAGAAGAACACGGTTGTCTTCTGCAATTCTGAATGCCATCAGTGCTGCATCGTATGCTTCCTGCACAGTCGAGACGTAGACCTGCAGCCATCCGGTATCTCTCTGGGATAAGGCATCGGAGTGCTCTGCCCAGGTGTTCCATCCCGGTGCGATGGTTCTGTTGACCTGACCCATCACAATCGGCAGACGTGCTCCTGCTGCCCAGTGGAGCATCTCATGCATGTAGAGAAGACCGTGGGAACTGGTTGCGGTAAAGACACGTACACCGGTGATGGAAGCGCCGATACAGGCGGTCATTGCCGAGTGCTCGGACTCGACCGGAATGTAGCGTGCATCCATTTCGCCTGCTTCGACATATTCGGCGATGGACTCAATGATTTCTGTCTGCGGGGTAATCGGGTATGCTGCAACGACGGTCGGCTGTGCCTTCTTGACTGCTGCTGCAACGGCTTTGTTTCCGGTACCCATAACAAGGTTCTGGCTCATGCTGTTTCCTCCGAGATTTTCACTTCTGCGGCAATCTTGCGCAGGTTCTTGTCGACGTTTGCCTGAATCTCCGCGGCAAGCTTCTCGTCAACCTTCTTGAATCTGCCCTGCATCTTGAGGTAGTCGATGACCGGAACCGGACGTGCCATTGCTGCACGGGACGGTGCACTGATGGTGAGCTTGTCATATTCCTTCTCCCAGAGAACCCAGAGACCGGACTTGACAGCAAGCTTTCCGACTTCAACGGTCTTCTCCGACGGGGTCTTCCATCCCGGCGGGCACGGAGCTAAGATGTGGATGAACTTCGGACCCGGAATGGACAGCGCCTTCTTGACCTTGTTGTAGATGTCAGCAGGGTAGGATGCACAGGCGGTTGCCTGGTACGGAAGGTTGTGCGCCTCGATGATGCGGTCGAGATCTTTTTTGACGACACGCTTTCCGTTCGGCGTCGTGGTGGTGATTGCACCAAGCGGGGTTGCTCCGGAACGCTGCATACCGGTGTTTCCGTATGCTTCGTTGTCGTAGCAGATGTAGAGGAAGTCCTCACGGCGTTCCAGGGCACCGGATAATGCCTGAATACCGATATCTGCGGTTCCTCCGTCACCGGCATAGACGATGACGTTGGTCTTCTGTCCTTTGGCACGAAGTGCTTCACTCATACCGGAAGCACATGCTGCCGCCGCTGCAAAGGCAATATTGTAGACAGGGATGGTGTGCAGCATATATGGATATACACCCTGAATAACACTGTTGCAGCATGCAGGGATGACCAGAATCGTATCCTTGCCGGCGGCTTTTAAGATATAGCGGAGGGCGAGAAGTGATCCGCATCCAGCACAGGTGGACGGGCACTTCAGGAGCATCTCCTCTTTTGGAATTTCCGTCATGAAATCACGTATTATTTTGTATTCTGGTATATTGATTGTTACGATGTGAGAAAACCCCTCTACACTCAGAGATACGCCGTCTCAACAAAGGAAAATTTATATTACGTTAAATATCGAATAGAACATCATGACGGATGAACCGAAGTCAGAACTGACTGACGATGAAATTCTCGCCCGTGCAAATAAAATCAATGAAGAACGGGAACTGGCACGTATCGAAGCTGAAAAACGTGCCGAAGAGGAGCGTCTTCAGAAAGAGGCTGCAGAAGAACGCCAGCGGCAGATTGAAGCCGAGAAGCGTGCTGAAGAAATTGCCCGTGCCAAGATTCTTGTCGATGAAGAGAAGAAGAAGGCAGAAGAAGCCGAGCGTATGAAGGAAGCCGAAAAGCAGGCGGAAATCCTCAAGGCGGAAGAAGCAAAGAGAGCAGCTGAAGCAGAAAAGGCGGCAAAACTTGCTGAAGCAAAGAAGCTTGTTGCAGAAGACAAGAAGGCAAACCCGGTCAAGAAGAAACACGTCGGCCTGAAAATCTTCCTGGTTATCATAGCACTGCTCATTATCGCAGTATTAGTCGGATTCTTCTCCTTCGGCGTCTCGGTTCAGGATCTCTCCTCATCCGGTGCGGTAACCGGCGGAACAAACTACGATATATGGATGACACCGGGCAAAGAAGTTGTTCTCGGCGACTACAGAATCCTCGTCAACACCACAACCGACGGACTGAACGTAACAAGCGGAACCCAGCAGTACACCCTTACGACAGGAGTCCCGTATAACGACGTAAAAGACAAGCATGTCGCCATCTCGTTCCTCTGGGGTGCACTGGTTATTCAGGACTTCGATATGTCAATCCAGAAACTGACTTACACCGGAGTCGCATCTGACGGCAATGCACATGCAACAGCACTCATCAGCAAGACAAAACCGGTTACCGGCGAATTCATCTTCAACATGATTCTCGGAACCCGCGGAATTACCATCAAATAATTCCGTCTCACAATTTCTTTTTTCCCATGACCGATTTTTCTGCAGAAACGATTTCCGAACTGCTTGAACGAGACCTCTTCCCCGGACAGATTGTCATAAAATCAGTAACCGGAAGCACCAACGACGATGCACGGGAATTTGCCGGCTTCGACGACTGGACCGTAATCATTGCCGAAGAACAGACCGCAGGACGCGGACGCCAGGGAAAGAGCTTCTACTCGCCGAAACATACCGGACTGTATCTGAGTATCGTCGTTCCGGTAGCGCAGGAAAATATCTTCCGCGTAACTCCGGCCGCGGCAGTCGCCGTCTGCAGAACCATCGAAAAAATCGCCCGGGACGCAAAGCCGGAAATCAAATGGGTAAACGACATTCTGATAAACGGAAAGAAGGCGGCAGGAATCCTCTGTGAAACGGTTCCGGGAACCCCGCACATCATCGCAGGCGTCGGCATCAACCTCACCACAGATACATTCCCGGAAGATCTGGAAACCATCGCAGGTTCAGTCTTTCCAAAAACAACCGACAGAAACGTCATCGCGGCGACATTAATCAGAGAACTCAAGTCAGCACTGACGGAATTCAATTTCATCGAAGAATACCGGAAACGCTCAGCCGTCATCGGAAAACCGATCAGATACCGGGAAAATAATCAGTGGCATGATGCAGACTGCACAGGAATTGCAGAAAACGGCGGACTCATCATCCGCGAAAAAAATGAAACGAGAACGCTGACTTCCGGAGAAATCAGCATCCGGTTTTAATCTTCTTTTTTCGGTGCCGGACGTTCCGGCTTCACATACGTGATTGCGTAGGAGTCAATACCGCGTTCTGCCGGAGTTGCCGAGGCGGAATAGTCCGGTTCCATGGATAAGACATGGAACTTGCATAAGTCAATGCAGGAACTGCAGACAATGCACCGGAAGCGGTCGATGGTCCAGATTTTCGCGGTTCTGTCGACGGTGATTGCCTGCGACGGACAGCGCTTCATGCAGATGGAACACGATGTGCACTTCGACGGGTCAAAGACAATGTGTCCGCGGGTTGCCGGGAACTGCTTTGCCGGTTCAGCCGGGAACGTGGTCGTGACCGGCTTGTGGAAGAACTGTTTTGCAATGGTTTTAAGCATCTTCATCGCGGCATCACCTCTCCATGCATCCGATACACGGATCAATCGTTAAAACAATCTGCGGTACATCGGCAAGCTCGCAGCCGGCAAGCATTGCAACAAGCGACGGAACATTGGTCAAAGTCGGCGTTCTGACACGGAACTGGGTCAGGTTCTTGGTGCCGTTTCCGCGGATGTAGTGAATGACTTCGCCACGCGGCTGTTCGGAGCGGCTGAAGTATTCGCCGTCCGGATTGCCTTTCACGGCGACTGCGACGTCTCCTTCTGGCATGTCGGCAATCACGCGGTGGATGATTTCTGCCGACTGGAACAGTTCCTTGCAGCGGACTTCACAGCGGCCGAAACCGTCGCAGGAGTTCACCGTAACCGGCTTGAATCCGATGTCCTGGTAGGCAAGGTACTCGGTGGTTCTGACATCCATGGCAAGTCCGGAACCGCGGGCGACCGGTCCGACGGCGCCAAGAGCGTAGGCATCCTCTTTGGACAGAACGCCTTTGCCGCAGACTCTCTTACGAAGCGTGTAGTCTTTCAGGAAGACTTCGGTCAGCTCCTTCATCTCGCTTTCCAGATCGGTCAGGCGCTTGTCCATGCCGGCAAGGAACTCGTTGGAGACATCTCTTCTGACACCGCCGACCTTGCAGACGCCCTGAATGACACGTCCGCCGGTCGTTGCCTCCATCTCGTTTAAGATGGATTCACGGATCTTCCAGGCATTGTAGAAGAGACTCTCGAATCCGAGTGCATCGGCAAAGAGACCGAGCCACAGCAGGTGGCTGTGCAGACGGGAGTATTCACCCCACATGGTACGCAGATAGCGTGCACGGGACGGAACTTCAATTCCCATCAGGCCTTCAATACCCTGACAGAAGTTGGACGAGTGGGTGAAACTGCAGATACCGCAGATTCTCTCCGCAAGGAACACGAAGTCCTGATAGTCCCGGGAGCCGACCAGACTCTCCAGACCGCGGTGAACGTAGCCGATGGAAGGAATTGCTTCTACGACGTGCTCATCTTCGACCACCAGGTCCAGGTGAATCGGTTCCGGCAGAACCGGGTGCTGCGGACCGAACGGAATTACGGTGCGTTTGCCGGTCATGCTTTGTCCTCCTTTGCAACTTTGGTTACTTTCGGTTCCGGTTTCTTCGTCTTGAACGGATACGGAACAGATGTTCTGATGAACGTTCCTTTGAAGTCAATGGACATGCCCTTGAACCGGAAGCCGTAGAGATCATGAATCTCGTTTTCGTAGACGAAAGCACCCGAGTAGGCACCGCAGATGGACGGAACTTCCGACTCTTCCGGAAGGGTCAGACGGTAGTGGACCAGAGCGTTGTCCTTGTCGAAGGAGTAGGTGATATCATACTCTTCGCCGTTCGGTGTACAGGTGACAACCACCAGCCGGTATCCGTCTTTTTTCATCTTGTCTGCGGCTGCGGCGATTTCGGCAGCCTTCTTCTGAATTACTTCCATGCTCATTTCTCCGCCTCCAGTTTCGCACGCTTTTCTTCCAGAACGCCGATGGCTTTGACGACGCCTTCAATCAGCGCTTCCGGTCTGACCGAGCATCCCGGAACATAGACATCAACCGGAATGACCGTGTCAACGCCGCCGGAGACGTTGTAGCAGTCGCGGAAGACACCGCCGGATGATGCGCAGATACCGACCGCCATGACGACTTTCGGTTCCGGAATCTGGTCGTAGAGGTTCTTTAAGACCTCCTTGTTCTGTTCATTGACGCTTCCGGTAACCACAAAGATGTCGGCGTGGGCAGGGTTTCCTGTGTTGACAATGCCGAACCGCTCTACATCATAAAGCGGCGTCAGAGCTGCCAGAATTTCAATATCGCATCCGTTGCAGCTGGATGCATTGTAGTGGAGAAGCCAGGGTGATTTTGCTGCTGTTGTCATGTTACAGGATACCTCCCATCTGTAATACGCCGAGAACAACGATGTTTAAAACACCGAGAACCAGGGTGATAATCCAGAGTGATTTGACCGTCATCTGCCAGGTGACACGCGGGAACACATTGTCGATGACAATTTCCAGGAAGAAGAGCACAAGGGCTACAATGACACCGACTAAGATGCCGACATACGGAATTCCTGCAAAGAACAGGACGAAGATGGCAAGAAGCAGAACGGATTCGTACCAGTGGGCAACCTCAACTCTTGCAAGGGTCTTGCCGGAGAAAGACGACGTAACTCCTTTGACCAGTTCCTGGTGGGCATGGTGCGAGGTCGAGATATCGAACGGAGACTTGCGCAGCTTTAATGTCAGCACCGCAAACAGTGCAACGAAGATTCCCGGCAGGTAGGCAATCGCCGGAATGGATTCCTGCAGGATATCTGCAACCAGGAAGGATCCGGTTGCCATGAAGAAGGCGACACCTAAGAGAATCAGAATCGGCTCGGCAACCATGACGCTGATTAACTCACGCTCGGCTCCGACATGGGAGTACGGTGCGTTTGCCGCGTAGGCTGCGAGGATAATGAAGGTGTGTGCGAGAGCCAGTGCGAAGACAACCAGCAGAAGGTTGAGCTGGGCAAAGAGCATGGCGCCTGCCGCTGCAATCATCACCAGATAGGCGGTTGTCAGAATCGCCTCAACCGGATTTGCAAAGGCCTTTTCCTTATGCCAGAGCTTTCCGATATCGTAGAACGGCTGAAGAAGCGGCGGACCGCGTCTTGCCTGCATCTTTGCAGTCAGCTTGCGGTCAATTCCGGCAAGCAGTCCGCCGACAAACGGCGCTGCAATCAGGAAGACAACCGCTCCGATGACAGCGAGAAGTATCTGATTCATATGAGCACCCCCAGGAAGCCCAGGACAAACACGGCTATTATAATGATAAGACCGATAATCTGCGACGGAACGAGGAGTTTCTTTTCGCCGGTGTACTCCTCAAGATAGTAGTTTGCCGTCTTCGGTTCTTTGTAGGTGCCGAGTGAGCCCAGGAACTGTCCGTTTTCATTGACAACTCTTCCATTCAGATACGGGGCAAGAAGTTTGCCGGTCGGTTTGGATCCGACTGCCGCTGCAATCACCAGGATTGCAAGAATCACGAACATGATGAGACAGACGAGAACCGTATCCTCTCCGAAAAGACCTGCCGTGTCTGCAGCGCCTGCGTACGGCCAGATGACCGTCGAAGTGATGAACGGGAAGGTGCAGGAGGCAAGAAGCGTCAGAACGCCGATAACAACCACGGAGATCTTTTCGCTGAAGTTGAACTTCTGCGGTGCCTCCTTCGGCTTTGCCATGCGCATGAAGAGTTTTCCGAGCCACTTGGTCCAGAAGAAGACCGTAAGCGCACTGCCGAAGGCAAGGATTGCAATGAAGACAAAGCCGAGCGGGGCTGAGAGGAATGCTTCAATCGCCGCCCACTTGGAAATCAGCATACCGAACGGGGCAAGGTACATGCCTGCGATACCGACCACCATGAGAACCGCAAGCAGCGGCTGGCGGACGAGCAGCGAATCCATGTCTTCGATGTCGCGGCTGCCGATCTTGTGTTCAACTGCTCCGACACAGAGGAAGAGCAGACACTTGGCGACGGCGTGGAAGATGGTCAGGAGAATTGCCGCGGTGATTGCTGCAGGAGTTCCGATTCCGGCACAGGCAACGATTAAACCGAGGTTGGCAATCGTCGAGTAGGCAAGCACTTTCTTTGCGTTGCTCTGGGAGATGGCAAGTGCCGATGCTGCAAGGAACGTGAATGCGCCGACAAAGGCAAGAGCGATTCCGACCCAGGTCTGGTGGAAGAGCGGTGCAAGGATGATTAACAGGAAGACACCTGCCTTGACCATGGTGGATGAGTGGAGCAGAGCGGAGACCGGGGTCGGTGCAACCATTGCGCCGGTAAGCCAGGTCGAGAACGGCATCTGGGCGGCCTTGGTCAGTCCTGCCAGGGCAAGACAGGCAAGCGGGATGGTTAATGCCGCAACGTTTCCGTAGCCGAGAAGGTTCGAAAGGGAAAGAAGACCGGCATTTGCATCAATGACGCACAGATAGATGACTGCTGCGGAGAAGGCAATTCCTCCGATCAGGTTCATCCAGACGGCACGGAACGAGTTGGTAATCGCTTCCGGCGTTCTGGAGTAGCCGATTAACAGGAAGGAACAGAGTGTGGTGACTTCCCAGAAGGCAAGCATCATCATCAGGTTCGTCGAAAGAACGATTCCAAACATTGCCGTCAGGAACAGGAACAGAATGACGAAGAAGTAGCGTCTCCGGTCTTTTACCTCCTTGTTGTGATGCGTGTAGTCCTTCATGTAGCCTAATGCATACACACAGATAAGAGAACCGATGATTCCGATGATCAGAACCATGATGAGCGAGAAGTTGTTCAGCGTGAAGGTGATGTCTGCTTCATTGTGAACAATTCCTGCAAACTCGATAACGAAGAGAAGAACCGCCTGTACAATGCCGAGAATGAGCGGCAGAATTTTCTTGTACTTGACGGCAAGTCCGATAATAATTGCAACAACGGCAAGTTCGACTATGAACAGAACGGTCCACAGCCACGGAATCGTTACCGACACGGAATCCAGCCCTTGACTCCAGGCAAAGGAGGCGAGGAAAATGGATGCGCCGATAAGGATGACCGATGCCGCCGTTACTACCACTGCCCTGACGGTATTATTCTTGAAAACCGCGAGGAAAACCGCGGCAAGAATCGGTACCAGCAGAAGCAGGAATATAGTGAGTAATTCCGGCGAATACATAAGTATCAATATGGTATGATATGGAATTTATCATTATTAATCATTTGTTTTCATATACACCCAGAGGGAAACAAAAAAGAACAGAAAAAGAAGGGTTTTTTTTAGATCTGACCGAAGAACTGCATCATCATGGTAAGCGGGGTTCCGACATAGGTCAGAAGAAGCAGTCCTAAGGCGATTGCAATCATGACGAAGAAGACAATCACATTCCATTGAAGAATCTTCTTGCCGTCGAGCGGTCCGACCGGAAGCAGGTTGAAGAAGATGATTGCCGCATTGATGGTGCAGCCGAACAGTCCCACTTCCGCCAGGAATGCCGCAGGCGTCAGGAGACCGTAGGCAATGTCATATCCTCCGCCGATATAGACACCGAGCATCATCAGAAGCCAGAAGATGACAAAGAGCCCCATGTTGACCAGCGGACCCATCATGGAGATGATTCCGTTCTGCTTTTTGGAGAGTTCCCGGCCGCTGGTGTTAATCAGCGTTGCACCCGGAGCTGCAAAGACAATGCCGATGATTGCGGCGATTGCCACGGATAAAACCAGCATCGAGTTGTTCTTTCTGAATTCGGACCAGAAGCCGAACTTCATTGCGGTAAATTTGTGACCGAGTTCGTGGAGAATAAACGAAACTCCGACGGTTATCAGGGCGATTGCAAAGTAAATCAGAACGTCGGTAACTTCGATTCCCTGGAACCCGTTCATAATCAGGGCCGGAAGACCGATTGCTCCGACGGTAAAGGCAACGGCAAGAGCAATCCAGGAGATTGCCAGATCCTTTGCCTCAAAGGGCGTAATTTTTTTCAGTACACTCATAATTATTCACCACATCCGACTTTGACGCAGTCTTCAAGCGTTCCAAGACGCGGGACCGCCTTGCACATTCCCGGCAGATACGTGAATGCCTTGCCCGAGTTCGTCATGACCGTCTTGGTCTCTAAAATCGGCGAGACAATCATGCAGGTGTCCGGAACAATCATGGCGCCGGATCTGCCGATCTTTTCGAAGAGTTCGCGGTGCTGCTGCATCTGTTCTGCGGCAGTGAAGACGTAGAACGGAATCTTGACCTTCTTTCCTGCAAGGAGACCGGCAAGTTTCGTCAGTTCGTCTTCGGAAAGGTGCGGACAGCCGACGGCGACTGCATCCGGTTCGATGTCGCCGAAGAGTTCGTAAATCTCGGCGGTTTCAATTGTGACAATCTCGCGTTCCTCCTCCTCGAAGTTCTTCTTGAAAATCGGGAACCGTGCTTCCGGCGTGATGTCGGCAACGTGGAAGAGAGACACAGCCCCGGATGCGGCCATCGCAGCACCCATGCTCTTGAGCATGTCGCTTCTTGGACGGATGCCTCTGAAAAGCGGAATCTTGTTGCCGGAGATGGCGCCTGCGATAATGCCGAGAGCTCCGTATTCCGCCTCTCCCCAGGATTTTGCGTCATCCGGGTTTGCCAGGTGGAACTCGATGTTCGGGAAGCGGTTCTTTACGATGTGCATGCCGTATTCCGGTGTTTTTCCCGTCAGTGCCGATGCAAGAGCGGACGGACCTCCTTCACGGTTGGTTCTTGCGCCGAGAACCGAGTTTGCATAAACGACCGCTGAAGACTCGGACCAGGCAAGGTGGTCTCCGCGTTCGACAAGAGTGTAGTAGTACGGAGTGCAGGTGCAGGTCGGACGGATGCCGAGTCTGATATATGCCTCGGTAACCTCCTGCTGTTTCCGTGCAAATTCGGAAGTGATGCCGAATGCCTCCCAGCCGGTTCTCGGCATGCCAATCGGATTCAGGAATGCAGGAACCGCTGCTTTTCCTTCCAGGGAGTTCAGCCACTCAAGACCCGAATCGCCGATTGTCTTATAGGAGGCTCCGGAGACCTGAGCGTTCTTCACCTCGATGAGACGTTCGGCGTTGTATATTTTGCCGAGTCCGACGAGGATTTCCATCATCTTCTGTTTGGTTTCACCACGCTCTCCGTCCAGGAGAGACTGGTCATATTTATCCAGCTGCATCGTAAATCACTCTTAACCTTATTGTTTTAATTCGGCACGTATAAAATCCTCCCTTCTATCCAGAGGGATTGTTGCATCGAGGCCTGCTTTCACATTCAGACCGTCTCCGATTCTGCACGGATCAAGCGACGAACCGCGTACTCCGGTCAGCACAACCGAGTCTTTGTCGGCACGTACCCGGGTTGCAATGGCGAACTCGACTTCATCAGGATTGTGAATGTCGATATCCTCATCAACAATGACCACATGCTTCAGCGACTTGTGAGCGGAGAAGGCGGCCATGATGGCATTCTTTCCGTCCGCTTCCGACTCCTTGTGAATCTGAATGACTGCATGGAAGTAGCCGAATCCTCCTTTGGTGAGGTAGACGTCGGTAACCTTGCAGACTTCGCCGACTTCGGCAAAAATCTTCGGCTCATAGGGTGCACCCATCAGCATCTTGTGTTCGGAGCGGGACGGAACCAGAGCATGGTAGATGCAGTCGTCTTTCAGTTTCATGCCGTCAAGTTCAATGACCGGCTGCATCCGGACCGGATCGTAGGTGCCGGAGATATCAACAAACGGACCTTCCTCTTCTGTTGAGGCGGTAATGGAGCCGTAGAGAATAATTTCTGCATCAGGAACACGGATGCCGTTCGGACAGGTGAACAGCGGAAGCGGTTTTTTCAGAATCTCTGCCGCATAGTTCATCTCCTTTCCTTCCGGCACACGGGTGCAGGCGGCAAAGGTGACTGCCGGGTGAGCACCGATGACAATTGCAACCGGCAGTTTCTCCCCGTCTGCCAACGCCTGCTTTAATAGAGCGTCGGTGTGGCGGCCTTCGACGATGCGGGCAATCAGATGGTTTTTGTCTTTGACAAGAAGACGGTGAATCGAAGCATTCTCCACTCCTTTGTACGCGGAAAAGACAACACCGGTCGTGATGTATTTTCCGGCATCCTTCGGGAAATGCTTCAGAACCGGAAGAAGAGATACATCAGCGGGAACAAGACCCTCCAGAGCACCGGCATCGGTAACCGTTCCGTCAAAGGTGCTTTTTGCAAGAGCCTTGACGATTCCTTCTTCTTCCATACCGAGAGCAAGTGCAAGCGACGTGTGATCGGTAATGGTATTCATAACCGCACGTCTGCCGTCAAGATTCTCAAAAATCAGCATCCGGTCGGTCTTGTAGGCAAGATTGGATGCTTCGTATTCGGTTGAAACCGGGCGGGTGATGACATCGGCAAGACCCGCCGCTTTCATTTTTTCAATAAAATCTCTCATGGATGCCACCTTTTTCCGATGTCATGGTCAATGCCGCAGTGGTCAAGAATGCGGGCGACAATCATGTCGACCAGTTCCTGAATCGTCTGCGGTTTTGTGTAGAACGGCGGAGAAGCCGGCATGATGACTGCTCCTGCATCGTTTGCCTTCAGCATATTTTCCAGATGCACCCGGGAAAGCGGGGTTTCCCGCGGAACCAGAACCAGTTTTCTGCGTTCCTTCAGGGCAACATCGGCGGCACGGACAATCAGGGTGTCTGCATAGCCGTGAGCGATGGCAGAAAGCGTCTTCATACTGCACGGAACAACAACCATGGCATCGTACAGGAACGAACCGCTCGCGATTTCCGCTTCGATTTTGGCGTTGCTCTCGTAGATAAACGGATACGTTTCCAGATCAACATCTTCGAGTGCTGCAACTTTCTTTCCCGCTTCAGAAAGAACAACGTAGACCTCTGCTTTTCCTTTCAGTGCATCAAGAAGCTGCTTTGCATATATCATGCCGGAAGCTCCGGTTACACCTACGACAATCCGTTTCATTCTATCTCTAGTATTTGGGTTTAAGTATGCTTATCTCTATTGTCCAAAAATGCGGGCAATAGTTCATCACTCCATAGAACAAACAAGATAGTAACCGTGATTCCCTATACCCAGATACTCGAAGAACTGCAGAAGCGGAACTGCAGAAAAGCGGCAATCCAGCTACCCGAAGGTCTGAAACGCTTTGCCCCGGAAATCAGTGCAACCCTGAAGAAAGCGGGAATCGAAACCATCATCGCCGGCGACCCCTGCTGGGGAGCATGCGACCTGGCACTGGATGCCAAAGGAGATGCAGACTGCCTCGTCCATATCGGACATACCCCGGTCACGAAAGAAGAAAATGTCATCTACATCCCGTACCGGAAAGATATCGATAAAGATGTGCTGAAAGCAGCAGCTGACCAGCTCAAAAAATTCGAAAGCGTCAGCGTCACCACCACCATCCAGCACGCCCACCAGACAGAACAGCTGGCTGAAGAACTGAAAAAACTCGGCGTCAATGCAGTCGTCGGTACAGGTTCCGAGCGGACCCCGGAGCCGGGACAGGTCCTCGGCTGCACCTACGCGGCGGCAAAGAATGCGAACGCAGCAGCAAATCTTTTCATCGGAACCGGCGTCTTCCATGCCATCGGCGTTTCGCTTGCAACCGGAAAACCGACCTTTGCACTCGACCCGTATGCCGACGGAATTCTGCAGGAGGTCAGTGCCGACAAGCTTCTGAGAAAACGCTTTATCCAGATTGAAAAGGCAAAACAGGCAAAGAATTTCGGCATTCTTCTCTCCAGCAAGTCGGGCCAGAAACGGCAGGAACTTGCAGAACGTCTGGCATCTCTTCACGAAAATGCATCCGTTATCCTCATCCGCGAAATCTCGGAAATGCAGCTGAGAAATCTCGGATTCGATGCCTACGTGAACACCGCCTGCCCGCGGCTGGCCCTGGATGACCAGTCACGCTTCCCGATGCCGCTTCTTTCACCGGCGGAATTCGAAATTGTGCTCGGCCTCAGAGACTGGGAAGACTACGAAATCGACGAGATTATTCAATGAAACTCAAACGTCTCGAAATCGAACTGCAGAAAATCAGCGGATTTGAAAAGCCGAAGGCAGACCTCGAGCAGTACCTGACCCCGCCCGACCTTGCCGCACGGTTTCTCTTCGACGCATTCATGCACGGCGATATCGAGGATTTGAAAATTTTAGATCTCGGCTGCGGAACCGGCATGCTTTCCATCGGGTCGGCACTGCTTGGAGCAGAAGAGGTAACCGGACTCGATATCGACAACGGCGTTCTTAAAACCGCAAAAGAAAACGCGGAAAAATTCCAGCTGAATAACATCGAGTTCCGTGAGGAAACAATCGCAACCGGACAAACCGCAGACGCCTTCGACACCGCAATCATGAACCCGCCGTTTGGAGCCCAGCAGGAACATGCCGACCGGCCATTCATTGAGTACGCACTGAATGCGGCGCCGGTTGTCTGGGGCATCTTCAACAAGGGAACCATTCCGTTTCTTAAAGCATACACCAAAGAAACCGCCGAAATTACCGACATGGTTTCTGCAAAATTAACCATCCCGAAACAATTTTTCTTCCATACCAGAGACCAGCTGGAAATCCCCGTTGAGTGTGTCCGGCTGGAAAAAATCTGAAAAAACCCACCTCTCTAAGTAGGGTTAGTATTATTAGGGTATCCATCGATTAATATAAGGAGAAACCGTCATTATTTGATGGAGGTTTTCATTCATATGGACATTAATGTACTTTATTGGATTATTCCAATATGTGCCGTTATCGGCCTGCTCTTCGCGGTCTACTGCTTCTCCGTTGTTAAACGCGAGAAGGTAGATGACCAGAAGATGGTCAAGATCTCCGACGCCATTCACTTAGGCGCAAAGGTCTTCCTGAAGAGTCAGTATAAAGCAATCGCAGTTTTCGTGATTGTCGTCGCTGCCATTCTCCTTGTTCTTTCCCTCGTTACCGGCGGAAAGCTCATTATCTGGTCTCCGGTCTGTTACATTGTCGGAGCAGCACTCTCTATGTGCGCAGGTTACATCGGAATGTTCAGTGCAACTAAAGCAAACGTCAGAACAACTAATGCAGCAAAGCGCGGAATTTCTGACGCAGTCAAAGTTTCCTTCGCCAGCGGATCTGTCATGGGTATGTCTGTCGTCGGTCTTGGTCTGCTCGGTCTTTCCATCGTCTTCATTCTCCTCATCTTCTTCTACGGAGGATTCGGAGATGCATCCGGAGTTACCACCGCAGTTACCTGTATGGCATCCTTCGGTTTCGGTGCTTCCTCTGTTGCACTCTTCGCCCGTGTCGGCGGCGGTATCTTTACCAAAGCAGCAGATGTCGGTGCTGACCTCGTCGGAAAAGTCGAAGTCGGTATTCCGGAAGATGACCCGAGAAACCCGGCAGTTATCGCAGACAACGTCGGTGACAACGTCGGTGATGTCGCAGGTATGGGAGCAGACTTATTCGAATCCTACGTCGGTTCGATCGTCGCATCCATGGCACTCTGTGCAGTCGGTGTTGCATTCGCAGGATCTGAAGGCATCGCAGAATTAAGCTTAATCATCCTCCCGCTCCTTATTGCCGCATTCGGTATTATCGCAGCAATCGTCGGAACTCTCTTTGTCAGAACAAAGAAGAACGAATCCGCTGCAATCCACAAGGCATTCAACACTGGTACGATCATTGCAATTCTCTTATCCATTATCGGTGTCTACTTCGCAACCAGCTTCCTGCTGTACGACAACGTCACCATGATTCTGGAACCGCTCGGATTCGGAATGGGTATCTGGTACTCCTGTATCGTCGGTCTGTTAGGCGGATTCGGTATCGGTCTTATCACTGAATACTACACCTCCTTCGACTACAAGCCGACCTTAAAGATTGCAGAATCCTGTCAGACCGGAGCAGCAACCGATATCATTACCGGTTTCGCAAAGGGAATGGAATCTACCATCTGGCCAGTCTTAATCATCGCAGTTGCAGTCTTCGTTGCATCCTTCTTTGCCGGTGTCTACGGTATCGGTATTGCAGCAGTCGGTATGCTTTCCACGCTTGGTATCTCCCTTGCAGTTGACGCATACGGACCGGTCGCAGACAATGCAGGCGGTATCGCAGAGATGTCCGGACAGGACCCGAAGGTTCGTGAAATCACTGATACCCTTGATGCAGTCGGAAACACCACTGCAGCAATCGGAAAGGGATTCGCAATCGGATCCGCAGCACTTACCGGTCTTGCACTCTTCAGCGCATACGCAAGTGCAGTCGGTCTTACCTCCATCAGCATCCTTGACACCCCGGTCTTTATCGGTATCATCATCGGCGGTATGCTTCCGTTCCTCTTCTCTGCACTCACCATGACCGCAGTCGGCCAGGCAGCAGAAAAGATTGTCATTGAAGTCAGACGCCAGTTCAAAGAGATTCCGGGACTTATGGAAGGAACTGCAGAACCGGACTACGGTAAAGCAGTCGGTATTTCCACCAAATCCGCAATCAGAAAGATGATTGCACCGGGTGTTCTCGCAATCGTTGCACCAATCGTCGTTGTCTTAATTCCGGGTCTCGGAGCACAGGCACTCGGCGGTCTTCTTGTCGGATCCTTAGTTTCCGGTTTCCTCCTTGCTATCACCATGGCAAACGCAGGCGGAGCATGGGATAACGCAAAGAAGTATGTCGAAATGGGACACTACGGCGGAAAGGGATCTGAGTCTCACAAGGCAGCAGTCGTCGGTGACACTGTCGGTGATCCGTTCAAGGATACCTCAGGACCATCCATCAACATTCTGATCAAACTCATGTCTATGATTGCACTGGTATTCGTACCGGTCATTCTGGCATTCCTGTAAAATCAGAATACCCAAACAATTTTTTTCTTTCCGGCTTTTTTCACGAATTACCGTATCACTCACTAAAAAGATACAAAAAAGAAAATGCACAGGAAATCTGTGCTCTTGCGTATTATTTCTGCGACTCGAGTTTCTGTTTCAGTTCTTCGAGTTTCCTGGTGACTGCATCCAGTCCTGCAGACAGTGCTCCCGCAGACATCTCCTTCATCTTGTCAAGAGATTCGGCAAGAACTTCTTTGACGGTATCAATCGAGGGAGTATAGCCGTGGATAATACCGATGAACGGAAGGTTTCTGAACTTCTGATCGACATCAAGACCGTAGCCGACCACGAAGTCATTGCCGATGGAAAATCCTATGTAGTCCCCTTCAAGATCGACAACACGGCATTCGTGCTTGTCCAGAAGAGAGCAGATCTTCAGACTCTTCGGATTCCGCAGTGCAAGAAGCTCTTTCAGATACTTGAGCGTTCTTCCGGTGTCGATGACATCCTCAATAATAATGATGTTCTTTCCGACAATGCTCTGCGGTTCAACATCCAGTTTCATGGAGATGATACCGGTCGATTTCGTTCCGGAATAGGACGCGGTCTGAATGAATTCAAGATAGGTCGGAACAGTCATGTATTCGGAAAGCTTGCAGCCGAAGTACACACCCCCTTTCAGCGTAATCAGAAGGGTAACTTCTTCACCGGCATAATCAGCAGATATCTGCTCAGCAAGTTCCCTGACACGGTTTTCAATCTGTTCCTGAGTCAGAAGAACATCAATTGTTGCAGTCATTTAGATAGTGTATGCTGGTTACAAAAATATGATTATCGGAATGCAAGGACGCCGCTGACGTCCTCGACATCCCATGCCGCCGGATTTTCCGGTGCATACAGTGCGGCTGCATAGGCAAGGTTTCCGCGTCCGGAAAGGGCGAAGTATTTGTCCGCCTCCGCATCACGCGGATTGGCGCAGATTTCAGCAAGAGCTTCTGCCATCTGCTGATAGCCGGCATCTGCTGGAGAAAGAGCTGCTGCATGCTTGGCTGATTCCTGGGCGAAGGCAAACTCACCCATACGGATATACGCCTTTGCCATGCAGCTGAACACTGCCGGGAACTGCGGGTTCTGCTTCAAAGCGTTGGCGCAGATATCAATAGATTCTTTATAGGCACCGCACTCGGATTCCGCCCAGGCAAGTTCAATTAAGATGCGGGCACGGATATCCTGTCCCGGATTTGCCCGGAGCGCCGCACGGTACATTGCCTTTGCTTCTTCCGCATAGCCGAGGTCAAGATAGACCGAACCGAATGCCAGAGCGACACGGGCTTTCTCGTCGAACTTTGTTGTTCTGTCCTGCAGAACCTGCTCTGCGGCACGGGCACGCCGTTCCGGTGTCAGGTGCAGGAAGACCTGATAGATAACTGCAGCTGCAGCGTCGGCGGACTGGGAAATCTTTTCGGTAACCGCCTTGTTCAGCATGCTGATGCAGGAACCGAAGTCTTCCGGATCCATTGCATAGACAATTGCTTCCAGTGCGGCGTCGCCGTTGGTGTAGCCTTTTGCCGTCGGGAGGTGTTCTGAAGCGACCGCGGCGGCGAAGAGTTTGCTGTTCAGTTCCTGTCTGATTTCCGGAACGAAACTGATTGCTCTGTTGTACCAGTAGAGGGCACAGACCGGATCGAATCCGAAATATGCCGTGTCTCCGCGGTCAATGCAGAGCGCCGCATCCATTTCGGCATCAGCCTTCATCAGAATCTCGGCATTCGGGAGACCTGAGGAATCCATCGCATTGTTGAGCGAAGACAGGCGCGAAGTTGCCGCGGTGAAGATTTCAGCCGGACAGGCTTCATCAGCCACAATCGTCTCCAGAAGACGGTATTCTTCCGCATAATTGTGCCGCTTCCTGAAGGACATGGAAAGCGAGAAGTCAAGCGACAGACGTTCTTCAGCGGTAAGCTTCTCTTTGAGCTGCTCAATCTTCGAATAGAAGCCCGACATGTCTTCGCCGACATCAACGCCCGCCCCGCAGAGATTCTTCAGTCCGTCGGCAAAGGAGTAGGCGCCTTCTTTCTTGCTTAAGAGATAGGCATTCTTGTAGGACTCGAAGGCGTAGTCATAGTCGCCGAATTCGCGGAGAATTGCACCCATCATCTCAAATGCCGTTTTCTCAGCAGGCGTATTGACATAGGCAAGCGTGATTCCGGCATAGAGATCAAGCGCTGCATCCAGGTTTCCTGAGGTATAGAGCCAGTTGGCGGTGCGAAGAGCCGGATCGGCGGTATCGAGTTCCAGGAGCGGGGCAACAATATTCTTCCACTCATCAGACGTTACCCGCGGCATATTGAGCCAGACAATCATCTCGTCAACCGTCATGGAGGAGAACCAGACAGCACCGGCACAGGAAATCGCATCCAGAACCATTTCCAGAGCCATCCCGCTGCAGCCCGCCAGATAGGTAACTCCGGCATCCAGCGGAAGATTCAGCCAGAGGGGACGCACTCCTGCACCAAAGTAGATGTCAGGATATTTGATATGGTCGTTTACGTATCTGCTGGTCTTCATGCGCCAGAGCGACACCGGTTCGCCGGACTCGGCAGATGCGAACATTTCGGCAGTGTTGTTGGTTTCAGATAACATCGTGCGAAGGAGGTAGGATATAATCTGTTTCCGCGGTTTCTCTGCTTTGACATAGGATGCCGTAAGCCAGTCTTTCAGAGGGGCAGGTCCATGGCATTCCTCCTGCACCGTCTTCAGCAAATCAAGGAGCAGACTGCGGTCATCGGGATGATTGAGCATCGCGGAGACTGCCCGTGCATGGAATCCTCCGTCGACCAAAAACCGGTGGAGGAAGAGGTTGAGAAGAACCAGCCGGTCATAGGTTTCTTCTGTTTTTTCAATCTGCTCCATGTAGTCGCAGAGATATTGTTCAATCAGATGTCCTTCGCTGACATTCATTATGAACAATAATTTGGACGTTTCTCTATGTATGTCTTCTGTTAAAAAAGAGGAAAATTAGTTGATTTTCACGATGCTGATGAAGACTTTGAGTCCGTCGATATCCCATTCGGTATCTTCCGGATCCTTCTCGGCACCGTAGTTGACGGAAAGAATCTGTGCACGGACTTCGCCTGCAATCAGGTCGTGCTGCGTCTCAACCAGCTGCTGAACACGTGCTTCGGTGATGGTGACTGCTGCAACAATCTTTGCGTCAACGGCAAGTCCTGCCTGCTTTCTCATCTCCTGGATTCTGCGGATAACTTCACGGGCATATCCGTCTGCTTCCAGGTCATCGCTGAGCGTCACATCAACATAGACGGTTGCATCCTGCATCGGGCTGGAGAAGATGTTCTCCGGCATTCTTTCTGTGAACGTCATGTGTTCTTCGGTCAGTTCGCAGGAGAAGTCGCCCTCGGCAAACGGAATCTTTCCGTCTTTGACCAGGGCGGCCTTGAGAACACTGCCGTCGGAACCTTCGATGAATGCCTTGACCTTCGGTCCGTTGCGGCCGAACTGCTTTCCGATTGCTTTCATGGTCGGAACAGCAGTCCACTCGAGTTTGTCCCAGACACCTTTGACTGCAGTAACAGAACGGGCATTTGCTCTGTCGCGCGCCATATCGTTCATGGCGTTGATTGCGTTGACGACAGCGTCGGATTCGGTTGCAACAACAATGGAGGAAACCGGCCAGCGTCCCTTTCTCTTTCCGTTCTGACGGGCGTTGGAAACTGCCTCGTCGAAGGACTGGATGATTTCCATCTCTTCTTCAAGAACGGTGTCACGCAGCTTGTCGTTGCCCTTGAACCAGTCCTGCATATGTACTGACGGAACATCTCCCGGGCACTTCAGGTTCTGGTACATCTTTTCGGTGACGTACGGTGCGAACGGTGCAAGGATGCCGGCGAGTCTTCTTACGACGTAGTACATCGTATCGTAGGCCTGCATCTTGGAGACCGATTCCTCCTCAAGCCACATTCTCGGGCGGACCAGCTGAACGTACCAGCGGGAGAGTTCGTCCAGAACGAAGGTGCTGATCGGTCTTGTGGCACGGTGAAGGTTGCAGACTTCCATCTCGGCAGTAACCTGCTCGGCAAGCGAGTTCACACGGGAAATCAGCCAGCGGTCCTCACGGCAGAACTCGCTGATGTGGTCTTCAACGCGGGACGGATCCCATTTGCCGTCGGCGGTCTCTGCCGGCTTGTAGCCGTCGAGTGCCATGTACGGGAGCGGGAACTTGTAGACGTTCCATAACACGTTGAACATACGAAGGACAGTCTTGACACCGTCGTAGGAGAAGCGGAGATCATCCCACGGTGCGGATGCAGAAAGAATGTACTGACGCATGACATCAACACCGTACTGGGCAATCACATCTTCCGGTGCAACAACGTTGCCGGCAGACTTGCTCATCTTCTTACCCTGACCGTCAAGAGCGAATCCGTGCATGACAACCGACTTGTACGGAGTCTGTCCGAACGCCATGGTGGAAAGAGCGAGCTGAGAGTAGAACCATCCTCTGGTCTGATCCTGACCTTCCAGAATCATTGCTGCAGGCCAGTACTTCTCGAAGTCCTCGGTCTTCTGCGGGAAGCGGAGTGTTGCCCAGGAAGCGACACCGGAGTCGTACCAGACATCGAAGATATCCGGAATACGGTGCATCTCGCCGCCGCATTCACACGGGATGGTAATCTCATCGACATACGGCCGGTGCGGGTCGGTCATCTTCGTCTTGGAGAGCTGCTCAAGTTCCTCGTAGGAACCGACAACGTGGTATTTGTTGCATTTCGGACAGACCCAGATCGGGATTGGAATACCCCAGTAGCGCTGACGGGAGATACACCAGTCGCGTGCTTCTGCAATCCAGTCGTGGAAGCGTGCAGATCCTGCCCAGTCCGGATGCCAGGTGACATCACGGGAAATCTCTTCCAGCATCTGATCCTTGACTTCCTTGACTTTCAGGAACCACTGGTCGGTTGCACGGTAGATAATCGGAGTCTTGCATCTCCAGCAGTGACCGTAGCGGTGAGTAATCTTGCGGACGGCAAGCATGTAGTTTCCGCACTCGGTAATGACATCCTGATTGGTCTGCGGGTCTTTGACATATTTTCCGGTGAAAATTCCTGCTTCATCGGTGAAGTTTCCGTTACCGTCAACCGGACAGATAATCGGCAGCTTCTCGCGGATACCGACTAAGTAGTCGTCCCATCCGTGACCCGGTGCGATATGGACCATACCGGTGTTTTCCATGGCAACGTAATCTGCCATTACAACGCGGTGTTCAATTTCATTCTGAAGCGGAACCTGCTTGGCAAGTGGGGATGAGTATTTCGTACCTGCAAGTTCTTCACCGGTCTTGGTCTCGAGAATATCGAATTTCTGGTATTTTCCGTATTTTAAGACCTGTTCTGCAAGATCTTTTGCAATCCAGAGATCTTCGACCTTACCGTCTTTTTCTGCGTGGCACTTTGCATAAACAAAGTCTTTTCCGACAGCAACTGCGACGTTTGCCGGAAGAGTCCACGGAGTAGTGGTCCAGATAACCAGGTATTCGTTCTCTTTTCCGATAATCGGGAACTTAACAAAGATTGACGGATCGGTTTCGTCGGCATATTCGACTTCGGCATCAGCAATAGCAGTACCGCAGCGTGGACACCAGTTAACAACACGGGAACCGCGTTCCAGATATCCTTTCTCCGCACACTTCTTGAGCGTGTACCATGCTGCCTCGATATATCCCTTGTCGACTGTCTGATACGGGTCGTCGAAGTCCATCCAGGTACCAATATTCTTGAACTGGTCGCTCATCAGGTCCTTGTGCGTTAAAGCGAAGTCACGGCACTCTTCAATGAAGTTGGCAACGCCGTGCTTTTCAATATCGGATTTGTTCTTGAATCCGAGCTTCTCTTCAACTTTGACCTCAATCGGGAGACCGTGCATATCATAACCGGCACGCTCAATGATGTGCTTGCCGTTCATGGACTGGTATCTGAGAATGGAATCCTTCAGAATCTTGTTCCAGGCAGTTCCCAGGTGGATGTAACCGGTGGTGTACGGCGGACCGTCGACAAAGAGCCACGGCTGACCTGACTCCCGGAGTTTTCTCGTTTCACGATAAGTGTTATTTTCGTTCCAGTATGCTGTGACAGCTGCCTCAACATCCTTTGGAACATAACTTTCTGATACTTCTTTCACAAGCGTTTCCCCACTTAGTGTGTCTTTATACATTGGATGTACTGATAAATAGCACTATCTTTGAGAGGGGATGGGTAGGATTATCCGATGACGATATCGTATACCGCATGCCAGGATGTCGGCGAGTACGAACGGATGGATTTCTCAGTGACTTTTGCACCCGGAAAAGCCCGGTTAATGTCTTCCAGATGCTCTCCTTCACGTTCCACCAGAGAATACAGGTGGATTGTACAGGATGGTTTTGCCAGTTTCGCAGCAGCTTCCAGAAACTCATAGGCCGTAAATGGAAGATTCATGATAATACGGTCAAATTTCTCTCCGTTCAGCATTTCCGGCAGATTTTTGGCGTCTCCAACCGTTGCGACGACCGATTTTATATGATTCATTCTGAGGTTCTGCTGCATCAAATAAACCGCATGTGGGTTTATGTCATTGCATACCATAAACTCGGCTTTCGCCCCGAGCGTCACCGCAAACGGCCCGACGCCGGCGAACATATCGAGAACATGCTCATTCTCCCCCATCTGAGCAACGAGACGCTGTCTCTCATTGGACAGGCGTGCCGAGAAGTAAGCGGCGGAAAGATCAATAACCATCCGTTTGCCGTACTCATTGTATAGGGTCTGAGTTGTATTCTCCCCGGCAAGAACTTTGAAGGAACGGGTACGGAACTCGCCTTCAACCGGAGATGTGGCAAACAAAGCTGTATGAGCATTCGGACGGTTCTTCAGGATCTTCTTTGCACCCTCGACATCATCCTCCTGGAGAATGACAAGACCCCCGACCTGCTCATGCCGCGGCAGATCTTCACGCACGGTATTGCCTCCGAAATCCATTTTAACGGCATTTTCACAGCATTCTACGACCGGGACGATGAGATAACCGTCTTCAACCCGCGGGCGAAGCGTACGGTCGACAAGACCCTTTGCAATCAGTTCTCTCCTGACGGTCTCTCCTTCTGATAACGGGATGCGGACACCCCACTGTTCTGTCATTTCTTTGCCTCCTTAATCACTGTGAGCAGTTCTTTGGCCGATTCTGCGATGTTTTCCTGGGAAACAACCGCGGAAATTACCGCGATTCCATCCAGGCCGGCACGAACCGCATCAGCCACATTTGTTTTATTCAGTCCGCCAATTCCAATCAGCGGAATATCCGGATATTTTGCACGGATTTCCTGTACAAGAGCAAGACCGTGCCCCTTTCCTGCATCTTTCTTCGAACCTGTGTCAAAAACCGGACTGACAGCAATGTAATCAGCCCCGTTTTCCACAGCTTCATCGGCATCTTCTACTGACCCCACGGAAATCCCGATAATAAACGGTTTTGGAGCGATTTTACGTGCTTCAGTCAAAGGAATGTCGCTCTGCCCCAGATGAACACCGTCCGCTCCTGCTGCAAGAGCAATGTCCAGACGGTCATTTACGATAAAAACCGCTTTATCTCTGCAGATATCTGCGATTTTGCAGGCATCTTCAAAGATTTCGCGGGATTCCTTGGATTTTTCCCGCAGCTGAATGACGCCGGCACCGCCCCTGACAGCCTCTTCTGCAATCTCCGCATGGGTTTTTCCGCGGGAAAGACCCTCATCAGTCACTACGTACAAATCCCAGTTCATAGAAAAACCTCCGATATCCGGGCATTCTCACGGAACACGGCTTCATCCATTGCATATACCGCGTCAAAGAACGCCGGTTTGAACGTTCCAGGGCCGTTTGACCTGGTTCCCGCTATTTCCCCGGCAATTCCGAGAAGAGTCATTGCAAAGACGCAGGCATCCAGCGGATTTGTCACTGAACAGGCAGCTGCACAGCAGGGAGCCGACATACATCCCGTTCCGGAGATCTTTCCCATCATCGGAATACCGTTTGCCACCGAAACAATCCGCTTCCCGTCCGTAACAATATCATTTTCACCGCTGACAACAACGACGCATTGATGTTCTTTTGCCAATTTAACCGCAGATTCGGTCGCATTTTGTGAAATTGAATCCACTCCTCGGACTTTTCCTTTGTCCCCGGCAAGTGCAAGAATCTCCCCTGCATTACCCTTCACTACGGAAACCCCGTACTTACTCATAAACTCGTATGCGGTTTGTGACCGTTTTGCAGAGGCACCGGCTCCAACCGGATCTAAAACGACAGGAATGCCTCTATTTTGCGCAACAGAGGCACAGGAACGCATTATTTCAACCTGAGAATCGGTCAGTGTGCCGATATTCAGAACAAGAGCATCCGCAACAGCTGCAAGTTCCATAGCATCATCCCGGTCAGCTGACATAACCGGAGCTGCTCCGAAACAGATGGTCATGTTAGCACAGTCATTCTCCGTTACAGAATTGGTAATCTGAAGAACGAGCGGATTTTTGGAACGGATTTCTTGCAGGATGCGGATGTAGTCTTCCATAGAGTACTAACGTATACGTTATGCTTCACAAAAAAGGTATTTAGTCCTAGGAGACGAATACATTGAATATGCATCCAACAATAGACATGATTCAATCAAAGGAGGTGAAACTGCACGCTCTGGAGAAGGAAATGCCGTCTGATGAGGCAGTTGCCCTCAGACGCAAATATATCGAGACTGAAACAAAGTCCGAACTTCAGGCAATCGGCTCCTTTACCATACCGACTGAAAACGCGGTAAAGAAAAATATCGAAAATATGATCGGCTGTGTCCAGATTCCGGTCGGCGTTGCAGGACCGCTGAGAATCAAAGGAAAATATGCAGACGGAGAATACTGGATTCCGCTTGCAACAACCGAAGGAGCGCTTGTCGCCTCCATCAACCGCGGAGCATCCGCCATCACAAAAGCCGGAGGAGCCGATGCAAGAGTCTTTGCCGACGGCATGAGCCGTGCCCCGGTTTTCGCAGCAAAAGACATCCCGCACGCATTCGATGCAGTTCACTGGATAGAGAATAATTTTGAACTCATCAGACAGGAAGCGGAAAAGACAACCTCGCACGGGAAACTCACATCCGTCACAACAACAACGGCAGGAACCAGCGTCTACGTCCGCATGGTCTTTTCCACCGGAGACGCCATGGGCATGAACATGGCAACGATTGCCGCGGAAGCCGCCGCAAAAGTCATTGAAGAAAAAACCGGCATGAAACTGATTGCCGCATCCGGAAACCTCTGCTGCGACAAAAAACCGGCAGCAGTCAATACCATTCTCGGCCGCGGAAAAACCGTTTCTGCAGGAATTTTCCTCTCTGACGAGACGATTAAAGCAGTTCTGAAAACCGACGCCGATTCCTTAATCGAAGTCAATACCAGAAAGAATCTCACCGGATCGGCAAGAGCGGCATCACTCGGATTCAATGCTCATGCGGCAAACATCGCAGCGGCACTCTTCCTTGCAACCGGACAGGACGCAGCACATGTCGTCGAAGCAAGTACCGCTCTTACCACCGTCGATAAAACCGAAGGCGGCGTGTATGTTTCCGTTACGATTCCGGACCTCCCGATTGGCACCGTCGGCGGCGGAACACAGCTCCCCTGCCAGCAGGAAGCTCTTGCAATGCTCGGCTGCACCGGAGACAATACCGCACTGAAATTCGCAGAAATCGCGGCATCTGCAGTCCTTGCAGGAGAACTCTCCCTGCTTTCCGCACTTGCAGAAGGTACGCTGGGCAAAGCCCATCAGACACTCGGACGCGGATAACCATGCAGCACTGTCATGTCCTGGTCATCGGATCCGGAGGAGCCGGTATCCGTGCAGCTGTTGAAGCGGTAAAATACGGCGATGTCATCATCATCTCCAAAACCATCACCGGAAAAGGCGGCTGTACCGTTATGGCGGAAGGCGGCTACAATGCTGTTCTGAAAGATGCCGATTCGGTACGCGTTCACTTCGAAGACACCATGAAGGGCGGAGCATACCTGAATGATGAGAAACTGGTGGAAACACTGGCCTCGGAAGCTCCGAACCGGATCCGCGAACTGTTTTCCTGGGGAGCAGTCTTCGATTTAGACGATGCAGATCAGATAGCACAGCGTCCGTTCGGCGGCCAGCGGTTCCCGAGAACCTGCTATGCAGGAGACCACACCGGACATGAAATCGTGATGACACTCTTAGAGAAACTGCGGGGTTCCGGCGTAACAATCGAAGACGAACTGACCGTGGTTGATCTCCTGAAAACAGACGACGGCGTTGCCGGAGCAGTCACGGTAGACCGGAACGGTGTCTTTGACATGATTACCGCTGATGCCGTGGTCCTTGCAACCGGCGGGGCAGGTCAGCTCTATTCTGTCACCACCAACTCGACTGCAGGAACCGGAGACGGATATGCACTGGGATTCCGTGCCGGAGCACGTCTGATTGACATGGAAATGGTGCAGTTCCACCCGACAGGAGCGGTTTATCCGGCAGATTCCCGCGGACGGCTGATTACCGAGGCAGTCCGCGGAGAAGGAGGTATTCTCCGGAACGCCGACGGAGAGCGTTTCATGGAACGCTACGACCCCGAACGCATGGAACTTTCCACCCGTGATGTTGTTTCCCGGGCAATTGCAACCGAGGTTCTTGCAGGACGCGGAACCGAATACGGCGGCGTCTATCTCGATGTAACACACCTTCCAAGAGAAAGAATCGAAACCCGCCTGCCGATGATGCTCGAGCAGTTCCTGACCTACGGCGTGGATATCCGCGAAAAACCGATGGAGGTTGCACCGACGGCTCACCACTTCATGGGAGGTCTTGCTATTACGCCGAACGCGGAAACAACAGTTCCGTACCTCTTCGCCGCAGGGGAAGTAACCGGCGGTGTTCACGGCGGAAACCGTCTCGGCGGAAACGCTCTTGCAGAGACACAGGTGTTCGGAAAACGTGCCGGAGAATCAGCAGGAAAATGCCCGAAACGGGACATCACCGTCTCTGACGCCATTCTCGAGGAGACAAGGAAAAAAGCGGAGAAATGGTTCCAGGGAACGCTCTCTATTCCGAACGCACGCAGACAGCTCAAGCAGCTCATGTGGAACAACGTCGGCATCTACCGTAATGAACTTGACCTGAAAGTCGCAAAACGCGACCTGGAAAAACTCCGCTCGCAGACACTCCGCGTAACATCGGCAAAAGAATTCGCCGACGCATTCATCACGGAAAATATGCTTCAGGTCGCATCGTTTGTGATTGACGGAGCACTCCTCAGAAGAGAATCCCGCGGAGCCCACACCAGAACCGATATCACGCAGAAATGGACTGCCGACAAATCGCCGTTCGGACACACCTGGTTCCAGGGAAAGAAGACCGGAATCGAACTTGTGGAGGAAAATCTGTGAAGGTAACCGTCAGCAGATTCACGCCGGAAAAGGGCGAGTGGAAAGAAACCTATGATGTTGCAGTGCTCGAAGGCGCACGGATTCTCAATGTCCTGGATGCAATCCGCGATACCGCCGATGCCACGCTTGCCTACCGCCACTGCTGCCGTGCCGGTCAGTGCGGTTCCTGTGCCGTCAGGGTCAACGGCGAACCGGTCCTTGCCTGCCAGAAAGAAGCACATGAAGGAGACGTCATCGAACCGCTGAACCTGCCGCGGATTGCCGATCTCGTGACCGACATTGCTCCGGTTATGGCGCAGATGGCATGGCTTTCCGGAGGAGACGAATGTTCGTTCGTTAAACGTTCCGAGATTGAAACAATAAAACCGCTTCGCGAATGCATCGAGTGCTACTCCTGCATTTCCGCCTGTCCTGCTGTTGAAGCATCCTCCTACGCAGGTCCGACCGTCATGCGCCAGGAACAGCGCCTGAACCTGGACCCGAGAGATAAAGCAGACCGGGTTGCAGAAGCAATCGAAAAAGGACTCTTCTCCTGCACCACCTGCAGAAAGTGTGTCGAGGTCTGTCCGAAGAAGATCGACACCCCGAAAAAAGCGGTGGAAAAACTCAGAGCGCTTGCCGTCAGCAGAGGCCTTTCGCTTCCGGCACATCAGTCGCTTGCAAAACTGATTGAAGAAACCGGACGCTCGGTCGAGAAAAAAGAAACATCGTTCCTCGACCAGGTCCCCGAAGTAATTGAACCGGAAGGAGAAGCAGTTGCCACCGTCGGATTCTTTGTCGGCTGCATGTTCAACCTCCGCGTCATTCAGCCGGCGCTCGACGCGATGGAGGTGCTGAAGAAAAACGGCATCCGCGTAATCATCCCGAAAACCCAGGTCTGCTGCGGATCTCCGCTGATTCGTACCGGATTCACCGGCTTCATTCCGGAACTGCAGAAACGAAACATCGAGGCGTTCCAGGGTATCGATACCGTGCTTACCATCTGTGCCGGATGCGGTTCCACCCTCAAAAACGATTACACCACCCCGTTCCGTGTCGTCGACATCACCGAATATCTGGTGGAGAAAGGATTCGTACAGCCGGCAAAGAAGGTCGAAGGTTCCTACACCTACCACGACCCGTGCCATCTGCTCCGCGGCCAGGGAATCTCGGAAGAACCGAGAACTCTCATCAAAGCATGTGTTGAAGATTTCCGCGATATGCCGGCAAGATGCTGCGGTGCAGGGGGCGGCGTAAAATCAGGTCAGCCCGAAGAAGCCGCAAAAATCGGCGCCGCACGTGCTGAAATGGTCAAAAAAACCGGAGCTGAGACCATCATTACGGTCTGTCCGTTCTGCGAATTCCATCTGCAGCAGGTAACAGGCCTTCCGGTCAAAAATATAACAACGCTGCTTCTTGAAGCGTATAAAAAATAAATTCAGGCAGAAACCAGTTTTCTGCCAAGCTCTTTTGCTTCTTCAATTGATTCCGGCTGTCCTGCAACAGCGTCTTTGACATGCATCATGTTCTTCCAGAGAAGACCGCAGTCTTTCCAGCCGAACATACCGCCGAAGATCTGCTGATGAGATGCGTGAACGCCTTCAGCAACTTCTGCTCCCATGGAACCGATGGTAACGATGGTTGCGAACTTCTTGCCTGCCGGTAACTTGGAGGAGAAGTCTGCTCTGCATGCAGCGTACAGACGGTCGATGAACTGGATGAAGGTTGCACTTGCACGGCCGAAGTAAATCGGGGTGCTGAAGACAACTGCATCAGCTTCAGCGAGTTTCTGGTAGACTGCCGCCATGTCGTCTTTCTGGACACAGAATTTGTCTTCCGGCTGTTTGCAGAAACCGCAGTCAAGACACGGTTTGATGGTTAAATCTGCAAGGCGGATGAGTTCAATTTCTGCTCCTTTCTCTTTTGCTCCGTCCAGTGCTGCCTGGGTAAGGGCAAGGCCGTTACCTTTGCGGGCGGATCCGACGATTCCGATTACTTTCATGATGATTATTATTGTGATGTAATCGCTATTAAAACAACTATTGAATAGAACAAACGCAGATAATTACTGCTATGAAGAAAGCAGGTGCATACTTTCAGGAACTGACACAGATTCCGCGTCCGTCCGGTCATGAGGAAAAGGTCAGAAACTACCTGAAGCAGTGGGCCGACGAGCACACGGCTGAATATCGTGAAGACAATGCAGGAAATGTCCTGCTGCGCCGCGGAACACCCCGGGTAACCCTTCAGGCGCATATGGATATGGTTGCCGAATCGGTCGAACCATTTGACTTCCTCACCTCCCCGCTTTCAACCTACGAAGAAGACGGCTGGCTCTACGCCCGCGGAACCACGCTCGGCGGTGATGACGGTGCCGGCATCGCACTTGCTCTGGCACTTCTGGAACGGACCGATAATCTCGAGTGTCTCTTTACTGCAGAAGAAGAGACGAACATGACCGGCGCACTCGGACTGGAAGAAAATGTTCTTGCAGGAAAGATTCTCCTCAATCTCGACCACGAAGACGTGAATACCATCCTGATCGGCTGCGCCGGCGGAATGAATACGGACGCATTCTTTACCCCGATACGGGAACCTGCAGCAGGAACCTTCTATAAACTCTCCATCTCCGGTCTGCTCTCCGGACACTCCGGCCTGGAAATCGGTCTGAACAGAGCAAATGCAATCCGCCTTGCCGCAACGTACCTGCAGAAGATACCGGATCTGAAAATTGCCTCGTTTGTTGCCGGAACCAAACCGAATGTCATCCCGAAAGAAGCGGAGGTCATCTTCTCCGGAGAACTCAGCAGCACCGATGCATTGCTCGAAACCGTGAAGAAAGAATTCCCGCTGGAAACAACCGTTTCAGTCACGGTGGAAAAAACAGAAACACCGGAAACCGTCTGGCCAAAGGAGTTCTCAAAAACATTCGTAGAGACGCTTCTTGCCGTTCCGAACGGTGTCTTCGTACAAAACGAACGCGGTGTGGAAACATCCTCCAACCTCGCCATCGTGACAACGGAAAACGAAAAAATCCTGGTTGCAACACTCCAGAGAAGTGCAACGGATATCCGCCCGGCAGTTAACAAAGTGACCGATGCGTTTCTCGCATCCGGTGCCTCGGTAATCAGCTACGGAAATTATCCGGGATGGCGGCTGAACGACGATGCAGAACTGCTCAAAACCGCAGCGGACGTCTATGAAAACGTATTCGGACATGCCCCGGTAATTGAAACGACCCACGGCGGTGTCGAGTGCGGCGTCTTCCAGGAAAAGTACCCGGGAATGCAGATTATCTCCGTCGGACCGACCATCGAAAACGTACATACCGTAAACGAACGGATGAATCTGCAGTCGCTTGACGATATGGAGAAGTATCTCGAAGCACTGCTCCTCCGTCTGAACTAACTTCTCTTATCATGAAAGTCCGGGTCCGCAGGTCGGCGAAGGGAAAGAACCCAGGGCGCCATCGGCTGATGCTGAAAAATTACGTAAAGATGTTGAACAGTATAAGAGGATTTTAAGAAAGCATCCGGAATTACTTCGGATTTTCAAATAATCCTTCTTTTTTCAGTTCCAAAAGAGCCTGTTTTAATGCTTCCAAATTGATTCCTGTATCTTCGGGTGCGCTTGACTCACGGTCGATGGCATACTGAATTGCCCGGCGAACCCATTCATTCAGTGACTGACCTTTTGCATCGGCAAGTTTCTGAGCATTTGCCTTCATTTCATCAGTGCAGTGAATCAGAATCTGCGAATCATGTTGCTTCATTTTGATACATTATGATTCTTCATGATGCTATTTATACTATCGCATTATACAAAACGTATCATTAATATACATGCAAAACCAATGATAAAATATGATACAAAAATTATCAGAAGATGAATTAAAATTCCTGTGTTTCCGGCTTGAGTCTTCCTACTATAATCTGGTAAATGAACTTGCCGAAGAGACCGATCGTTCGAAAGCATCTGCCCTCCGCAGAATCGTAAAAGAATATTTCGACAGGCAAAACTTCCGGGAACCAATAAAGTTCTCTTCGACGGCACCATCATCGACGAAGAGTTCCGGAGAATGAGAAAAGAGAAAAATGATTCCAGAGTCTGATCTCACCAAGGTAAAAAAAGTACAGCAGAAACTGATGAAACAGAAGGGATGGTTTACGGCACGCGATGTCTACTATGAACTGCTCAAAGAGGAGAACCCGAAAAGCTCCTACTATATCAGAAGCGTCATCCAGCGGACCGGAGCCAGACTGAAAGAGGATTCAACGAGCAATCCGAAGCAGTACACCTACCATCCGGAGAAATAACCATGAGCGATATAACTGACTTCTGCGACACAGAATCACGGAATCCGGAACAGGAGGAGCTGGAAGTAATCGAAACGGAACTGCCTGCCCCGGAACCGGAACGTCCCGAGCCGTGGAACCGCACAAAACCGGTACGAAACGTCATGTACGACATCAATCCGAAGATTACATCGCAGTCACTGACAGACAAGGGAAATGCAAACCGGTTCCGGACGGAATGCGAAGACTGGATTATCTTCGATCAGGACTCGCAGCAGTGGTACTTCTGGGATGAAACCTGCTGGAAGAACTCGGAAGTCGAAGTCAGGCAGGCAGCGGCGTTTGTTGCAGTAACCCTTGCCGAGGAACAGAAGTTCTGGGAAAAAGCACTGGCGGTTGATAAAACCATCAAAACGCTCCTTCTCGATTTCAAAACCCATCACCGCTACAGCTGCGGAAAAGTCGGCATCGACCGCATGCTTTCCATGGCATCAGTACTGCCAGGAATGTATGCAAACTTCAATGAAGATTCGTCGGAAGATCTCCTGGCGTGCAGAAACGGAATTCTCAACACAAAAACTGGAGAGTGGATTCCCAAAGGAGAGGAATGCGACCGTCTGAAAAGGGATTATCCGATTCACTATATCGACCGGACCTATATGCCGGCAAGCGAACCGGAACGTTTCCTGAAGCACTTAAACACTATTTACACCGATAATGTCACCGAAAACATGACAGATGAAGAACGGCTGAAACGCAGAGACGAAACGGTCCGTTATATGAAGCGTCTTTTAGGGTATCTGCTGGTTGCAGGAAATCCGAAGCAGATCTTTGTCTTCCTCTGGGGAAGCGGAAGAAACGGTAAATCGGCAACCATTGATGCGTTAGCCGAAGTCATCGGCGACACCGAATACGCCCAGGGAACCGTTCAGGAACTGTACAGTTTAAGCAAACCGATTCCGCTCCCGTCACTCGCACAGGCAGTCTCTAAACGCATTCTCTACTTCCCGGAAATAACCGACTGCGGGGACAGCAGTTGCTGCCGCGTCCCCGGTACCGGAGCAGTCAGCCGTGACGGTATCAAGGGTATGGTCGGTGATGAATATGCGACATGGCGTGGTCTGCACAAGGATTCTGAACGGAAAAAGAAGATGTTCACCCCGATTGCGGCAACCAATGAACTCCCGCACTTCGACAAACCGATTGACAAGGCACTGAGTGAACGTCTGGTCACAATTCCGCATAACCACTACTTCAAATCTGAAGAACGTATTGACAACTTCCACAAAATTCTGGCTGATGAGGAAGGTGATGAGATCTTCTCGCTCATGGTCAACGAATGCATTGCCTACACGAAGGAAGGGCTGCTGCCGTTGCCGGAATCGTGTAAAGTATCCCAGAAGGAACTGCTTGCAGGATCCGCACAGACCTCATTCATTAACGAGATGTATGAACCATCCGATAAAACCGGAGAGGAGTATCGGCTCTACCGAAATATCATTCAGCTGGAATATATTCAGTGGTGCCGGAACAATGATATCGAAGTAAAGACCCGCTGGAAGGAGCACTACATCATGGACAAATACAATAATCAGCAGTACTGTGACAGAATTGAAGTTCTGATTGAATCAGAAGCTGCCAGACTCTTCAGTGCTCTTGTTGTACACGGATTCCAGGAAAGTTCCGCCAAGGGAAGAAGATTTTTCAGAGGGAGGCGGAAAGGGGGGCAGAATCTCTGGGGAGCAGGCTAGGGAGCAGGTTTGGGAGCAGGTTAAATCCTGCAAATTCGTCCGTTTTTCAAAAAAAGTCTTTTTTTCACGATTATTCATGTAGGGAGCAGGTTTGGCCCGATATTAGCTCTGTTATATAATATATATCTCATATATCCCAATTTCATTCTCTTATAATATATTCAAATTTTCTTTAACTTGCTCCCTTATGAAATATAGATTATATTTAGTCTAAATTTTAAAATAAAGCCAAATTAGCATTTTTAACCTGCTCCTAAACCTGCTCCCAACCTGCACCCTGCCTGCACCCCAACATCCCTTCTCTCTCACTGACAGGGGGAAACGAGAATATACCCTGGAACAAACACATCCCCATGGAACCGCTTACCATTGTTCTTATCATCCTCTGTGCAGTACTTGCCTGCACCGCAGGATATCTTGTCATCAGCCGCTGGAAGGCCTGGCCCGATGCAACAAGATCCGCGGTCGTCACCGCACTCTACGCTCTTGCCAAAACCGTCGCTGACGCGGTAAAGGATGCAAAGCTTACAACTGAAGAACTCAAGGGCATCTTCACTCAGATCCTCGCGGTCATCGCAGCCGCATCCGGAAGAACGTTAGACGAAGTCGAGTCTGAATTCGCCTGACCCCGCCGTTCCGGGCGGGATACAAATACGGATCTCTTCGATTGCCGGAGGACACCCCGTCTTTTTCATTTACCGGGCGTCAAAAGAAGACATCGGCGGTGCAATCCCGCCGGACGCTCATCCAAAACCATGACTGCAAACACCACCTGCAGAACCTGCCGGTTCTGCCTGAACCAGAACCTCAAAACGCAGCGGGGATGCTGCACCGCACCCCACGCCGCACGCAACGCACGCGGAGAACCGGGCTGCCTTGTCCCGCTCGGATTCACCTGTCCCAACCATGAACGCAGACAGAAAGCACGGAGACCGAAAGCCGATGACGAGTGAAAAGGAATACGCAAGACAGGTCATCTGGGGCATCGGCGGAAAGCGTGCCAAAAACGTCATCCACGCCTATCTAAACACCGATACCTACCTCAAAGGATTCACCCTCTGCGGCTGCGGCACAAGACCGGTCTACGAAATCGAGTTCAGCGATCTGCAGGATCTCGAAGACCACATCTGCCCGGTCTGCAGAAGCCGTCTCCAGCTGCTGCGGTTCCTGAAAGAAGGTGACCGGAAATGAACACATACACCACCAAAGCCGACGGAACGCCGAGAGCAAAGCGTCCGACGAAAGAAGAGTGTGAAAAAAGAAAGAAGATTCTCCGCGAACGCTTTGTCGAGGGAGAATCAAAAGAAAATTTCATCACCTACTGCAAAACAGCCTGGAACCTTGAAGAATCCGCCGCCCGCAGACTCTTCCGGAAAGCTGCCGAAGATGCCGGTAGCGTCACTGCAGCGGACAGAACCCTCCTTAAAGGAAAAATCATCAACGGTCTTGCCTTCCTCTACAATAAAGCGCTTGAAGACGGCGACTACCGCCTGGCGCTCGCCGTCCAGAAGGAACTCTGCGACATCTCCGGCCTCAAGAAAGAGGAAAATACCACCCTCCAGCGGGTTATCTACCTGGATAAAAAAGACCTCCGTCTCGTGCAATGAGCTTCATCAAAACCGAAAAACAGGACGAGGTCATCGATACGCTCCTCGCAAAAGACTACAAGTATTTTCTTTTAGCCGGCGGTCGCGACCATTTCGCCTTCCCGTATCCGAAGCTCTGTGTGCCTCCGGCAGTACGGAATTTAGTGCGGCCGCACTAAAATTGTACTAAAATTGTACTAAAAATGCACTAAAATTAACCCCTGATTACCAAAACAAGTCCAAAATGAGCGTAAACAGGGTTTTTAAAAAAGTGTGAAAATTGTACTAAAATCAGCATGTCTGAAAATGATTCTCTGCTGGCTGGAATCGATGACTCGCAAACGCGGGATACCCGATTTGAGATTGTCTAATTAGGGTTTGAGGATTGAAACCTTTTTCAGATTTTGATTTTGCCTGCGTTTTATAATACAGAAAAAATGAAAAAGAAAGAGTCTGGTCTGTAATCGAAACGGGCCGGAGAGGTTTAAACAAACAATGAATACTAAAAAAATCTTAGGCATTATCGCAGCACTCTTGCTTGTTGCTGTCGCACTGGTTGGTGCAGGAGTGGCAAATGCTGAAATTACGTATTTAGAAGGTAATTCATATGCAGGATATATCGAGTCCCCAGTTATCGGTGAATCTGTCTTCAAAGAAAGCGATGCCGAATGGCTCGATGAAGGATTTGAGTCCAATGGGTTACCCAGATACTCTCAAGATCCTGATCCTGAAAAATTAAAGGAACTTGAAGATCTTGAGCCGATGGTGGATCCCAGGTATTATACTGAAACAACTGACACTGGAGATAGAAAAGACCCATTGCAGGACATACTCGTAATTACGATTGATTCGAAGGGGAAATCTGCGAATAAAACGACGAACGATAAGGATGGAACGAGTGCAAAGACTCCCATGCCGTTCCTTGGTATCTTAGCCGGTCTCGGTGCAGCAACTCTTCTCATAAGAAGACACTAATACTCTTATCATGAAAATCCCCATCAAGCACTCTTTTGGAGGGGATTTTCATAGAGTTTGCCTGAGACGCAGCCTCATGTTGCTTTTTTCAGAAGAACATATCGAGTGTAGTCTTTACCGCACCTTTCGGATCGAACTCTTCCCAGTCCCAGCCGAGTGCATCAAAGATTCTTGTCAGCGGCGCCTTCAGCGTTTTGTCAAGCATCGTCTCCCAGTCAATTTCAAAGACGCCTTCGGGAATCTGGTCCGGATATTCAAAGCAGAGAACATCGGTGTCCGGATAGTTGTCAGGGTCCAGCGACCGCTTGATGTAAATCCGCTTCGGCTTGCTTCCTTTCGCGAAGTCGCGGTCGAGATGCAGGAAGGTATTTGCATATTTGGCTCCGCGGCCGTGCGCATCCAGATGATCGTATTCATCCAGATTCTTGTTGATGCCGCCCGGAATTCCTGCACGCTCCAGCGGCGTCTTTCCGGCACGGTAGTCCTTGATAATCTGCGGAAGATACGTCTTAATCTCCGCTTTGCCGCCGCCGGTCAGAATCATCTGCAGAACCCGTTCCTGAACTTCGCGGGTAATCTGTGAAGAGTCGGAACGCTTCATCTCAAAGCCGGCAATGTCAATCTTGTCGACTTCCTGACCCTCTTTCCAGGTGAGATGTCCTGCATAGCGTTTCTTTACGCCGCCCTGGAAGAAACGTTCATAGATTTTCTCGAATTTGATGGAGAAGAAATTCTGATCGGCGCCGAGCGTTTCGGCGGAGAATACCGGGTAGCTTTCATTGAGTTCACGTTCCAGGTCCCGTGCAATTTTCATGGTCTCATCCAAAGACACTTTCGGCAGCTGCACAAAACAGGAATCGGTATCGCCGTAGATAACCTCGTAGCCGTGGGACGTGATGATGTTTTTCGTATGCTGAATGATAGCACGTCCGACGGAAGTGACCGCCGCACCGATTTCCTTGTCGTAGAGACGGAACCGAGCAAAGCCGGATACCCCGTAGTACGAATTCATGATGACCTTGATGACATTCTGTTGCATGTCGTAGAGGTTGTATTCATCGGAACCGTACGGGAAGGTGTTTCTCAGTTTCTTTTTCGTGTCGCGTTCGGTCAGAAGTTCGCCGATGATGCTTCTCGTCAGACCGTCGGGGGACCGTTTGAACCGGATGCCGTTGGGTGCATGAATCTCGCCTTCGGAGGATTTGGTCTCCTGCGATGCATTCAGCGTCATCATCGCCATCGGATACAGCGACTTCAGATCCAGAACAATGACATTTTCACAGACTCCCTTGGACGGGGAGAAGACCGTTGCACCCTGGAATTCTTCGCCGGTCTGGTTGGATTTGGACGGCAGAACGAACTTTCCGTGCGCACGGCGGAGGATGAAAATATCAATCACATTGGACGAATTGAGGGTTTTATCCAGCGGACAGCCGACATAGCGGGCGACTTCCTGGAAGAACTCGACAATGCTGTTTTTCCGGTTGATGCCGACGCAGAGTTCCACATCCTTGAAGTTGTACTCAATCATCTTCAGCGGATCGGTGTTCCAGAGGTTTCCCAGCGTTCCGGTGTAGCGGACCTTGGTTTCTCCCAGCTCCTCTTCGGCGATGGCATCAAGACGGTAGGACTCCTTCTGGGAGCTCTGCATCTTCTTGTAGGCGGTAAGCAGATCGAAGATGATGCGGCCACGCATGGCGTTGCGATCGACAACGCCGGGCAGACGGGCAAAGACATCCGGAGAGAATCCGAGAATACGGGCACGTTCCAGAATGTAGACCGAGTCGAAATCGATGAAGTTCCAGCCGGTCAGGATATCCGGATTCTTCACTTTGATATAATCGATAAATCCAATGAAGAGATCACGCTCGGTATCATAGACAAGAACCGTATGTTTGTCCGGACGGAAACAGCCGTTCTCCAGAACCGGTGCAGAACCCAGGTCAAGCGGTTTTTCCCCGTTCAGGAAGAACGTCGTATAGTGGTCATCGAAGGAGTCGTAGCAGCAGATGCAGTTCACCGGGTCGCGTTTCGGATCCGGGAAACCGTTTTTGTCATCGCACTCGATATCGCAGATGCAGACGCGGCTTTTTGCAGAAACATGCGTCGGAGCGATTTCCTGGAAGGAACAGTCATCAGACGGGAAGGAGATACCCCCGGTAATTCCTGTGTCAATCAGGAATCGCGAGGCAAACGGAATATCCGCTTCATAGTGGTGATATCCCTCGCGAAGCATCCGCACATCTCCCGGCCGTACGGTAAACACTTTCCGGACGGCGTCTCCTTTAATCGAAACGGATTTTTCGTCAGAAACGTTGAAATTTTTCCCGTGCGGCTTTTCCACCTCGTTTTCCCGGATCCAGAAATACGGAAAGAACCCGGTGACCTTGACTTCGTGCGGCGTTCCGTCGACTTCACGGCCGAAAATATGAACAACCGGTCCTGCAGGAGTGTTGGAGTATTCAGCCTGATTGATGGCTATCTCCATTTAGATTCTCCGGCAGAGATCCTGCAGGAAGTGAGCCGCGGACTGCAGTTTCTCCATCTCCCAGTCGTCGAGCTTGAGAGATTCATCAATCTTGGAACCGTTTCTCGTGACCGTTGCCGGAAGACCGAGGGAGCAGCCGTCGATGCCGTATGCACCGTCTGCCGGAAGGGAGCAGATCATTTTGCGGCCGTGTTCGATGTTCTCCAGCATCTGGGCGATATGGTATCCCGGGCCGAAAACCGTTCCTCCTTTTCCTTTAATGACCGGCATGGATGATCCGCGAAGGCCAAGAAGCACTTCCTCACGTACGGCTTCGGGGACGTCAACTGAAAGCGTCGAGAAAACCGGCACCTGGTTTTCGCCGTGCTCGCCTAAAACAACGCTTGTTTCCTGTATTCCCATATTTTCAAGCGCAAGGCAGAAGCGTCTGCTGTCCAGAAGACCGCCAAAACCGACAACCTGGTCCTTGTCGAGTCCTGCATGGTTGGCGAAGTACCAGGTAAAGACATCCATAGGATTGGTCAGAACAATGAGTTTTCCGGAGAATCCCTTCATGATTTCGGCACTTTCCCGGGCAATCGGGAGATTTTTGTCAAGCAGATCGGCACGGGTCTTTACATTGGGGGAGCGGGAGTATCCTGCAGTAAAAATACAGTAATCGGCGTCCTTGATGTCTTTGGGGTCTACGGAGACCGGGATGTCGATTGCGTGCTGAATATCGAGTTTCTGGGCGTGCAGAAGTTCCTTGTTGATATCGTATAGAACAAGTTCATCAGCAAAACCGGTGATGGCGGATATGTATGTTGCCTCGCCACCGACGCGGCCCATACCGAATGCTGCGACTGTTGTCATAACTTATCTATTGGTCGTTCAAGATTTAATTGCTAATGGTGGGCCCGACTGCTTACAAAATGTAAGCACTTCAGCACCTGCGCCTGAAGGAGTGGAAAAAGAACTGTTTCCAGTGGAGAACTCTTGGAGAGATAAGAGTTTTTTATCTATTGAATTTCAAATAGTTATCATAGTATGAAAAAATTTCAATACGACATTGAAAAGTTCGACAAAAAGAAGATGATCGGTATTCCGGCCGTCTTTCTGATTGCCGCACTGGTCGTTGTCATTATTACCTTTGCTTCATGCGGTCTGCCGGTTCACCCCGGTATCGACTTCGCAGGAGGTACGGCAGTAACCATTCATACCGATCAGCCGCAGGAGCAGGTTGCAGCATACTTTGCCGCATACAGCCCGCAGTCCATTGATACCGGTATCGGAGGAAGTTACTACCTGAAATTCGGCGCCATGGACAATGACGCCATGATGGAGTTCAACCAGTATATTCTCGCCGGATATCCGGATGCGGGAATTGAACAGTTCGGCGCAACGTTCGGTTCAACTCTGCAGAGTCAGGCAATCCTGGCAATTATCGTCGCCTTCATCGGCATGGCAGTGGTTGTCTTTATCGCCTTCAGAAAGATTGTTCCGGCCATCACCGTGGTTGCGGCGGGAGTTGCCGATATCGCCATCACCTGTGCCGTAATGAATCTCATCGGAATGCAGCTGTCGCTTGCAACAACAGCAGCACTGCTGATGCTTATCGGATACTCGGTCGATTCCAACATTCTGATGACAACCAAGGTTCTGAAACGCAGAGGAGACACGAACGAAAAGTTTGCCGGAGCGTTCCGTACCGGATTCATCATGACATCCACCACCTTCTGTGCAATTCTTGCGATGTTCATCGTCTCCCTGATTGGACAGGTGCAGACGCTCTATATGATCTCCGGTGTTCTGTTAATCGGTCTTCTCTGTGATTTCTTCTTTACCTGGGCATTCAACGCAGGCATCCTGAAACTCTACGTCGACAGCAAAGACCCGACGGCAAAACGCGTTGTCAGCAAGAAAGCAGCAGCCGAAGTACCGGCTGAAGCAGAAGAAGAAAAGCCGGTGCAGACCAAAGCACAGAAGTTCGAGTCGAAGCACCAGCAGAACAAAAAGAAATCTGCAAAGAAAGGAGGCAGAAGATGAGCAGACAGCCAGTCCGTCAGAAGAAGGAAAAGAAGGAGTATCACGGTTTCCAGGCCATCATCCGCGACCCGCAGGTTATCATCGCATTAGTTCTCGTAATCGCCGCACTGTGTGCAATCTTTGTTCCGATAGGCGACCGCGGAGACAGCGCAACAAACCTGAAGTTCGGTCTTGATCTCGACGGAGGATCCTGGATTCAGCTCGAATTCCAGGCAGATACCGTAACAATCTCTCCGGTGTCGTCTTCTGCGGAACTCAACTCGATTCTCGAATCTCTCGAAGATTCCCTTGACTGTACGGTGAAATATCTCGACGGAAACAAGATAGAAGTCGACAAGAAATTCACGGAAGATGAACTGAAAGCAGCCTTCGCCGCAGCAGGCGCCACCTATATCACCAAGACAGCAGGTGTCGGCAGCGAAACCGCAGATACCATCAAACGCACGCTGGAGTCCAAAGTCAACAGTATGGGAACCAGCGATGTAAAGGTCAACCTCATCTCCGACTTAAGCGGAATTTCCCAGTATGTCAGAGTCGAACTTGCCGGTGTTGATATCGATGAAGCCCAGGAGATTCTCGGAAACCAGGGTATGTTCGAAATCAGAATTGAAACCACCGACGGCAATACCGAACACGTCCTCTACGGCGATGATGTCGTATCCGTGCAGCCTGCCTCCCAGACCAACGGTTCCTGGGGTGTCGGATTCACCTTAAGCGACAACGGAGCCGCCGCATTCCAGCAGGCAGCAATCTCCACCGGAGCAACGTCCAACCCGAGCGCACACAACATCAACATGTACCTTGACGGCGAAGAGATCTTCTCCGCACCGCTCTCCTCCGACCTTGCATCCAGCCTGAAGAAGAATCCTTCCTACACCATGACCGCATCCACCGGTGCAGACGATGAAGGAAAGGAAAAAGCACAGGAACTCGAAATCCACCTGCGTGCCGGTGCACTGCCGGTTGAAGTGCAGATTGCCGGAGTCGGCTCCACCTCTGCAGCACTCGGTGACTACTTCAAGGTCATCTGTATTATCGCAGCCATCGCCGCACTTGCAGCAGTCGCAGTTCTTGTCTATGTCAGATACCGGGCAATGTCCATCGTCATTCCGATGATTCTGACCAACATCTCGGAAATCGTCATTCTTCTGGGTATTGCGGTCTTCATCCAGCAGCTGGATTTGGCCGCCATTGCCGCATTGATTGCGGTTCTCGGAACGGGTATCGATCAGCTGGTGATTATCACCGATGAAGTCGTCCACGAAGGAGTGGTGCCAGGAAAGCAGCTCTATCTCAAACGCCTGAAACGTGCTCTGATTATCATCCTGACTTCGGCGGCAACCGTCATCATCGCCATGCTCCCGCTGATTCTCATGGACTTATCCACACTCAAAGGATTCGCAATCGTGAACATCCTCGGTATCCTCATCGGTGTCATCATCACAAGACCGGCATACGGTAAGATCATCATGGAAATTATGGCCAACAAAAAGGCCAAACAATAACCCTATTTTTTCCTCTCCCGGAACCCCGAAAACGAGACACAGGGGGAAACGAGAATATAACCTGCAGCAAATATATCCCCAAGAGCCGTTTACCGATAATCCTCGCACAAAAAATCGAGTGAATTTTAGTGCGGCGACACTAAAATTGTACTAAAATTGTACTAAAAATTCACTATAATTGAACTCCAATTGTTAAAAAAAGCTCAAAATGGTCTTAAACAGGGTTTAAAAAAATACCTGAAAATTGTACTAAAATCAAACGAGCACCGGAATACAGAATCCCCCAATCAGCACCGCAACTGTCTCTCTAAAAAAGAAACGGATACGCCGGGTTATGCGTATCCTTCCGGATGGTCCTCTTCCTTGTGACCTTCTTTCTCGTGATAGAATTTCTTCGTAAAACCGGTGACCGTCTCTTCGCACTTCTCAATCAGCATCGGATCAACCTGGTCTTCAGGGATATTGTCTTTCAGCTCCTTCATCAGAATCTCGATGAGCTGGTAGGCGGAGTCCGGCGTCATCTTCATGCGGGCTTCCTCGCCGCTGTAGAGGGTAACACGCATATCAACAACCCAGACCGGGTTCTCTCCTTCCCGCTTGAAGGTATTGACGTCGAGAGAGTGCCAGTCCTCATCCATCGTTCCGGAAGAGAGCGTATAGGCCTTCTGCACACGGTTGCCGTAAATGGAGGTCAGATGCTGAATGACCCAGACTGCCCCCCGGAGCGTTTCGTTTCCGTCAATTGCATAGAGCATATCTTCGAAGAAAGCAGGCGAGTTGACATGGCATCCGGTCATGATGACCATCGTCGGCCCCGGCCCGAGAAGCATCGACATGGCATTGACAATCTTCGGGAAGGTCTTGCGGTCAATCGGGTCAACTAAATGATATTCAAAGACGTCGCGGATCGGCTCGATCAGTCCCGGATTTGCCTCGAGAGCTTTGGCAAGCTCCTGCAGATCGTTCATGAACGGCTCGGGAATCGGCTTGTGAGATCCCGCCGGAGCTGCTTTCCTGACTTCAGGTGCAGCTTTCTTTTCTGCAGCAGGTTTTTTGGCTGAAGTCTTTTTTGCTGCGGTTTTCTTTGCCGGAGCTTTTTTGGAAGAGGGTGTATCGGCCGCCTTTTTCTTGGTATTTTCTGCGTCGGTATCGTTCTTCTTTACCATACATAGAGATGCACCCTGCAAGAACAAAAAGGAATCTGAAACGGTCTCTCAAGAAGTAAATAGTTGAAACACCAAACTGATGGGTAATGCAGTATCGTATCAACCCCCGAAACGGCGACACCATCTCAGCGCTCGGCTACGGATGCATGCGGTTCACCCGTGCCCTCGGCGTCAACCTGGAAAAGGCAGAGGTTGAACTGGAAGCAGCATTCCGGAAAGGAGTGAACTATTTTGATACTGCCTATATCTATCCGGGAAGCGAAGCGGCACTCGGAACATTCCTTGCAAAACACCGGGACCGGGTCTTTGTTGCAACGAAACTTCCCTACAAGCAGTGCCGGACGCTCGAAGACATCAATACCATATTCGAAGAACAGAAGTCGCGTCTGCAGACAACCTATATCGATTACTACCTGATTCACATGCTTGCCGATACCGATGCATGGGAGAAGCTGAAGACGGCAGGAATCGAAACCTGGATTGCGGAAAAGAAGCAGTCCGGAGAAATCCGCAACATCGGGTTCTCCTACCACGGCGGAACCGACGGATTCAGACGCCTGATTGACTGCTATGCCTGGGACTTCTGCCAGATTCAGCTGAACTACCTGGATGACACGGCACAGGCGGGCATCGCCGGTCTGAAGTACGCAGCAGAAAAGAATCTCCCCGTCATCATCATGGAACCGCTCCGCGGAGGACGGCTCTGCAGACTGGCAAAGCAGGAGGAGGAACTCTTCGCCGCCGTCAATCCGGACCGGAAAGCCGCAGACTGGGGTCTCCGGTGGCTCTGGAACATGCCGGAGGTGACCTGCGTCTTATCAGGCATGAATGATCTGCGGCAGATTGAGGAAAACACCGACACCGCGGAAACGGCGCTTCCCGGACTGCTTTCAGAAGAGGAACTTGCCGTATACACCCGCGTCAAAGAACGCATCATGACCGGGATGCGGGTTCCCTGCACCGGCTGCGGCTACTGCATGCCGTGCCCGGCAGGCGTCGACATTCCTTCCTGTTTTGCAGCCTACAACACCCGGGTGGCAGACGGATTCATGGCAGGAATGATGGCGTATGTAACCTGCACCTCCTTAAAAGACAAGCCGGCATCCGCCTCAGCCTGCATCGGATGCGGAAGATGCGAGAAGAAATGTCCGCAGAGTCTTCTTATCCGCGACTACCTTGATGAAACAAAAGCGGTTATGGAAGGACCGGTCTACCGCATCGCCGTAAAACTCCTGAAAAAATTCCCGTTCCTGATGAAATGGTCGACTACACTGCTGTAATCATAGGAGCAGGACCTGCGGGCCTGTTCTGTGCGGCGAACCTGGATGCATCCGTTCTTGTGCTGGACCGGATGCCGTCTCCGGGACGGAAACTGCTGATCTCCGGTTCCGGCCAGTGCAACCTGACGCACGCAGAACCAACCGCGGCCTACCTCGACCATTACGGAGACCACGGCGCATTCTTAAAGCCGGCGCTGATGGCATTCTCCGCAGCTGACACGCAGCAGTTCTTTGCATCCCGCGGTGTTGCGCTGGAAACAACCGAAGAAGGCAAGGTGTTTCCGAAATCGCGGGATGCAAACGACATCCTCGCCGCACTGGTAAACGCAATCCCCGGAAAACTGAAATGCGGCGCGGCGGTCACCGGCGTTTCCTGGAAGGACGGAACGTTCACGGTCCGGACCAGAGACAAAAGCTACACGGCAAAAAATCTGGTCATCGCGACCGGCGGCAAATCCTATTCCCATACCGGTTCCGACGGCTCGGGCTATCCGCTTGCCGCATCGCTCGGACACACCATCGTCGAACCGAAAGAGGCGCTGACACCGGTCTATGTCAGGGACTTCCCCTTGAAGGAACTCTCAGGCATCTCCATTCCGGATGCAAAAATCCAGATCTGGCGCAGCGGAAAGAAACTCAAAGAAACCGCAGGCGATCTGCTGATAACAAGGTTCGGTTTCTCGGGGCCGGGAATTCTGAACGCTTCACGGTGGATGCAGAAACACGACATTCTGAAACTCTCGTTCATCGGAATGACAGAAGCCGCATTCGATGCAGAGCTGGTGGAACGGACGCAGAAAGACGGCGGAAAACTGGTCTCGAACATCTTCTACAACCTCGGTGTTCCGGAGCGTCTGGTCAAAACCCTGGTCACGACGGATGTAAAGTGTTCGCAGCTGTCCTCGAAGGAGCGGAGACGCCTTGTAAAAGCATTCTGTTCCTATGAAGCTGAAATCGACCGCCTCGGCGGATTCACTGCAGCCATGGCAACAGCAGGCGGTGTTTCCCTGGATGAAGTGAACCGCAAGACCTGCGAATCAAAACTGATTCCCGGTCTTTTCTTCGCCGGAGAAGTGCTGGATATTGACGGAGATACCGGCGGATACAACATTCAGGCGGCATTCTCCACCGCCCGTCTGATAGCGCAGAAAATCTCTGCGCGTACCACTGAATGACCGTCGTTTCCCTCTGGAGACCCCAAAGGACAGCACAGATATTCCACAACGTTTAAATTCAACCACACCCTACATTGTTATCGCATACTTGCCTCAGTGGCCTAGGGGTATAGCGCGTCCTTGGTAAGGACGAGGTCGCGAGTTCAAATCTCGCCTGAGGCTCTTTTCTTTTACGATTTTACAGCAATTTTAAAGAGCAATCCTGCATTGTCATCGGTATACTCCGCTTATCAGAAATTCAGGACAAAAAAGAGGAAATTATTGTTTCTGCTGTTCCAGACGCGCAGCGTTTGCAAGCATCAGCTTGATTCTGTTTTCCTGGTTGATCTTGGTTGCTCCCGGATCATAGTCAACCGCGACGATGTTCGAATTCGGATAATCGTCTTTGAGTCTGCGCATCATTCCTTTACCCGCAACATGGTTCGGCAGGCAGCCGAACGGCTGGGTGCAGACAATGTTGTTGGTTCCGGAGTGAATCAGTTCCAGCATCTCTGCCGTCAGCAGCCAGCCTTCGCCCATCTTGTTTCCGCAGCCGAGATAGCCTTTGACCAGTTCCTGCAGGTCGGCGAAGTGACTCATGGCGCGGAAGGTGCCGTCTTTTTCGATGACATCAATCATGATGTCCTGACATTTGATGATGAACCACTGGAAAATCCACATGGCGCTTTTCTTGATCTTGCTTCCGCCGTAGAGATCAACATCCACATACCGGTTGTTTCCCTTGAAAATCAGGAAGTCGGTAACGCCCGGCACAACAACTTCCGCACCTTCCTTCAGCAGGAAGGATTCCAGATTGTTGTTGCCGAACGGCGAGTACTTCACATAGATTTCTCCGACAACGCCGACACGCGGTTTTGCCGGGCCGGCACGTTCGATCTTCTTGAAGTCGGCAAGAATCTCCTCCATCAGGGTACGCATCGGACCGAACCAGAGTCCTTCATTTTTCCGGAAGAGCGCGACAATCTTGTCAATCCAGTGATTCACCAGGGCATCGGTCTCGCCGGCATGCACTTCATACGGCTTGCACTGGTTTGCAAGGTGGACAATCAGGTCGCCGTACATCATGGCAAAGACCGCCTTGCGGGCAAGACCCAGCGTCACCTTGAATCCCGGGTTCTTGTCAAGACCGGATAAGTTCAGCGAGATGACCGGGATGAACTCAAGATGCGCCCGCTCCAGGGCTTTTCGCAGCAGATGGATGTAGTTCGAGGCACGGCATCCTCCGCCCGACTGGGTAATCATCAGAGCAACCTTGTGCGGGTCGTAGCGGCCGCTTTCCACCGCTTCAATCAGCTGACCGATGGAAAGGATGGCAGGATAGCACATATCGTTGTGGACATACTTGAGACCGGTCTCGATAACCTTCTTCGACTGGTTCGTCTGCAGCTCCACATGATACCCGCACTCAAACTCCATCAGTTTGATCAGCATGGTTGCGGTGACCGGGAGAATCTCCGGAGCGATAATCGTGTACTCCTTTGCCATCTCTTTCGTAAACAGCAGTCTGCCGGTCTTCTTGTCGTACTCTAATTCAGCCATGTCAGAATCCTCCCCGTTCGCGTGCTTCCACTGCCGCCATCAGCGACCGCAGACGGATGGTAATCGCACCGAGATTGCTGATTTCATCAATTTTAATCTGCGTGTAGATTTTCCCGCCGTTTTCCAGAACCTCGCGGACTTCATCAGTGGTCACCGCATCCGTTCCGCAGCCGAACGACACGAGCTGCATCAGCTGCATGTCCGGCTGGGTGCAGACATAGTGGGCCGCCGCATACAGACGGGAATGGTACGTCCACTGGTTCAGCACACGCTGCGGCACCTTGGATACCAGATGCGAGACTGCATCCTCGGTAATCAGAACAAACCCGTACGAGACGGCAAGTTCATCGATGCCGTGACCGATTTCCGGATCGATATGGTACGGACGTCCCGCCATGACGAGAATCTTGTTTCCGTGCTCGCGGGCGTAGGCGATGTACTCGGCACCCTTCGCACGCACTTCCTCCTTGTAGGCATCGTATTCCGCATACGCGGCTTTGACGGCACGCTTTGTTTCCGCTGCCGGAATACCGAACTCCTCGGCAAAGTACTTCACCGCACGCTTGGCAAAGTCCTTCGGACGGTGCAGACCGAAGTACGGGTAGAGATAGCGGACCTTTTCCAGCTCGCGGACGTTTGCTGCAATCAGTTCCGGATAATAGGCAACCACCGGACAGTTGAAGTTCTTGTCTCCCAGGTGCTCGTCGAAGTTGTACGGCATGCACGGGTAGAAGATGGTGTCGATTCCCGCGTGCACCAGATTCAGGATGTGACCGTGCATCAGTTTTGCCGGATAGCAGACGGTATCGGACGGAATGGTGTACTGTCCGGTACGGTAGACGGCACGCGAAGACTCAGGCGAGAGAACCACACTGAAGCCGAGCGACGTGAAGAACGCATGCCAGAACGGCAGATTCTCATAGGTGTTCAGACCGAACGGAATGCCGATCTTTCCCCGCGGTGCATTTTCCAGCGGCTTGTAGGAAAGCAGCTTCTCATACTTCCAGCGGGCAAGGTTCGGCAGCTGGGACTTTTCCTTGCCGAGCGGTCTGCTGCACCGGTTTCCGGAGACATAGCGTCTGCCGTTATCGAAGGTGTTGACCGTCAGACTGCAGTGGTTCGTACAGAGTTTGCAGGTAATCGGTTTTGCCTTGTGCACGAATCCGGCGAGCTGCGCTTCAGTAAGAATCGTAGACGAAGAAAGCTTCAGGTCCTTGGCGTAGAGTGCGGCGCCGTATGCTCCGGAGATGCCGGCAATGGTCGGACGCGTCACATTGCGCTTCAGTTCCTGCTCAAAGGCACGAAGGACTGCATCGTTTTTGAACGTTCCGCCCTGCACGACAATGTGCTTTCCCAGGTCGTCCGCACTCGCTGCACGGATGACCTTGTAGACTGCATTCTTCACAATACTGATGGAAAGACCGGCGGAGATATCGGCAACCGATGCCCCGTCACGCTGCGCCTGCTTGACCGACGAGTTCATGAAGACCGTACAGCGGGAGCCGAGATTGACCGGATGCTTCACAAAAAGACCGAGTTTGGAGAACTCCTCAATCTCATAACCAAGGGCACGGGCAAAGGTTTCAATGAAGGAACCGCATCCCGAAGAACATGCCTCGTTTAAGAAGATGCTGTCGACAACGCCGTTTCTGATCTTGAAGCACTTCATGTCCTGACCGCCGATATCGATAATGAAATCGACATCCGGGTTGAAGTGATATGCCGCACGGAAGTGGGCAACGGTCTCGACCAGACCGGCATCCAGATTGAATGCGTTTTTAATCAGCTGTTCGCCGTATCCGGTAACTGCAGTGCCGCAGATGGTAATCCGGTCGCCTGCCGCCGCATAAATCTTCTTCAGTTCCTCAAAGACAATCTGCACCGGATTTCCGCGGTTGGAGCCGTAGTAGGTGAAGAGGATGCCGTTGTTTTCATCAATCAGAACAATCTTGGTTGTGGTACTGCCGGCATCGATGCCGAGCCAGGCATTGCCCCGGTAGGTGCTGATATCAGTCGTCTCCGGAGCATTGGAATTATGCCGTCTGCAGAACTCCTCATACTCGGCTTCATCTGCAAACAGCGGCTGCATGGCATCGGTTGTGGTCGCATCGGCTACCGACTCACGGATGCGTCTGCAGATATCTTCGAAGGAGGCAACCGGATAACCGGCAGTTGAAAGCGCTGCACCCAGAGCTGCAAAACAGTCGCCGTTTTCCGGGAAGATGGCATGATTATCATCCAGGTTCAGGGTCTCCTTGAACCGGGCGCGAAGACCGGAGTAGTAGTACAGCGGACCGCCCAGGAAGACGATGGTCTTTCCAAGCGACCTGCCCTGCGTAAGACCTGCAATGGTCTGGTCAACCACGGCCTGATAGATAGAGGCTGCAACATCCTCTTTACGTCCGCCCTGGTTTAAAATCGGCTGAATATCCGTCTTTGCAAACACACCGCACCGTGATGCAATCGGGTAAATCTTCTCATATCCTGCAGAGAGCCGGTCCAGCTCCTGTACCGACACGTTGAGAAGCGTTGCCATCTGGTCAATGAAAGCCCCTGTCCCCCCGGCACAGGAGCCGTTCATACGTTCTTCAAGCGAACCCTGGAAGAAGATGATTTTGGCATCTTCACCCCCCAGTTCGATAACAGAATCTGTCTCCGGAATATAGGTCTCGACAGCCTTTGCAGTAGCAAAGACTTCCTGAATGAACGGGATGTCGGCAGATTTGGAGACGCCGAGACCGGCCGAACCGGTAATCAGCAGCTGGATGTTCTTTCCGGCAAGAATCGAAGACGCCGCAGAAAGGCTTTCAACAGTCTTTTCACGCACCTTGGAAAAATGACGTTCATAGGAGCGGAAGAGAATATTGTCCGCTTCGTCCAGAACTATAACTTTCACGGTGGTTGAGCCGATATCGATACCAATCCGGTAATCGGCTTTGAGGGGGGTTGCAGTAGTATCCACCATTATTACGTAATATATGTGAGTGATTGAGGGATATAGTATTCCCCGTATCTACCTAGAAGACAGTCAAAGAGAAGCTACTTCATCAGGTTGCGTTTCATCTTTTCCGTGACCCGGCGGAAAACCGTAAGTTCCTCTTCCGAAATTCCCGAGACAAGAAGATATTTCAGATGATCGAATTCGGATGCCACACTGGAAACAAGTGTTTTTCCGGAAGCGGTCAGAGAAATCCGTTTGAGCCGGGCATCGGAAATGACCCGTTCCCGGACAACGAGTCCGGCTGCCTCCATATTGTCCAGAATCCCGGAAACCGTGGAACGCCGGAGAGAAAAACACTGCTCAATATCTTTCTGAAAAACGTCCCCTTCGGCTTCTGCAAGATATGCCATGATAATCCCCTGGCTTGCAGTAAGGGATTTATTCTCACGGATAGCCGGAATCTGACTTATTTTCTGACGGATATAGTGCCCCAGAACAATAATCCCGTTTAACGGGGATTCTGTATCATCCATTGGCGGCGGTGGAAGTTCCATAGTATATTGTTCACTTCCGAACAATATATGCAGTTCGGTTGCGAACTATTGTTCCAGAAGATCCATTTCCAGAGCCATCCGCCAGACATTCTTCTTGGAACGGTGACTCTGCCCTGCAATGAGGAGCATCCGCTCTTCTTTGCGGATTTCCCGGGAGCCTTTTGCAAGATTGTCGGCATGGGCAACAATCTTTTCTTCCAGCGTCCGCGGCACACAGTCCGCCGGCGGGAGATTCAGCAGAACGCAGTCATCCTCGGAAAGCCCGGCGCCGGTATGTGTCCGGATAATCGAGGTAATCTCCGGAGACAGCTGAAGTTCAGCGGAAAGTTCTGCACCGACTCTTGCATGATGAATCGAGTGCGTCTTTGAGCGGCCGAGATCATGCAGCATTGAGCCGGAATAGACCAGACCGGAGTCAACAGATGCTCCCTGATAGCGGGCGGCAATTTCTGCCACTTTCTTACAATGCGCTACGACTCCTTTGTCGCAGCCGGCGGAAAAAAGAAGGGATTCTTCATTCATTGCTCTTCGAGGGCGTCGGTGATAGCCGCGATACGCTTCTCGAGAGCGGAAAGAAGGAGTTCGTCGTCGAAGTGGGCCATGTTCTCACCGCATTCAGGGCACTTGAAATCCATGTTCATTGCCTCAGTGAAGGTGATCATCTGGCCGCATGCCGGACACTGATAGAAATCATTGTTCCTGTCGTAGGCAAGACGTGCTGAAAGATTTTCTTTGACAGAAACCATTTCTGCGGTTAAAACTCCGGAGATATTTTCCATTTTCATGGTCCAGAGGTAGGTAAGCCAGCCGGTTTCATTATTTTTGATACGGCGGTATTCTGCGAGACGCTTCTCGTAGAGACTGTATAAGGCGTGGCGAACCGTATTCAGGTTGATACCCGTTATTTCGGCAATATCCTCATCGCTGTGTTCCCCGTCAGGACACTTCTCAATGAGCTCCATACCCTCTTCACCGACGAGTTTTGCGAGATATTGATATATTGCCGGATTTTTAAGATCCTTCTTTTTTATAACGGTCATTCTTCTATATGTTGGACGGCAAACCTAATATTTTTATCCAGCACGGCTTCCGCCTCATCAACAGTCCTGCCCGAACCAGTCACTGAAAAGAGCACCATGCCCTCTTCGAAGAAGGTTCCGGGGTAGGGAATATCGGTAATGATGTCCCGCAGCGGAAGAAGATCCGACTTCAGAGTCATGTCATGAGGAGCGACCAGAATCTTCCGTGCGGTGAATCCGCAAATCGCGGGAACTGCATCCGGCAGTATTCCGCTGCAGGCATCCAGATGAAGCTTGAAGAGGTTGGTATTCAGTGCATTCTCCACGGTTTCAAGTGTTCCCTGGAACCGCGGATTGACCTCAATCGCATAGGCTTCATTCTCCGTCAGAACAAAATCAATGCCGATGCATCCGGAACATCCGGTCGCCGCGGCAATCTTTTCCGCATACTGCGCCATTTTTCCCGCCATCGGATGCGGACATGGCGTAATGGAGCCGGAAAACGCGAACGCACAGGCATCCCCGCCGCGTAAAATCTGCTGGTTGGTCGTCAGAACAACGGCTTTCCCGCCTGAAACAAGACAGCAGCAGGAAGCAGGCATTCCTTCGATGAACTCCTGCAGCATGAAGGGGTCGCCTTCAACGAACTCCTTCCATGCTTCCAGTTCGGCATCCGAGCGGACAATCGCATTGCGCCATCCGCCGGCGCCGCCGAGCGTCTTTGCCATGGCAGGATACTCGCCGACAGCAAGCCGTTTCGGGACCGGAACACCGAGGGACTCGAAGAAATCCTGGGTTGCCAACTTGTCCATGAACCGCGAGGCGGCGGCCGGAGAGGTTCCGAGCCGGTTCGGGAACTCGAGGAGTTCCGCACCGGAGGTGGTCACCACATAATCCGGGTGATACTTCGAAAACATCTCCTCAAAGCAGTAGGGAATCTCCTCGAGTTCATCAAATGCCATCCGGTCTTCAGTGACCGGAGTTAAATCAGCATCGCAGAAGTGATCGATGGCGTATACGGTAAACCCGGCAGCATGCGCAGATGCCGCAACATGCCGTGTGGTGTATCCGACGACCAGAACAGACTTATTCGTGGTCATGCTTTACCGTAGTCTTTCCCACCTTTGTCGGAACAACCTCGATTTCCGGGTGATCGAACGAAAGTTCGAGTTCCTTTCCTTCATAGAGGTGATCCAGGAACAGAGCAAGAGCGGAGATTTCCGAGTGCGGCTGGTTCGCCACAGCGACATTGTAGTCGGCCATTTCGTACATTTCCCCCGGTACTTTCTCTGCGCCGACTACGACCAGAATTTTCTCTTCCTTTCTGATGTCGGCGATGGTGTCCTGCAGACGCAGACCGTACATGGTCAGGTGGACCACTTTACCGCCGTCTTTCTTGAACCGGTTGATGAAGGATTTCCACTTCACATCATTTTCGCAGAAATAATCTCCGCCGAACCGGTTTGCAACATCAGTGATGCTTGCAGACACTTTGGCATCATCGGCTGCAAGATACATGCCGGATGCACCCAGAGCACGGGAGGAGAGACCGACATGGGTGGTAACCCGCTGGTCCCGCTCCGGGCGGTGGCCGATGCGGAGAACATATGATACAGGTTTCAGATTCATTTTTTCACCTTGATTACGCCGTCTTCGATATAAATTCCCAGATCTTCCAGCCCGCTGGTCGCTTCCTTTATCTGACTGGCGAAGAGGAAATCGCTTATGGAAAGGGGGAAGACGCGATCCCCCTTGACGATGACAAGGTGCTTATCTTCAAGCCGGATCAGGGAATCCACTACGGTGTCTGTATCCAGCCCGGTCTTTGCGGCAAGTTCAGGAATTGCTACTCCCTCCTCACCGTCGGGAACCAGGTGATAGATAGTCCAGTCGATGTCGTCGTCACTCATGTTTAAACAAATAGGAGTCCTGTATTCTTAAGGCTAATTATGAAAGATTGTATTATGCAGGAAAACAGAATTCTAGAGACACATGTATCGCCCTGAAAACCCGGAACTGGTCGAACTTGCCGACCGTCTGTATGAAGAATCCGATGATGATGATCTGAAACTCGCAGAACTGATGCACGAGCTGCCGGAAGAAACGGCTGTGGCACTCTGCACCTCAAATCTGACAAATGCTCTTCAGGCCTACCTCTATGCTTTCAACAGCGTCCCTGATGACGACATCTATGATCTGCTGCTGCTCCAGCCGTCGGTCATGCTTCTTTCCGGCATCAAAATAGAGAGCGTGGAGATGGCAGCGCTTGTCTTCGGCTACGACCGGGGAAACAGGAAATTTTTGATTGCCGTTCACGACGGAGAGAGCCTGGTAAAAGGGTTTGCCGGCGATGACGCCTATGAAAAGGCGAAGGCGTGGGCAATTGAAAATTACAGCGACTGAGGAGTTTCCTCGTCCTCGTCAACACCTTTTTTGTAGTACCAGAGATTGTAGCTCTCGTACAGTCCCGCCGCTTCTGCAATCCGCACCGCAAGCGTGTGCCAGCATTCATTTCCGTACCGGACCGCAGGACAGCTGCAGTAGTCCCCTTCCACACAGTACTCACCGGAATTGCCGACAACAACAAAATAGTCAAGATATTTCTTCACCCTGCCGTCTGCCACCGCAGCCACCGCTTCCTGGCCGCGTTTGCCGTACGTCTCCGTGAAGGCGGCCCGCACCGCATCGGTAATGCCGCCGTCACGTTTCAGGATGAGAAATGGATTAATCATTTATTCTATGATGGACGTCTGCGGAACGTCCGGAATGAAGGTCCATCCTTCACGCCGGGCGAGTGCCGCCATGCCGGGTGCTTCGAGTGCATAATGGGTTGCCTCGATGCAGGGAATCGGCGACTCGATTGCCATATTGTATTTCAGCTCCGATGCCATGAACGCTTCAGCCCCAAGACTGACCGCCTCATAAATCAGGTCCCAGTCAAATGCCGAACCGCCGGCAACAGCAATCCGGGTAACGCCGGAAACATCGCCCCAGACACGAAGTCCGCAGCCGAGAATCTTCGCCATCTCGGAAAACGAAACCGTCATGGTGCCGACAACACCGAGTGAGTTCGGCGTCGCATCCATTCTGACACAGTCTTTCAGTTTAAGAACCTCGGCAAGAGCGTCGTTGATGCCGCCTGCCGCATGGTCGAAGTTCGTATGCATCGCATAGAGATTCACGTCTGCTTTGACCAGCGGACGCAGGACTGCGGCGCTGCGGCCGGTTACACCGTGCATCGGCATCCAGAATGCCGGATGATGAACAACCAGAGCGTCGAATCCGCCTGCCGCCGCCTGCTCCGCAACGTACGGCGTTGCATCCAGCGCACAGCAGACAGTTGCAATCTCCTCTTTTCCTTCCGACAGAAGACCGATTCTTCCGTGGTCAAAGTCTTCTGCAAGCTCCGGCGGGGCAATCGACTCCAGATGTGTGATGAATTCATCCCGTTTCATAATCAGTAGTGCTTGATGTGGATTTTTTCTTCCGGTTTTTCTTCGCCGTCTCCGGCTTCTTCATCGGACCGGAGCCGTGCAATCGGTCTGATGGTGAATGCATTAATGTAGACCGACTGACGGTTGGTCATTTTTCCATAGACATAGCCTAAAACTTCCACCACGGCGCCGACGCCGACCAGACGCTGCGGCATGGCAAACCGTTTGACCACAATCTGACCGGAGGTGTCCTGCAGAACGTAGACCGGACGGTTCATGTAGATTCCGCCGACCTTGACGATTTTTCCTTCCAGAATGACGGCTTTTCCGCCCATCGCTGCGGTTACCTGTCTTGCACGGACAAATTTCGCTGCTGCACGGACAGCCGGCTCACGGTCGCGGATCTGCTTTTCGTTGATGTAGGCCATAAGAAGCGGGAAGACGATAAGCAGGATGACGATCGGGACACCGATATAGACGTAGAGCAAGTCCTTGGTTGATCCGAAGGAGAACGCACAGATTGCAGCAAAGAGAACAACAATGGCGAGAAACACCGGCGGATAACGAAGTATGATTCCCTTTATTTTCATTGAATAAGTTTGGGTGTGGATTCGTATTCAACATAGCGTATAGGAGGCATCTGTTTTATTCCTGAAAAACCCACTATTATACATCATGAAGAGAAATCCGGTCAGAATCCCGCCGATGCTCTTTGCAACCGTCAGTATGGGCCTTTCCGCACTGGACGGCGTACTCTTCAAAACGCTGGACCGCTGCCCCCACTGCGGAGGAAAACCGAAACCGTACGATACGAAGGTAAAACAGTACGCGACGCTGTCGTCTCCGCACGGGGAACGGGTCATTACCGTGAAAGTCCGGAGATTTATCTGCCAGGACTGCGGAAAACTGCTGTATGCTGAAGAGCCGTTTTATCCCGACACCAGAGTCGGCTCGGCCATTATTGATCTTGCCCTTTCTCTTTCCCGGACAACAAGCTTCTCCCATGCGGCGGCAGTAATGGAGGCAATGGGGATTGAGGTAAACCGCGGTTCCGTGCGGAAATATGCACAGTCGAATCTTCCGATGCGGCCGTCCAACCAGCTCTACGGCATGGCGCTTCCGACCACATTCGTCTCTCTCATCGGCCGCGGAATTTCCTCCGCGAGTCTCCAGCCCGCCGATATTCTTGTTGCAAGCGGATTTCCCTCACGGTATGCCGCATCCGAAAACGGAACCGGCACCGCAAAAGAATACTTCAAAGAACGAAACAGGAGAACAAAGAAATGATCTACCGTACCTTCAAAAACAGGAAAATCTCACTTCTCGGCATGGGATGCATGCGCCTTCCCTGCAGAAACAGCAGCGACACCGAAATCGATGAAAAGGAAACAGAAGAAATGGTGGATGCCGCATTCAGGAACGGGGTCAACTACTTCGATTCCGCATGGCCGTACCATGGAGGAAACTCCGAAACCGTCATCGGAAAAATCCTGCAGACCTATCCGCGTGACGCATTCTGCTATGCCTCGAAGTTCCCGGGGTTCAACAGCGAAAACTTTGCAAAGTACCGGGAAATATTCGAAAAACAGCTGGAAAAATGCGGCCTCGGCTACTTCGATTTCTACCTGCTCCACAACGTCTGCGAAGCCGACATCAGAGAATATCTGGAACATGCACAGGTCCTGATTCCGTTCCTGAAAGAGCAGAAGGAAAAAGGACTCATCAGGCACATCGGATTTTCCATCCACGGAAAGCCGGACATCATCACCCGGTTCCTTGCCGCCTACAAAGACATTGTCGAGTTCTGCCAGATTCAGCTGAACTGGTTTGACTGGGACTTCCTCGGCGCAAAGAAAAACGTTGAACTTCTGACGAATCTTGGTATCCCTATCTGGGTTATGGAGCCGATGCGGGGCGGAAGACTCGCCGGACTGCCGAAGGATACGGAAGACAAGGTCGAGGCGCTGATTCCGGGAGCAAAACCGGCAGAGGTCGCTTTCCGGTACCTTCAGTCATTTCCAAACGTCGTCACAATTCTCACCGGTGCATCCACCCTCGACCAGATGAAAGAAAACCTTGCCGTTTTCGAAAAAGAACAGCCGCTGACTGAAGCGGAGACGGAAGGACTGTACCGGATTCAGAAAGAGATGCCGGTCGGCGCTCCGTGCACCTACTGCCGCTACTGTCTGGACAGCTGTCCGCAGAACCTCAAAATCCCGAAAATTCTTGCCATCTACAATGATGACCAGTTCACCGGAAACGAATTCACCACCTTCCTCTCTGTCCGGGGGCTGCCGGAAGGAAAGCGTCCGATGGACTGCATCCAGTGCCGTTCCTGTGAAGAAGCATGTCCGCAGGGAATCAAAATTTCAGAAATTCTCAAAGCATTTACCGAACGTCTGGAAACCTCGTCCAATCCGAGAAATCCTTTCAGGAAAACAAATTAAAAAATATTTTTTACATGCTTTCCAGTGCTTCGATGCCTAAGACATCAAGTGCCTGGAACAGCGTGTTTCTGCATGCATCAACCAGCGTAAGACGTGCATCGCGGACTTTTCCTTCTGCTTTCAGAACCGTGTCGAAGCGGTAGAAGGAGTTGAATAAATCGGCAAGGTCACGGACGTAGATGGCAAGCAGGTGCGGGCGCAGGTCGCGGACAACAGTCTCGATAACCGACGGGAACCGGGCGAGGTGCTTTGCAAGTGCAGTTTCGTAGGAATCGGAATACTCGTAGCACTCCTGGAAACCGCCTTCCTCTTTTGCCTTTTCCAGAATGGAGCAGGCACGGGCATGGGCATACTGGACGTACGGTGCACTCTGACGCTCGAAGTCAAGAGCTTCCTTCCAGTCAAAGACCGTGGACTTCTCGGCAGACACCTTGACGATGTCGTAGCGCACGGCACCGACCGCAACAGCGTTTGCAATCTTCTCGCGTTCCGCTTCGGAAAGTTCCGGACGGCGGACAGTGACTTCTTCCAGTGCACGCTTTCTGGTTTCTGCAATCAGCTCATCTGCTGTGATGAAGACACCGCCGCGGGTGGTCATCGAACCTTCCGGAAGAGAGACGAACTCGAAGGTCAGAATCTCCGGCGGGCGTTCGTTGAGCAGTTTCAGTGCAGTCTGCAGCTGAGAGCCGATCAGCTTGTGGTCTGCGCCGAGAATGTCGATGCTTCTGTCGCAGAGCGTGTTCTTGTACAGGTGGAAAGCAAGATCACGTGCCGCATAGACAGAAGTGCCGTTGCTTCTCCGCAGGACATAGCGGTTGCCGAATCCTTCCTTGGACATGTCCAGATACATCATCTTGCCGTCATGCTGCGTCTCCGGCATCGCCTCGATTCTGTCGAGAACGTTCTGCATGGAACCGTCGTGCAGGAACGTGGTTTCCCGGACAAAGGCGTCGTGCTTGACGTTCATCGAAAGAAGCGTCTGCTTGATTCCTTCCGCACAGGTCTCAACCGAGTCGTAGAAGAGTTTGGCGGTTTCCGGATCTCCGGCTTCGATCTTTTCCATCATCAGATCGAATTCCGGTTCAATCTCCGGTTTTTCCTTTGCGATGCGGTTTGCCTCGACATAGTGACGGACAATGAAGTCATCTCCTTTCTCCCCCGGAAGACGCTCGTAATGGAGATTCTTGACACCCCATGCAACAATGGCAATCTGACGGCCCATATCGTTCAGGTAATACAGTGCCTGGACCGGATAGCCGGCCTTGCGGAATGCACGCACCAGCGTATCTCCGATAACAGTGTTTCTGATGTGGCCAACGTGAAGCGGTCCGTTCGGGTTTGCAGAGGTGTGTTCGATAACAACTTTCTCGGTTTTATCCGGGAGTTTTCCATAGTCCGGTTTGCGGGCCTCTTTCACGGAATCCGCGACAAACTGCGGACCGAAGACGAAGTTGATGTACGGACCTTTGCAGGTGACTTCAATTCCGTCCAGAACTGCGGAAACTTTCTCGACGATGTCTTTTGCAATCAGCGCCGGATTCTTTCTCTCCTGCTTTGCAAGAGAGAAGGCAACGGTGGAGGCAAGATCGGCGTGGTCGCCACCGTCAGTAATCATGACATCTTCAAGGCCGGTTGCTTCCTGCAGGGCTTTGGTAACTTTTTCTACATATGTTCTGTACATTGCACTCACATTCCTGTCGGATAGCGGAGAACTGCTGCAATTCCGCCGAATGCCGACATGAGCATGCCTCCTTCCTCGGAGTCATCAGAAATGATTTCAACACGGGTATTCGAACTGTCGGCAATCGCGGTCAGTTCATCGATGATATCCTCTTCTTTCACAAGGGAAAGAGCCGACTGGCACTTCGGACAGCGGCCGAACTGCATGTCGCTGAAACGCTTGCCCGGCTCAATCTTTTCGGTTTTCACTTCCTGATAGTCACAATTGCCGCAGGCAATTGTCAGGCGGGACTCACGGAGTTTTTCCGACAGAAGAAGCGTGTCGACAGCTCCTGCCTCCAGATTTGCACGGACAGAGGATTCGCCGTAGGCGGCGGCTCCGTTTTCTTTTCTCAGTTCAGCAAAGAAACGTGCCATTTCATTCTTTTCGCTGGTGATTTCCTCTCCTCTGAGGGCATCCTGGGCATTCTGAACCAGTTCACGCAGACCGCATTCGTTCGTATAGGCGGCATCAAAACTGCCGAGAATACGTTTTCTGATTTCATGGTGAAGATATTCGCCGCGGACGAATTCTTCACGGGTCGGCATCGGGCCGCCGATAAGGACACCCTTGAACTTGTTGAAGAAGTCCGGTTCCGCAAGGAATGCTTCTGATGCGTGTTCTCCGACCTTGCTGAAGAAGGCGTTGATGGCGATTTCTCTGTTTCTTGCGAAACGGATACTCGACTGACCTCCTTTTCTCTGCTTGTTCGGGACCATCGACTGGGTTCCGCCAATCGGTTCAATTCTGGTTCCCCGCAGGAATCCCCAGTAAGCTTCCTGCAGATCGAGAACGAGGAGACCGTGTACGACACGGTCGTCAAGCATGTCTTTCAAGACATCCAGTTCAAAGTTCGAACTGCAGCGGTACGTATAGGTCTTAATCGGCTCCGGGGGTTCGACGATGACTGCCTCGAGATCGGTCTTGTCTCCGCCGATGTTGATTGCTCCGCAGAACACTGCCATTCCGTTCTCCGGCGGCGCCTTGTAGTATTTCAGTCGTGCGAGAATTGAGGAGATTGCACTCTGCACATTGGTTCTCGTCTGTTTCGATTTGATGTTGGCGCACTGACCGTATTCATCACGAAGTTGAGCAGTAACATCGTAAATCTGCTTGTCCGGCGGAATATAGAGTGAAATTAATTCAGTTCCGGAACCCTCTTTCTCCTCGAGGCGTTCAAGAACCTTCTTGAACTCATACCGCTTTCGCGCTTCATCTTTTTCTATTTCTTGTTGTGTTGGATCAGGCATTGTAATATTCTACCTTGACTTCGCCGATATTATGGCAAAGTAAATATCGTCTATATTTTTGGGTCCAGTAAGCATTAAATATACTGCATAAATGAAAGCAATGCTCTTTAGGTATTAGGTCCAATATATCAGGACATGAATAGCAAGAAGTGGTATGGATTAATCATTGGAATCCTTGCATTCCTCATAGTCCTTCTGCTCCCATTAGAGTCGGTGATGCCGCATAATGCAAAACTGGTCGCAGCTGTCACCGTACTGATGATCATCTTCTGGATCACACAACCTATCCCAATAGAAGCTACATCTTTGATTCCGCTGGTGGCATTCCCTCTCCTGGGCGTTTTGAAAGTGACTGAAGCGGCAACCCCATACGCAGATAACGTCATCTTCCTCTTCCTCGGAGGATTCATGATTGCCATGGCAATGCAGCGGTGGAATCTGCATCGGCGTATCGCCCTGAAACTTATATCATTTACCGGTACCAGTCCGTCACGTCTTATTCTGGGATTCATGATTGCAACGGCGTTCCTTTCCATGTGGATGTCGAACTCCGCAACTGCAATGATGATGATTCCGATTGCAATCGCCATTGTTGCAACCGTCATCCCGAAAGCAAGCGTAAAAGAAATGGACAAATCCGAAAGAGCGTTTGCCGGCTGCCTGGTTCTCGGAATCGCCTATGCAGCAGGTGTCGGTGGAATTGCAACCTTAATCGGAACGCCGGCAAATGCAGTATTTGCCTCAATGCTGACCAAGTTCTTCCCGGAGGCTCCGCCGGTGGACTTCTTCTCCTGGCTGCTCTTCGGAGTGCCGTTTGTTGCAGTCATGCTCTTTATCATGTGGCTCTGGCTCACCAAGATTGCCTACCGCAAGATGCCGAAGTCGCTTGACCATACAAAAGATGCTCTGCAGAAAGAGATTGAAGAGATGGGTCCGATGTCCCGCGGAGAAAAGAATACCCTCATTGTATTCATTCTTGCAGCACTCCTCTGGATTTTCAAGGATCCGAAAGACCTGGGAGTTATTACCATTCCGGGACTGAACTCGCTCTACCAGGCAGGAATTCTCCCGTTCCAGATTGAAGACTGTACAATTGCAATTTTCTGTGCACTCCTGCTCTTCGTAATACCGGTCAGCATCAAAAACCACGAACTGACCCTCAACTGGAAGTGGGCAGTTAAGATTCCATGGGGTATTCTCCTCCTGTTCGGAGCAGGTATGTCCTTATCTGCCGCATTCAAGGCAAGCGGTCTTTCCGCCGCAATCGGAAACCTGTTCTACGGAATATCGATTCCGCCAATCCTGATTGTGCTCCTCCTGGCATTTGTGGTGATGATTCTCACGGAATTTACTTCCAACACAGCGGTCGCCAATATCATGATACCTGTCGTGGCCGCAGTCGCAGTCGGTCTTGAAATGAACCCGTTCATTCTCATGATGACCGTTGCAGTCGCATCGTCTCTTGCCTTCATGCTTCCGGTCGCGACCCCGCCGAATGCGGTCGCTTACGGTACACAATATGTAGAGATGAAAGACATGGTAACAGCCGGATGGTTCCTGAATCTGATAGGAATCCTGCTGTTTACCTTCCTCCTCTTCACACTCGGATTTGCCGTATTCGGCATGGATGCAAGCCTGCCGGAATGGGCAACCATGATGCTGGGAACAGGAACCTAAATAAAAATCCTCTTTTTTAAAACCCGTCTAGAGATTTCCGTGCACCTTCTATCAAATCAGATGCTTTTCTCCGGAGCTCCCGACCAATCGCATGCGCCGCTTCTATACACGGCACATCGGATTCCACACGGACCGCACGTTTTCCGTCTAGGGAGAGAACTTCGGCAAGGACACGCCCTCCCTGGGAATAGGCGCCGAACGGAGTAAAGCATCCGCCTCCGACTTCCTCCATGATTGCACGTTCGACTGCAGTTGCAAATGCGGTTTCTTCATGATTCAGAATAGCAAAAGAGTCCTTCAAATCCTCCCGTGATACTACTGCAATTGCCCCCTGATTCGGCGACGGAACAAAGGCATCCGCCGGGAGACGGAACCCGTGGACAACACAGCCGAGACGAATCAGCGCCGCCTCCGCAAGAATAATTGCATCATACTCTCCTGCATGCAGTTTTGCAATCCGGGTGTCGATATTTCCGCGGAGAGAAGAGACATGCATCTCCGGATATTTATGATAGTACCGGAGAAGCTGCGCCCGGCGGCGGAGAGAGGAGGTTCCAATAGTAAATACCTCCTCAAGCGGTTTATCCACCGCAATAAAATCAAACGGAGAATCCCGTTTCAGAACCGCTGCGGTAACCAGACCGGCGGGACGCTCAGACGGTATGTCTTTCATGCTGTGGACCGCAGCATCAATTCGTCCGTCTAAAATCGCACGGTCAAGTTCATGCACGAAAACGCCGTATCCGCCAATCTCGTGCAGTTCCTTATCGGTTTCCCGGTCTCCTTTCGTCGAGACGGGGACGACCTTGCAGGAAATCCCTGCCGCTTCCAGACCCTTTACGACACGGTCTGTCTGCACTAGAGCGAGTTTGCTTTTCCGGGTGCCGATCTTTAGTGGTTCCGTCATGAGTATTAAGTACTCAGTATATTGGAAGAGCTGATGCTTTAATCTGTGTTTTAAGGCGCAAAAGGTAAATCATTCAAATCCCCACCACATAGCATGGAAAAACGGGGCATCCTGCTCATCGGACACGGAAGCAGACTGGAACATAACAGGAAATTTGTGGAGGATACCGCAGAACTGATGCGGATAAAACACCCTGAATACCAAATCCGGACCTGCTATCTGGAGCATACCAGACCAGGAATTCCCGAAGGTCTTGCACTGCTGGAAAAAGAAGATCCCGACATCATCATTGCAGTGCCGCTGTTTCTCTCCAAAGGAGTGCACATCCTGAAAAATATCCCGCAGCTCCTCGGACTTGACGAAAGCGCACGCTCAAGAGCCGTTACGCTTGCTTCTGGAAAAGTAATTCCGCTGCTCTATGCGGATCCTGTCGGCGCCGACCCGCTTCTAGCAGATATTCTTTTCAAAAATGCAGAACAGGCGTATGCCGAATTCAAATAAAAAAGAAACTCCGGAAGATATCCGGAGATTCAAATCAGCCGAATTATTTGATTAATGCTGCTGCCTTCTCGGCTGCAGAGGAGATATATTCGGACTTGATGACTTCGATTCTCTTGACCGGGAAGACCGGCTTGCAGGCTTCGAACATCTTCTTGGAGAGTTCGCCTTTCAGCATTGCACCGGTGAAGGTCTCATAGTCTGCTTCCTTGGCGAAGTCTTCAACAACCTTGACCATGGTTGCACGGAGTTCCTGTGCCTGTGCAAGTCTTGCGTGCTGGGTAGTGAAACAGGTGATAGTTAACTGGAGCTGCTTCTGGGTTCCCATCGGAGTGATGGTGATGACAGAGTCGACACGGGTTGCCCGTCTCTTGACCATTGCACGGACGAATTCCTTTGCCATTTCGTGGCCGACGAACTGTGCGTATCCTGCATCTCCTGCAACTTCAGTAATCTTGAAGGATGCACGAACATTCTGTTTCGAGTAGTCCTGGATTAATTCGCCAAGGCTAACGGTTAATACACGTCCCGGGATGTTGTCCGGGTTAGAGGAGACAATTTCTCCGATTAACGCTTTGCCGAGGAATTCCGGTGCATAGACCTTGAACCAGCTCTTTGCTTTCCATCCCTCAAGCTTGCGTCCGCCACTTGTTTTCTTTCTTGCCATATTTTGTACCTACTGTTTTTTCTGTTGTTCTTTGCATGCGGTATGTACCACACCCCATGCGACAGACAAATTCATCAGATAATCATCTACTGTTGCGAGAACCGTCTTCGGCGATTCGCCGGCAAATTCCGCACAGATTTTGTTTCTCTCTGCCCTGCATTCCATGAATCCGCCGTTGTCCGGCGACAGTGCACGTGAAATCTCTTCTGCCGATTCAGTTTCCGAAACAATTTTTCCTGAAATAATCATGCAAACACCTCGAGAGTGGTAATGAAGTCAGTCTCAGCATTCAGCGGGATCTCTCCGCCGGCACGGGTCTTGTGACCGCCGCCGTATCCGCCGAATGTTTCTGCGGTCTGTTTCATAAACTGCTCGAAATCCACATCCGCCTCTGCCGGAGCGCGTGCCGAGATTTTCAGATACTTCTCAGCCTCACCGATAACAATTACCGGTTTTGCAAGTGATTTCGCAAGAATATCCGCAACATCGCTTGCAACATCTTCAGAGGAAACCTTCCATGCTGCAGATGCGATTTTTTCTGCAGAGTTCATAGCACTGATCACTTTTCTGCGGAATGACAGAGCGGTATTCCAGGCATCGTCTACCTGCGCAGCATCTCCTGCTGCGACTGCATATCCTAAATCGGTCCTGCCGGATTTTCCGCAGGCATCAATCACGGAGGTCAGCGCATACGCATCCTGGATAACCTCACGGAGCAGACGGTAGTTGTCTCCGTAAACCGCCATGAGATCGTGATAGGAGGCGTCGGATCTGACAGCAATCTCGCTGATCAGTTTTCCGACAGCTGCTTCGGAATCCGGGCTGGAAGCGCAGGCAGTTTCAATTTCTGCGGCTGTCTCCGGATGTCCTGAAATATTTTTCAGGAACGGCAGAGTTGCGCATTCAAGCTGCTCTCCGGTAGTTCTTCCTGCAAGGAGAATTCCCCTCTTCGGTTCCACCAGATTGTTCATGAGAGCTTCTTCGAGGATTTCACGGTTCTTTCCGGCGATTTTCTGTGAATCACCGATGATGCCGACGAGAACCAGCGATGCAAGATCGCGGTTGTCCCCTAATGCTTTTGCCACCAGATATGCACAGCCTGCGGCGGAGAGTTCGGTTTCTCCGTCCATGCCTTCCAGACGCGGATTAACGTGAAATGCGGTGTTGGCGTAGGGCACGTGATGATCGATTATCATTGTCGATTCCGGCCAGTCGGGAATCGACGCACCAAGGTCGCATAAGATTGACTGCTCCGGGGAGACGACATCCTCTTTTTTCAGATGAGGCAAAAACCTCAGGAGAAAAGCGATATCAGCCCGCTGCAAAGCAATCGTGAGAATTGCCGCTGCTGCAATGCCATCTGCATCGTGGTGGGAGTAAACTTCCACATAGTCCATCGTACGCAGACGGTCTGCAATTTTTCGTGCGGCATCTTCGAGCGACATAGTGTATTGATGAATTTATCTGGAGAGAAGAATCTCTGCGGTCTCCGGGGAGTATGCCCAGCCTGCCGGAAGTCTGTGTGAACCGGTGTAGTATTTCACAAGTCTTCTGATCTTTGCTTCCGTCAGCTGCAGCTGGCGCTTGTTGTGAACATCGTGTTTGTTGTCAACAAGGTGCTTTCTCATTCCAAGTGCTTTGTGCATGAGGTTTCTGAGATCTTCCGGAATTTCAGTATCCATGTTGTTTTCACGGACAATTGCGTTGACTCTCTTGCCGGTTGCAAGTTTTACACTTGGAACTCCGTGCTTGTCACGGAGGACAAGTCCGATCTGCGCACAGGTAAGTCCTTCCTTACGGAGTTCGATGACTTTTGCCTCGATTTCTTTTGCGTCCTTGTTCGACCACTCCGGGACGGAGGTTCTGAACGGACGGACAGAGGCGGCAATACCTCTTCTTCTAGCATGCATTCGTGCCATAGTTTTTCACCTTTGCGAACAGTCTTGACCAGCCCGCAACCGTACATGCGGGAAACACATCCGTTTTGTTCGCGATTGGAACGGATATGGGTAAGTCACGAAAAGAGCAGCGATATGACACAATGTCAAAGAGTACAGCTGACTCGTCGTAATCCCAAAGCCTCGAGGGCAGTGTTTTTGAAACACGTCGGACTTACTCTAGTCAGCAATCCATACGCTAACGTATTGGAATGCTTCTTACATATTGGAGAGAACCCATATTAAGAGTTTCGCAGAATCACAAGAATAACACTCATCTTCTGGAAAAACCTACAACATATTATGAAATGGTACGGGTCACCAGGATCCTACTCAATCTCACCGGAAACCGCTGCAGAAATCGTCAAAACCAATACTGATAATGCACCCGGCGAACTCTGCAGTTTCGATGAATTGAAAGATACAGGATTGATTTCAACACGTGATGAATATCTGAGTGCGGTACGAAAAGTCGCAATATACCTGGCGGAAAAAGGGATTGCCGCATCATTCGCGGAAAAAGACACTGAACTCCTTCAACTGGTCCGGATGCTTGATGAATTGGACGATACGATTAACCATCTCGTTGAGCGGATTACTGAATGGTATCAGTCAACAAATGTTGATGCATCCCGCAAATATCTCAGATACGATACACGGAAATTCCTGCAGATGCTCGCTGCGTCCAAAAATATCCCGATGAGACAGACAGCACGCGAAATCCAGTCGATGACAAAACTGAGAAGCCAGCTGATGAAAGACGTCTCGGCGGAAGCGGATAGCGTGGTCCCGAATATGAGTGCACTGGTTGGGGGCCTGGTTGCAGCACGTCTGGTCTCCCGTGCCGGAAGTCTTGACGCCATTGTCAAGATGGCAGGTTCCTCCATTCAGGTTCTCGGAGCGGAATCGGCACTTTTTTCCCACATCAGAACCGGATCTCCGTCTCCGAAACACGGTCTCATCTTCCAGCATAGAAGAGTGCACAACGCACCAAAGGAAATCCGGGGAAAAGTTGCACGTGTACTTGCCGCGAAACTTGCCATCGCGGCACGTATGGATGCATTCCGCGGAGAACTGAACCAGCAGTTCATCGATGAAGCGAATAAGAAAATCGACCAGATTATGGAGAACGGACAATGATTGAAATTAACGGAACACTTGTTTCCAAGGGGAAAGGGGGAGTCTACGGGGAAAAAATGCTTGAGGGATGCCGTGTCTGGGATCCGTACCGCAGCAAACTTGCAGCCCTCTGGTATCTTGACAAAACAACCGATTTGAAAAAAAATGAGGTCGTCCTCTATCTTGGAGCGGCGAACGGGACAACCGTTTCTCACGTCGCCGACTACACCGAAGCAGTCTATGCAGTAGAATTTGCGCCACGCCCGATGCAGGATCTCCTGGAAGTAGCTGAACGGAGAAAAAATATTATCCCGATTTTTGCCGATGCAACACGGCCGAAGGAGTACGCAAGCCTGCTGGAGCCGGCAGATCTGCTTTACCAGGATGTGGCACAGCCGAATCAGGCAGAGATTGCTATAAAACATCTCCCGTTCCTGAAAACCGGCGGAAGAGTGATTCTGATGCTGAAAACACGGAGTGTCGACATCAGGAAATCACCGGAAGATGTCTTTAATGATTCCTGCAGGGAACTGGAAGATGCCGGACTCCGTATCGAAAAAACGTACTGGCTGAATCCGTACCACATCGACCATGCGGCAATTGTCTGCAGAAAAATCTAAAAGAAAAAAGAGTATTTAGAAGCCAAGCTTCTTTGCAAGCTCTTCAAGTGGAATTCCGTGAACCATTGCTGCTTCGCGGATAGTTTCGTTGTTAGCAATTGCGCATCCAAGACATCCCATACCGAATGACTGGAGAATTGCTGCACTCTCCGGCTTTTCGCGGAGAAGGTCTGCGATAGTAGAATCTAAACTAAGTGCCATATTACTATGTTGGCGTGTCTACTACTTGAGGTTTTACATCCGGGTGCAGGCAATATTATATCCCTTCTCAGTATAAAAATAAATATAATATGGATGATACGCTGCATGCTGATTTGCAGATCAGCTCTATACTCACACCAGAAATAACTCAGGTCGAGGCGGCAATTGATATTGCCAAGAATTACCTCTCTGAGATTAGTCCTGATGCCGGGTGGAAGAAGACCGAACCGTTCAGAATTGGAAAGGCAGTTCTGATTTACTGCCCGTTCTGGCAGTTTACCCGGGAGGACGGGTCGAAAATCCGGAAAATCTACCGCCCTGCATTCGGAACAATTCTGACAGATGTTCAGGAAATGGAGGGATTGACCGAGGAGGAAATTCAGCCGACTTCCGACATGAATACAATAGCACCAACTCTGAACGCCGAATATTATTACCCGACCGTCTACGGTATCCCGAGAGGAGAGAAAATTGTCGGCATTCCATTCTGGCTTATCAGCTATAAAATGGAAAAAAGCATTTACATGCTCAAAATCAACGCAACCAACGGGGAAATCATTCCCGAATGGCATCCGATTAAGGAAACCGTAAACTGGGCAAAAATCATCATGCTTTCGTTCATACCGGTACTTGTGCTTACTACTCTTAGTATACTTGTCCACCCGGCCATTTTCATATTGGTTGCAGCATATGTCATCTATCTTATTTACGCAAGCAACATGCTGTCACTCCTGAACAAAAAACGCAGAGCTGAAGAGGAGGGAGAAGAGAATGGTGCTTGAACGGGCAAAAGAGGACCGGATTGCGGAAAGTTACTATCCGGTAAAAATAACAAAAGGAATTGCAGACAAAACCGCTCAGAACTGGCTGATGAAAGGCCTGAAGGCAACTGACCTAAATACCGCAGCAATCATCGAGGAAAGTTACCTTCTCTATTTCCCGTTCTGGCGCTACATTGCCCAGGGAAAAGCAGTCGCGTGCGGATTTGCAGAATATAAGGAAAAGAACGGAAACATCATCCGGAACAATTACGAAGAACTCATCGATGAAGAATACATCTGGACCAAGTGCGCATGTGACACGGGAAAGTTAGGTATTAATAATCTCTGGCTTGATCCGGGACACGAACTCCCCTATGTCGCAGGTTCCATACCTGTTATGGATGCAGGCGGTTCCGCAACAGATGCAATTGAAGAAGCGCGCGAATACATCCGGAAAGAAATAGCCAGAACGGCATCGAAACGCATTGATACCGTAACATTCGAGAAATCCTTCCTGATTCCGAAAGTGTTTGAAATCGTCTACGCCCCGATTTGGATTACCCACTACTCCTACAAGGGAGGAAACTATACCGTCCTTGTAGACGGCGTGAAGGGAGATATTATCGGCGGAATCAGCCCGATTAACATGAATGCACGTACCCGTCTGATGATTCTCTCCTTTGCTATCGGCGGTGTTATGATTGGAGCATCCATCGGTCTGTTCATTAACTCGGAGAGATTCGTTGTATCACAGATGGTGCAGTTCATTATCCTCCTGATTGGTGTTGCTATCTGCATGATTGCCTATCCGGCATTCCGTACCGGAAAACGGGTGACAGCCGAGGGATCGATGATAAAAATCAACCAGCTGAGGCCTGCACTGAGAACCCCGAAACAACTTACCGACAGTTCTGTTCTTTCCCACAAGAACACCGTTCTTCAGTGCCCGAAGTGCGGAAACGTTCTCGAACGTCCATGGGGAGAACTGGTCTCACCATGTGAGAAATGCGGCGTTCTTCTCGATATGAACTCGGCAAAAGCGGATATTATACCGCACAGCATCGTCAAACCGAATCTGCTCGCGGAAGCCGCGATGGATTCCAATCCGGAATATATTCCATTCTGGTGTTTTGATACGAGTGTCGATGTGGATGACTATCTTGCGATAGGAGACTGCGAAACAGGACTTCCGGATATCCAGGGAAGAAGAAACTACTACATCTGCGCAGCTGATATTCCCCGGTACATTTCCGAACCATGGGAAGTTGATCTGACAATCCGGAATCCGGAACTTGTTTATTCCGATGACATTTCAGTAAAGGACTCGATGCCGATTCTGATTAACCAGAAAACAGCACGTGAACTGATTGAATTCCTGTATATCCGCTACGAAACGGAAAAACCAGGAGTTCTTCAGGTCCTCAGATACGACTTCCAGGTTCACTCCGCACAGATTGTCTATCTCCCTTACTATAAGGAAGAGGGAAGATACATCCCCGGAGTCTAAGGTTGAAAAACAAACCAAAAGAGATTCAGGACACTTTGGAGAGATTCTTCCATCTCCAAACATTCCGCCCGAACCAGGAAGAAATCATCAGAGCAATTGTTGACGGACGCGATGTTCTCGCGGTCATGGCTACCGGAGGGGGAAAATCTCTTTGTTATCAGCTCCCGGCAGTCATGCTGGACGGGTTAACTGTCGTTATATCTCCTTTGATAGCGCTGATGAAAGATCAGGTTGATTCACTCTCAAACCAGGGCGTCAAAGTTGCAACACTGAATTCCTCACTCACCTATGATCAGCAGAAACGGGTGGAATCAGATGTTCTCGGGGGGATAATCCGTATCCTGTACGTTTCTCCCGAGAGGGCAATTCAGCAGGATTTTATCCGTCTTCTGCAGAAATGCAAAGTATCTCTTTTTGCGGTTGATGAAGCACACTGTATTTCAATGTGGGGACATCAGTTCCGTCCGGAATACCGGAAAATCAAAAACCTCCGGCAGAATTTTCCAGAAACACCATTTGCCGCATTTACTGCGACTGCAACAAAACGCGTCAGAGATGACATTGTCAGCGAACTGGCGCTGAGAGATCCCGCGGTATTCATCGGGAGCTTTAATCGTCCAAATCTCCATTATTCGGTTCACAAAGAACCGAGGCAGGAAGTACGTTTCCAGAAGATAGCAAGTTACGTTCTCGCCCATCGGGGAAAACCGGGAATTATCTACTGTTTCTCACGGTCAGACACAGAGAATCTGGCAGACTTTCTCTCCGGACTGCACATTGCAGCAGCCCCCTACCATGCAGGAATGTCGCCGAAAGAACGATCCGCTATCCAGGACCTGTTTCAAAAGAATGAAATCACGGTAATTACTGCAACCATCGCTTTCGGTATGGGGATTGACAAACCCGATGTCAGATATGTTATTCATGCCCATCTCCCAAGAGACATTGAATCCTACTATCAGGAAACAGGACGGGCGGGACGGGACGGATTGCCGTCAGACTGCATTCTCTACTACTCGGCCGGAGATAAAGCGAAAATGCTGCACATGATGGAAAAAGACGGTGAAGAGAATCTCTCAAAAAAAGTCGACCGCCTGCTGCAGCTCTACCAGTACTGTGAGTCGAAAACCTGCAGACGGAAGATGCTTCTTTCGTATTTCAATGAGGAGATTGAACCATGCGGCAACTGCGACACCTGTGAACAGGCGAAAAAACGGAAAAAACAGGGAATCCGCGACAATCTCCTGCCCCCGGAACTGGAAAACGACATCCTCTTTGCAGCAGGAGAGATTGAAGGACTACTGACCATCCCGGAATTCGCCTCGTTCCTGATGGGTATGGACCGGCTGAAGACAAAAACGCTCAGCCTCAACCACCACCGGTGCTACGGCGTAGCAAAGTACTATCAGCGATCTGCAGTTATCAACACCCTGGAAGAACTCATAGATAAGGGAAAACTCCGGACAGCCGGAACAACCATCAAAAAGGTGTACACGGGAAAATGAAAAATTATCATCTCCCCCGACGAATAGAGAATACACAACTATGAAAAAAGAGATTCAAATTGATTCCGTAAAAATCGGCGGGAAGAATCTTCCAAAGATTCTTGGAGTCCTGAATATCAGCCCCGAATCCTTTTTTTCAGATTCATTCACACCGTGCAGTCAGGCATTCCGCCGGGCAGAAGAACTTCGCCGTGACGGAGCCGACATCCTAGACCTCGGTGCACGAAGCACCGCACTGAACGCCGCGCCGATTTCTGTTCAGGAAGAGAAAGAGAGAGTCGTCACCTCCCTAAAGGAACTTGACGGCTGCAGTCTTCCTCTTTCGCTTGATACAATACATCCGGAGGTGCTGGAAGCGGCACTGCACTATGATATCGCTCTCATAAATGACATCGGGGGTTTATCCAACGAAAAATATGCCAGAACAGTTGCGGATTCCGGACTGCCGGTTATTGCGATGGCGGCAGACAAAGTTCCTGGAGACCCGACAAATACCGCTACAACACACCGTGCTCTTGAACTGATTCTGACACGGAAGGAAAAATACGGCATCGAAAACATCATCCTCGACCCGGGAATCGGAAAATGGGTTCATGAACGTGATTCCGCTGCAGACTGGGAACTCTGTCAGAGATTTGAAGAACTGAACCGGTACGGATACCCGGTACTTGCCGCAGTATCGCGGAAACTCTTCATCGGAGAAGAACTGCAGAAACCGGCGCATGACCGGCTCTTCGGATCGCTTGCAGTCCTTGCCCATCTTATGGAAAAGGGAGCAGACCTTCTTCGCGTCCATGATGTTGCAGCAACCAAGGACTTCATCACGGTCTTCGCACGTCTCCACAAGGAAGATTATTCATTGTAGACGAGCATACAATTGTACACTATGACTCATTCGTTTTCAGTTTACGGTCTGAAAACTCCAATCCTGAAGGACGGAGATGACCTCGTCGGCATCCTCCAGGAATCCCTGAAAAATACAGATGCACGGACATTTGCCGATAACGACATTCTTGTTCTTGCCGAATCCCCGCTTGCAACAACCGAAGGGCGCATCGTCAAGATTTCTGAAATAACCCCCTCGGAAAATGCGGAAAAACTTGCCGAAGAATATCATATTGACCCGAAACTCGCCGAAATTGTCCTGGAGGAAAGCGACGAAATCGTAGGAGGGGTTCCGGGATATCTGCTTGCAAGACGCGAGAATCTGTTCCTGCCGAATGCAGGAATCGATGAATCAAATGCCCCGAACGGTTTTGTCACACTGCTCCCGAAAAATCCGGATGAATCTGCAGCACGCATCAGAAAAGAAATCAGAACAAGATGCGGAAAAGATGTTGCTGTACTTGTTATTGATTCACGAACGCATGCTATGCGTCTCGGTGTGTCCGGCGTTGCTATCGGCGTTGCAGGTATCAGAGCAATTACCGATGAACGCGGGAAAAAAGACCTCTTTGGTCATGAACTCCATGTTACCAGAAGAGCTATCGGCGATGATCTTGCCTCAACAGCCGAACTTCTGATGGGAGAATCCGGAGAATCTGTCCCTGCGGTTCTTATCCGGGGATATTCCTATCAGAAAGCAGAATCAGAAGGCATCGCATCCATTGCTCCGGAAGAAGATCTCTTCCTCGGCATGATGCGGAAATAACAAATCATTCTTTTTTCAGAGCAGTCCCGCAAACCGGACAGTAATTTGCATCATTCTCAACCGTCACGCCGCAGTTCGGACATTTTTTTCGTGTTCTGCCGGGAATGAAAAACGCAAACGGAAAGAGAAGGAATATGAAAAAGAACGGCAGACCGCATGCAAAACAAACCACTGTTACTGCAACTGAGGCAAGGGTGATAACAAGAGATATCTGCCACTTCATAAAAAATTAGCAGGTTTTTGCTTCTTTCCTGCAGAAAGAAACAATAGCAAAGGAGAGAATGAAACCTGCCAGTGCACATACTGCAACTGAGAACAGTGCGATGCTGAGACCGGAATCAAATCCGCTCGCACCCAGTGTTGCTGCATAAATTCCTGCAAAAACAGAGGAACCGATACAGCCTGCAATCTGGAAGCCGGTACTGAAGATTACAACACCATGCGGATTCTGTTCGTAGGGAAGCTTGGAAAGAGCATAACTCTGAACCGGACCGATAATCAGAGCTGTACCGCAGACAACCGGAATATACAGGAGAGCCAGGTAGAGACATACCATTGGAATCTCCATCGAACCGAGGAAGAAAGTTTCCCCATGGATTCCTGCCGCATTCATGATGAAACAGCCGAGAAGAATACAGAATGCTGCAACGAAGGCGAAACCAAGCGGAAGAATTACCTTGATTCCATGTCTGTCATAGATCTTTCCTGCAATCGGGGACAATATTGCCATTAATGCAATCGCCGGGAAGATGCATAAAGATGCAAGAAGCGGAGTGATGCCAATTCCGTCCTCGAGATAGAGCGGAATCACGATATTCATAGAGAATGTCACGATAACTGCCAGCATATTGCAGATGACTGCAATGGAAAATGCACGGTTCTTCAGCGGAGCGAGATTAAGCAGCGGGTTTGCAATCTTAACCTGACGGATGATGAATATCACAAGAAGGACAATTCCTGCAAGACCGATACCGACACAGAGGAACAGATTTTCAGTGAAGATAGACGAAATTGCATACATCAAACCAATCAACCCAAGACCGACAAGTATAGTCGAGAGAATGTCAATCTTCGGATGGGTGAGTTTTGTCACATTCTTCATAAAGATAATACCGCAGATCAGACAGACTGCAGCAAGAGCGGTATAAATCCAGAAGAGACCTCTCCAGTCCATGACAGAGAGGAGAGCTCCAGAAGCAATAACTGATACAGACGGACCGATTGCAATCATCGCCCCGGCAACTCCCAGATGAAGACCAATCTTGTCGCGTGGTGCCGATTCAATATTGATATTCATGCCAAGCGGAATCATAATACCGGTTCCGATTGACTGGATGATTCGTGCAACAAGGAGCATCGTGAAATTAACCGAGAATGCCGCAATTACACTCCCGAGAATCAAGAATAATGCGGACACGATGAAAAGATTGCGTGTCTTGAAACTCTTGTAGAGGAACGCGGTAATCGGAACCATCACGGCTGCACCGAGCATGTAGGCGGTTGCAAGCCATCTTACTGTTGCGGAATCAACAGAGAACTCCGCCATTATTGGAGTGAATGCAATATTCAAATAGGTCTCATTGAATGTTGCGACAAATGCAATGAAAGCTGCTAGAAAGAGAACTATTTTTGGATTAACTACAGTATTTCCCATATTTTATACCTAAAAAGCCCACATGAAAGTTGACTTTATATTAAGTACATTTATTCTGGTAAATACTTAATCAATACAAAAGAGCTAGAGAATGAGAGAAAAATAAAAGGAGAGTTACTCCTGATTTCTGTCGATTACCCGTACATTATCTCCGCGCACGGTAATCGGGATTGGAACGACGGACTCATAGAGTTCAACGGTAATTTCTTCTTTCGTGTGGTCAACGCGCTTAACGACCGCCTTTTCACCCTTGAACGGACCGGCGATGAGTTCGACGATTGTTCCTTCTTCAATACCGGATACTGCTGGCTTCGGGACCAGGAAATGTTTAATTTCCTCCATGGAGGTCTCGCTTTTCAGAACAACGGTTGCATGTGCAATTGATTCAACCAGTTCTTCGATTCTTGCGTGTTCCTCCGGACTCTCAACAAAGACATATCCTTTGATATTTTCCGGGACAATCACTGCAGTAACCACAACGTCGGTCATTTCATTCTCGATTGCTTCGAGAATATTGTCGGCGACGGTACGTTCATGCTTGGAGGTCGTCTTGACGATGTAGTAGTGATTTCCAAATTCTGAGGCAGTCATAGTATTATGGGAGGAGATATTTGAACAGCAGGTAGATTAAGAATCCGATAACTCCGATGAGAGCGATTCCAATGGCCGCAACCGCGGAAATTTTCCAGAACTCCTGCTTAGTTGGTCTGCGCGCAAGTTTCAGAACGCGAATATATTTTCTGAAGAATTCGGAAATCCTGTGTCCAAGCGGTGCCTTTTTTGCATCCTTTTTTGCATTTGCACCTGCGGATGGGACATCCTTTTTCTTCATTTCTTTTGTTTTTTCTGCCATATTTTGTATCCTAGTCTTATTTCAGGAAATCAATCTCAAACTTGGACCGCATTACCTGACTTGACTGCGGTGCCGTATATGTTTGTTCTTGCTTGCCATAAATCTGTGGGGACTGCACACCAGTTACGATAATCATAGTGCGCATTCTTCCATCCATCTCCGGATCAATCTGAACTCCCCAGATGATACGTGCTGCAGGATCAATCTTCTGATAAACTTCCTGTACAACGCTTTCTGCTTCCGTCATGGTCATGTCCGGACCGCCGATGACGTTGATAAGAGCAGCAGTTGCTCCGGTGATATCAACATCGAGCAGCGGAGAGCGGAGCGCTTTCTTAATGGAGTCGGACGCTTTGTCTTCGGAATCAGATTCCCCAACACCAATCATTGCAATGCCGCCCTGTTCCATAACAGTTCTGACATCGGCAAAGTCGAGGTTGACTAATCCCGGTAGGGTGATGAGTTCGGTAATTCCCTTCACAGCACGCATAAGGACTTCATCAGAAACCTTGAATGCCTGTGCAAGCGGAAGACGCGGAACAACTTCAAGAATTCTGTCGTTCGGAATGACAATTACGGTATCTGCAACTTCCCGTAAGCGCTCGAGACCGATTTCTGCATTTTCCATTCTGGTTGCACTTTCACTGGTGAACGGCAAGGTGACGACGGCAATGGTCAGTGCGCCAATCTCTTTTGCAACTTTTGCAACAACTGGTGCTGAACCGGTACCGGTTCCTCCTCCCATACCCGCAGTGACAAAGACCATGTTGCTGCCGGAAAGAGCCTGTCTAATCTGATCTTCACTTTCGATAGCAGCTTCTTCACCACGCTGTGGGATTGCACCTGCACCGAGACCTTTCGTGGTCTGACGGCCAATGAGGATACGCTTTCCTACTCTTCCGCGAAGGGTGGATAAATGCTGTGCATCAGTGTTTAATGCAAAAAGTTCTGCTCCTTCGATACCTTCCTGGAAGATACGGGCAACAGTATTACATCCTCCGCCACCGCAACCGACAACGCTGATTTTGGTACGTAACGTGTTTAAAATTTCATCGAACTCGTCATCATCGTCAGTTGGCGTATTCTCCGGAGCAGAGAATTTGTACTGACTGGATAAGTCAACTTCCGGTTTCTTTGCCGGCTCAGCAGCTGCAGAGAACAGCGGTTTCTGTGCTGCAGGTTTTACCTCAGGCCACGGACGCGGAGACGATTTCTCTGAAACTGCCGCTCCAGCAACCGGAGTCTGTACTGCTTCTTTCTTTGCACCGAGCTCAACTTCAGCTTCGGCATCATAAATTGCGGAAATGGTAGAATCATCGCGTGCGATGTCTTCAAACCGTTTGCGTGAAAGTGCTTCTTCAACGATTGATCTCATGAGTATTACTCCAATCCCGGGATTTTGACGGATATAGTTGATATATTGGTTACATCCTCCGGGTTAACAGTCTTCCCGTCTGGAAGAGTGATCGCCTCTCCGGCAATAAGTTTGCCGAACAAGGGACCATTGGGAACGCCCATTTTGCGCGCTTTTTGGGCATCAAACTGTTTCCTGCGGAGAATGATGGTATCACCATCCACCAATGAATCCTGTGTACGTGTAATATATTGGATGGATAAGGCTATTAATCCCTCTGATAGATTGTGACAGTTGGTGCGGTTCGTCAGGAAAATTGGCATAAGTTTCCCGCTTGTGTTAGTCGTGTGGAAAACCCCTCCAATTGATTCCAGATAGTCCATTAGAGCGGAATCATTCTTCCCGAATGCTGCGGAAAAGAAATCATCGGGAAGCGCGACGACAGACGGTTCATCATCAAGAATATCACCATGGGGGAACAATCTGAGGTCAAAACCGGTATCAGCTGCGATATTTCTGTATTTTTTCCACATTTCATATGACATGTGATTGATTTTCAGAAGATCCCCTTCTGTCAGTTCCTCGACACCGAGTTCCTTCAGAATACTTTCAATGTGACTGATTTCCGGTTTTGAAAGCGCTTTCCTGTCAACATGCGCGGCAACAGCAGGTCCGGACTTCTCTATCATCTGGGACACAATAGCCGATGTGGCGTTTCCGACGTCGCGGGTATGCATCATATGCCCCATTGCACCTTTCGTCTCGATTCCGATTGCACTCTGCCGTACGGCATAATGTGTTCCCCCAAATCCAATCATGGGTATAGAATCATTCGAGGGGTTTGCATAGAGAACACTTTTTGCTACGGCCGTGTATGCCTTTTCATCGTTCCATTCCTTCTCAGTACTTCCAACTTCCACAAAGAAAAACGGCATCGGAAAATCTGTCGGGCCGTGATGAGTAATCTCGTATGACACGCGATACCCCTCCGGCACAAACATTGCATGATTCTGAAGAACAGATTTCATCCAGGCAGGGGCAGAACGTCCCAGTTCCCCATCATTTCCGCCAAGCTGTGCAACACCGTAATTTCCCGCAGGATGAACCGTAAGAACTGGAACCGGATTTACGCTTGAATGACGGGATACAACGATGACCAAATCAGCATCGGGGTTTACCGCTGATGCCGGGGCATTGATGATGCGTTCATTAATTGTGTGGAAAGTAACTTCATTTCCATTGAAAAGCGGATAAGCATCCTTTCCATTCTCTTCAATCAGTTTATCAATAGCCAACCGGATGTTTCTTCCTGCCGGATCAATTTCAGAATTCAGAATGTCGATAATCATGTTTAGAAATAGCCGATGCCGGTTAGATTGGTAAATATCCAGAGGATAACGTAAATTACCGGCATGTGCACAAGGTAGATAATGAGAGTAATCATTCCGTTTCCAACTTTGGAGAGGAATCTAATGACTTTCTTCGGTTTATAGTTCAGAGTAAAATTACGGATACCATTTGGATAAAACACATTTCCAATGCCAATTCCCAAAAGAAGAACGCCTAACCAAGGAAGAAGCGGGAAATAATCCTGTGTGTAAAGAAGGAATTCGGAACTGTGGATTCCAATAGGGAACAGCCATTCGGGAGAGGTAAATAATGGAATCAGGAAAATGCCCACAGCCAGAATTATCAGACCAAAAATAAGATTCCATTTCCTGAACCGCAGAAGCGGGATTGCCAGAAGCATGGATATTGACAGCATATGCAGGAAACCGAATTTAATGAATGTCACCCCATCCATAAAGACCATGCTGAAAATCCAGGTGAGGAGCGTAATCATCATTGCAATGGCAAACAGAAGAAGCGCTCTGGCTACCAGTGTTTTGTAGTACTCACTGTTTGTCTTTCCTTTCACCCGCATCCGTTCATGACGGAGAACCATGGCAATACCGGCAAGAATAACGAAGATAGCGGTTCCAAAAACGTACGTATTATAATATTTAAGGAATGTATCGGTTTCCTGAATAATATGGAACACAACAAGAGCTGCCAGAAAATGGAAAATGAGCATGCCGAGAATGGCTGCCCCTCGCAATGCATCAATTTCCCAGTATCGTTCCCCAGAATGGGATGGTTCTGTTTTATGCACAGGTTCTGCTGATTCCATAAATTGAAGATTATTTTATTTCGTGAATAACCATGCCAGAAAGTAATTTCGGCTCAAACCAAGTGGATTTCGGCGGCATGATGAGACCTGCATCAGCAACATCAATGACCTGTTGAGCGGTTACCGGCTGCATGATAAATGCCGCGGAATACTCTCCGTTGTCAACTTCTTTTACAACCTCTTCCAGCGGAACAATTCCGCCGACAAATGAGATTCTCGGATCGCCACGCGGATCAACGATGGCAAGCATGTCATCCAGGACCAGGTTCTGCAGTACAGATACATCCAGACGCTCAATAGCATCAGCGGTTTCATCCTTCTTTCTTGTCAATTCGTACCACTGACTCTCAAGATAGAGATGAATTACATGCATATCCGAAGATGTTTCGCGTGCAGGAACTGCATTCTTCTTGATGTCGACCTTCTTAATCGGTGTAATGTTGAACCGCAGAGCAAGGTCCCCCAGGAACATATCTGCATTCATGCCGGCAAGATCGCGAACAAGACGGTGGTATCCGTAAATTCTAACAGAATCGTGCGCGAATAGAACACTCATGAACCGTTCAGCATCCGCGGTGAGTCTCTTTTCAGTTGCACGGCGCTCACAGACGTTAACTGATGATTTTGCACGGTGATGGCCGTCGGCAATATAGAGATTCGGGATGGTAGAGAACATGCCGGTGATTTCTGCAACCTCGGACGGATCATCAACGCGGTAAATCTGGTGAAGGGTTCCGTTCTTTGCTGTGTATTCCCCAAACGGTTTGCGGGAATCTGCCATTGCGCACAGAGTCTTCTGGATTTCGGACGAATCTTTGTACAGCAGGAATACCTGACCAGTGTGAGCAGATACAGAGTCGATATGCCGAGTTCTGTCTTCCTCTTTATCATAGCGGGTAAGTTCATGCTTCTTTATGATATCATCTTTATATTCCTGTACTGAGACACAGGAGATAAGACCGGTAAATACCTCCCCGGCAAGCGTAATGCGGTAAAGATAGTAAGCATCCTTTGCATCTTCTTCAAAAAGGCCGTCCGCTTTGAACTTCGCAAACATCTCTTTTGCCCGTTCGTAAATCCGGTCATCATGCGAATCTATATCAGGTAATTCTGCGTCGGTCCTGATGACACGGAGGAGCGACTTCGGATTTTCCGCAATTACTTCTGCAGCTTCCTCCCGCTCGATTACATCATACGGGACTGAAGGAACGACCGCAAATGCCTCGGGTGACGGATGCAGCCCTTTGAAAGGATATATGGTAACCATGTTGTTATATTGATTGGGAGTTTAATAATAAAATATTACATGGTAACAATCAACGGTTTGGGAGGGACCAGGGCGGGATGCACGTTCCGGAAAGCAACACTGGAGGATATACCGGAAATCTACCGGATAGAGACTCTCTGCTTTAAAGATCCCTGGGACTACAAATCCATGATTGAGATGATGACAGTCTTTCTGACATCATTCATCGTTGCAGAAGCGGATGGAAGAATCATTGGGTTTGGGGCTGGTGCCGTAGAGGAGACCGGACAGGAAAAATACGGACATGTCTGCAATCTTGCAGTATCCCCAGAAATGCGCGGCCTCGGTATCGGACGACTTCTTCTCCGTAAACTGGAACGGGAGTTCTTCCTGGAAGGATGTACCGCCTGCAGTCTTGAGGTCAGAACAAGCAATACCTCAGCACATGGATTTTATGAACGAATTGGCTACGAAGATGTCATTGTTTTCGGCGAATATTATGCCGACGGCGAGGATGCCATCGTAATGATGCGATGGTTCTAACCTCTCTTTTAATGTTCTGAACGTGCAAATATGTAGACAATGTCAGATGCACCGAAGAAAATAGCAGAAATTGCAGAGATATTGGGCATTTCTGAATCTGAATGCCGTGAAATTGCAAAAGAATTTGAGGAAATTCTCCCTGCAAAAAAAGTCGGCAGAATTGCTGTGTATGATGATAACACCGTTGACCGGTTCCGGAAAATTGCAGATCTCAAATCCCAGGGACTGCCATCTGCAGTAGTTACCGCTGCGATACGTGGCGGAAAATCACTTGAAGAACGGGCGCGTGAAGATATGAAAAAGATGGGTATCGCCGATGGGAACGGGCCCGCCCCGGTTGACCCCCCGAAACCGAAGGAGATTCCGCGCTCGGAAACAGAAGAGGAACTTATCCTTGCCATCCGTTCCTTAGAGAAGAAAGTTGCTACAATGGACCATCGTTTTGCAGCTATCCGGGAGACAAACGAAACCAGCATGGATAAAATTCTCGATGCAGTTGGAAACGTTGCTGCAGAGGTTCGTTCTCTTAAAGAACAGATGCATGAACTCTGGGATCAGATTGCCTCACTGGAGAACTATCTCCAGGAACAGAGCCAGAAACCGTTCTGGAAACGCTGAATCGCCGACTGAATAATCATCCTACTCCATAGCCTACTTTTTTTACCTTTCACAGCAAAACTATCTAAGGTTTAGATAAACTCTGGAAAGCCGGGAGTTATCATATAATGACACAACTCAAAATTACCGATACGACTCTTCGTGATGCGCATCAGTCGCTTGCTGCGACACGCATGCGTACCGAGGATATGCTCCCCCTGGCATCTGAAATGGACAAGGCCGGGTTCTGGTCTGTTGAAGCTTGGGGAGGTGCGACCTTTGACACCTGCATCCGCTATCTTAACGATGACCCGTGGGAGCGTCTGCGTGACTTAAAGAAAATTTTTGTCAAGACACCTATTCAGATGCTCCTCCGCGGACAGAATCTTGTGGGATACAAACACTACCCCGACGATGTAGTAGATACATTCATTACAGCAGCCGCGAAAAACGGTGTCAGCGTTTTCCGTGTTTTTGATGCGTTAAATGACATCCGAAACATGGAACGTTCGATGAAAGCTGTTATTGACACAGGATCTCATCTGCAGGGAACAATATCCTATACAACCAGCCCAGTTCACACAATAACCGGCTTCGTGAACATGGCAGAGGAGCTCTACAGCAAAGGATGCAATTCCATATGCATCAAAGATATGGCAGGACTCATTATGCCGGAAGCTGCGCGTGAACTCATTACAGGCATCAAAAAACGTGTTGATATCCCGGTCGGTCTTCACACCCACTCGACTTCCGGAATTGCTCCGATGAGCTACCAGGCGGCCATTGAGGCGGGAGTTGACATCCTTGACACTGCAATGTCCCCATTTGCTGGAGGGACAAGTCAGCCTGCAACTGAATCCATCGTTGCATCACTTGCAGGAACTCCACGCGACACGGGAATTTCACTTTCCTCACTGCGCACCATAAAGAATGAGGCAATGAAAGTCCGCACTAAATACGATACCCTCATCAACCCGATTTCCATGCGCATTGACTCGGATGTTCTGGTTTACCAACTCCCGGGAGGAATGATCTCCAATCTTATCTCCCAGCTCAAGGAACAGAACGCGCTGGATAAATTCGAAGATGTGCTTGTTGAAATTCCTAAAGTGCGTGCTGACCTCGGTTACCCGCCGCTTGTCACCCCGACATCACAGATTGTTGGAACCCAGTCTGTTCTGAACGTCTTATCAGGAAACCGCTATGAAACCGTCACCAATGAAGTACGCGACTATCTCCGCGGTCTGTATGGAAAAAGCCCGGCGCCGCTTGATCCGGCATTTGTAAAATCCATCATCGGCGAAACAGAGAGAATCACCTGTCGCCCGGCAGACACTCTGGAACCGATTATCGGTAAGATGAAATCCGATGCGGAAGCTCAGGGACTCATCAAAAAAGAGGAGGATCTCTTAACTTACATCCTCTACCCAGCAATTGCTCCGGCATTCCTGAAAGGAGAGACGAAATGTCAGGAAATTCCTGCAGCAAAACCAGGAATGACTGTTGCAGTTCCGGCAGTTGACTACGACATTCCACGTTCCATGGAAGTCGAAGTCGACGGAGAAGTTTATGCAGTCCGCATTCTCTCTGTTGAGGGGGAGTCGGTTGTTGATGATACCGAAAAACCGCTCCGCCAGAGAGGAGATGTTCCGGGCGGGGTCAAGAGCAGCATCCAAGGAATGGTGCTTGACATCAAGGTACAGGCAGGACAGAAAGTCTCTGCCGGTGACACCCTCGTGGTTCTGGAAGCTATGAAGATGGAAAACCCGGTTGTCAGTCCGATTGACGGAACTGTCACAGAAATCTTTGTTGAAAACGGAACAGTTGTCCAGAATGGAGATGTTCTTCTGGTGGTGAAATGAAGAAACGCTACTTCGACAAGGTCCTCGTTGCAAACCGCGGAGAAATTGCTATCCGTGTGATGCGTGCCTGCAAAGAGATGGGCATCGACACGGTCGCTGTATATTCCGAAGCTGATGAAAGTGCACTGCATGTGAAATATGCAGATGAAGCATTCCCGATTGGTCCGGCACATCCAACAAAAAGTTACCTGAACATTGAACGCATCTTGGAAGTTGCCGAGATGGCAGGTGCCGATGCCATTCACCCGGGATATGGATTCCTTGCCGAAAAAGCTGAATTTGCCGGAGCAGTCCGAAAAGCCGGAATTTCCTACATCGGCCCGTCTGAAGAAACCATCAGGATGATGGGATCAAAACTCGAGTCAAAACAGGCAATGCATGATGCCGGTGTCCCGGTCCTTCCCTGGACGCAGTCAACAAATCATGATGATGCAAAGAAATTTGCAGAATCCATTGGATACCCGGTTATTGTGAAAGCATCTGCCGGTGGTGGAGGTATCGGTATGACAATTGCCACCTGCGAAGCGGAACTGGACGAGGCAATCGCAAAGTCCATGCGTACCGCCGCATCAGCCTTCGGTGACTCGACCGTTTTCATAGAGAAATATCTGGCAAAACCACGCCACATTGAAGTCCAGATTTTCGCCGACTCCCACGGAAACGTCATCCACCTCTATGAACGTGAATGTTCCATCCAGAGACGTCACCAGAAACTGATTGAAGAAGCACCGTGCCCGATTATGACACCGGAACTGCGCGAACGTATGACGCAGTCTGCGATTACCGTTGCAAAAACCTGCAAGTATGAGAATGCCGGTACAGTCGAGTTCCTCTACGATGACGGAAATTACTACTTCATGGAAATGAACACCCGTCTCCAGGTCGAGCACACCATTACCGAACTGGTCACTGGTCTCGACATGGTCCGCATGCAGATTATGGTAGCAGCCGGAGAACCGCTCCCTTACACCCAGGACCAGATTACCTGCCGCGGTCATGCAATCGAATGCCGCATCAACGCGGAAGACCCAATGAATGACTTCCAGTCAGATGCCGGAAAAATTACCCACTACCGGTCTCCGGGAGGGCCTGGTATCCGTATCGACAGCGGAATCCACACCGGTTATGCAATCCCACCGCAGTATGACTCGATGATTGCAAAGCTCTGCGCCCGGGCAATGAACCGTGAAGAGGCAATTGCTAGAATGCGCCGTGCATTGAACGAGTATGTCATTCTCGGAGTGAAGACAACACTTCCACTTCACTATGCCGTCATGAACAATGCCGAATTTATTGCAGGAAACACGCACACCCATTTCCTTTCAGAACCAACCGTCGAAAACTCTCTCCCAATCTATATGCGTGAGAGCGAGACGCGTATGCATCAGCTTGCGGCTTCCCTCAAAACAGGAAAGGATAAAACAGTTGCTGTAACAGCGGCTGTAACCGCATACATGAGTGCTCTGGCGAAAAAGAATGCGAGCGGAAAGAACTAACCTTCTTTCCGATACGTATTTAACGATAAACATCCTTTTTATTATGCAATCTTGCTGCGCTGGCCTAGCTGGTTAGGGCGCGGGACTCATAATCCCGAGATCGGGGGTTCGGATCCCTCGCGCAGCACTCTTTTATGAGTTTGAAAGTACTTTTTCCAATACTCATTCTTGCTGTGTTAATCGTGCCGGTTTGCGCTGCCGATGACGATATCTTCGCCTTCGATGATGAGTTCATTATCTCGGTCGAATTCCATACTGCTGAACACGGAACTCCTGTTTTGGAACATGCGGTAACTGGAGAACTCCCGGAAGGATGTTTCTACGCCTTTTCGTTTAACGATGCAGAATATGTTCATAACAACTGGAATAATCTCGCCATGCTCTCATTCCATATTCCGCTCGATGCCCTGAAAAGAAACGGCGCAGGTGTAACAGATATAATTCTCTATGGCAAAATTGAACGTGACGGAAAACCATTCTGGGATGGCAGAGCAACCAGTTACCTTGGAGAGAGAAACGGCTATGCTCTCTATGAAGCACCCATCTTCTCGGCAGGTGACTATGCAATCAGTTTCCGTGAAGGAGTTGCAATAGACACAACAGTAATTCCACCAATTTACTATGAATCGAATCCACTGACAGATAAAACGCTTACAGAATCACCAGTAGCAACGGCAAAAACTCCAGTTCCATTCGCAGGAATTATTGCAGGCATTATAGCAGTTGCCTTCCTGTTCCGAAGAAGATAAAGTATGATGAACATCCCCTTTATCATGAAAATCCTCATCAATCACTCTTTTGGAGGGATTTTTCATTTTGGAAGCCTGAGACGCAGTCTCATTAGGTTTTTTTTTTTTTGAAAAACTCACCACAATTCAATATCTCTCCTGACATTCAGGAGCGGATGGTGTCTTTTGCAAGCTTCGAAGTGATATAGGAAAATATTGAAAAGACAACGGCAACAACACAGGACACCGCAATTCCGAAGATGGTAAATGTAGTGCTTCCCGAACCTATGGTTGCAGACACAGAATACATAGCAACACCAACCACACAACCGATATTCATCACCGTGAAAACAAGACCGCCTGCAGACCCCTGCAGATTCTCGGGACTGTGAACAGTAATTCTACGGATACTTGGACCTTCATTCAGACCGTTTCCGATACCAGTTACAACCAATCCTACAAATATGAGAGGGAGCAGGTTCAGGAAGATGCCGAGCGCCAGAACAGCAAGTCCAAGCGTCAGAATAGCAGTTGCATAATTGCAGAGTTTCATACAACTGAATTTTGCCATCAGCGCACCGGTTGGAATGCCAATGATAGCAAGGCATATAGGTGGAATCAGCATGATAAATCCGGATTCTGCTGTGGTGAAGCCGACACCAGAGAAATAGAACGGCAGAACATACAGAAGTCCGATGTAGACAAGCGTTACCAGAAGTGTCGACAAGGAGGCGAACATTACCGTTCTGTTCAAGAGAAGTTTTGCAGAGAGGATTGGATCCTTGTGCTTTAGCTCACGACGGACGAAAAAGAATCCGAGAATCGGGCCAAGGACAGTGAGAACAATACTGTAAACTGGCCAGCCGTTTTCAGATCCAAACTCGAGACCAGAAAGAAGTGAGATTAATGCAGAAATCAACAGAACAGCACCGACACCGTCGAACTTCTCCGCCGCTTTCGCATATTTTACGTCTTTTGGAATGAGGAGAAGTGCACCGATAACTCCCAATATTCCAATAGGGATATTGATGAAAAAAATCCAGTGCCAGGAAAGGAACTCAGTCAATAGACCGCCAACAGCAGGACCTGCAGCAAGGGCAATTCCCCCTCCTGTTGCAATAACCCCGGTTCCAAGAGCCTGTAGCTTCGGTGGCAAATGCAGATTAATAATAGATGTTGCAGTTGATACCATGAGGGCCGCAGCAACTCCCTGGAGGAAGCGGAAGATGACAAGAACCAGCATTGTTGATGAGAGAGAACAGAACACCGATGCAATGGTGAACAAGGCAAAACCCGTTGTGAAAATCAGTTTGTATCTTCCGGTCCTGTCCGCGATTTTTCCGAATAGAAGAAGCGTTCCCCCGAGTGTCAGAAGATATGATATAAGAACCCACGATGAGAAGGAACTGCTCGCCCCGAAGTCTTCTGCAATCGTCGGCAGAGCGATTGTTACAATACTGGTATCAAGGTAATCCATGAAGACAGCAGTTGCTGCGAGAATCATCAGAAGATACTGCAGTCCTTTTGTCTTCAATTCCATGCTTCTTACTGATTGGGGTTATTTGCTATTAACATCTGTGGATTTTCGTTTCCGCTTCGCTGTTGTAGATGCTAGGTAAATTCCGGGAATCATAAGAACAAGAGCAATCAGGAATGTGACTCCAGGGAGTTCCTGAAACATGATACAGGATATGCCGGCAGCAAGGAACGGTGAGATGCCATAGATAGTTCCTGCTTTTGCAGCACCGAGTCCGCGCTGAGAGTAGATGAGAAACATAATGGCAATTCCGTAAACAAAAAGTCCGAGAAGCATAACGACAAGAATCTGCGGAACCGAGGGAAGAGTTTCTCCTTTTACCAGTGCAATTATGAAACACCCGATACCAGCAAATATGCCTTTAAACATGACAACCTCGGCGGGGTTTCTTACCGACACCCGCTTCATAAAATTGTTTTCAAATCCCCAGAAAACACAAGCCCCGAGAACGAAGAGTGATCCTATCGAGAAAGAGAAGGTGCTGAAATCCTCAACAGAAAGAATCAGTGAACCGACTGTAATCAGAATTATAGCTGCCCAGAGCCGTCGGGGGACCAGTTCCTTGAATATGATAAGGGCAAAAACAGCAGTTGTCACTGTTTCGAAATTGTTGAGAAGAGAGGCATTTGATGCTGTCGTGAGAGTGAGACCAACCATCATACAGATAGCAGCAAGCATTTCACACGCGGTAAGACCGATAAGATTCGGAAGGTCGGATTTTTTCAGGTGGCGCTCCCGTGACATCAGTGGGGTTTTAATACCAACCAAACCTATGAGGAGGAGACCGATACCTGAACCGAGATTCAGAAACGCCGCAGTCATCACAGGAGGTATATCAGTTACAACCATTTTTGACAACGGCGGACTGAATGCAGCAACGATAGCCGCGATGACGGCGAACGCAATCGGAAGATAATCTTTCTTATCAATATTAAACATCGGTTATTTTTCCATACCAAGAATCGCACGGAACTTCTTCCCTGCGTCTTCCAGACTGCTTTCTTTCACCGCAGAAACCATTTTTTGATATTCTTTGGAGCCGTTTTTCTTCTCCTCCATCCATTCATGAGCAAATGCACCGGACTGTACTTCATCAAGGATGACCTGCATACCATCTCTCACAGAATCAGTAATGAGACGTTTTCCACGGGAGATTCCACCATAACCCGCGGTCTTTGAAACAAAATCGTGCATCTTTGAAATTCCGCCCTGGTAGATAAGGTCGACAACCAGTTTAACCTCGTGCGCACATTCCGAATAAGCGAGTTCCGGTGGATAGCCTGCTCTAACCAGTGTCTCGAAAGCAGCATTGATAAGTTCCGGAATACCGCCGCAGATAACCGCTTGTTCTCCGAAAAGATCGGTCTCAGTTTCATCGCGGAAAGTCGATTCGAGAATTGCGGAACGCGATGATCCGATTGACGCTGCATACCCAAGAGCTATTGAAAGAGCGGAACCATCAGCATCCTGATGGACAGAAACAAGCGATGGAACTCCAGATCCATCCTCGTAGAGTTTTCGAACCATGGGGCCAACTCCTTTCGGGGCAACCAGGATGACATTAATTGATTCCGGAGGGATAATGAATTTGTAATGAATATTGAATCCGTGAGCAAAGAGGAGCGTCTGACCCGGATGAAGATAAGGAGCGATGTCTTTTTCATAAATTTCTGCAGCAGATTCATCAGGAAGCATAACTGCCAAGATGTCTGCTGCTCTAACCGCCTCTGAAACAGAAGTTACATAAAATCCATCTCTTTCTGCAGCATCAAAACTTTTCCCGGGACGATTTCCGATGATGACATCTGCTCCACTGTCTCTCAGGTTCAGCGCCTGTGCTCTTCCTTGGGAGCCGTATCCTATAATTGCAGTTTTTTTCGAAAGAAAATACCTGCTGTCAGCATCTGATGCCGTGTACTCCTTCATCATTTGATTACTAATTGTACCATAAAACTATTAATAGCAGACGCAGAATACTGCGCAACTGTTAACAACAGTTATATATCGGGATACCAATACATTGTTACAAGTTATACTTCTTCTGAGAAGTTGACGAAAAAGGATAGAATAATGTCATTACCAGACACCCAGTCCAAAGCGCCTGATGTACGTATCAGCTTAACGCGTGTTGGAGTGAAAAATGTCAGAAAACTCGTCGAAGTAGCACGTCCGGGAAAAACCCGCCCGGCAATTTTTATTTCGACCTTCGATGTTTTCGTTGACCTTCCGAGCAGTCTGAAAGGAGCAAACCTCTCCCGTAATTTTGAAGTTATTGACGAGGTTCTTCAGCAGGCAGCCGAGGGTAAAGTGAAAGGAATTGAGGAAATCTGCGGTATTGTCGCAAAGAAACTTCTGGACCACCATGAGTACGCAGAACAGACTGAAGTTTTCATGCACAGTCAGTACATGATGAACCGCGAAACTCCGGTTTCCAAAACCACTTGTCAGGAAGTTATCAACGTCTACGCTCATGCAACCGCACAGCGTAACGGCGGAAACCATATCGTGAGAAAGAGTATTGGTGCTGAAGTCACCGGTATCACCGCATGCCCCTGTGCCCAGAATATCATGAAAGACCAGGCAATGCATGTAATGCAGAGTCTCGATATTCCGCAGGATAAGATTGACGCATTCTTTGCAGAGATTCCAATGGCATCCCACAACCAGCGCGGACGCGGATTCCTCTCTATTGAAACCGACGGAGATATTGTTGTTCCGCTCGATACCGTTGTCAATGTACTAAAAGAATCTATGAGCGCGAAGATTTTCGAACTGCTGAAACGCGGTGACGAAAGTTTCGTCGTTATGGCAGCTCACAAGAATGCACGCTTCGTAGAAGACTGTGTCCGTGAAATGGCACGCCAGGTCGTCACCGCGTTCCCAGATCTTCCTGGAGATACTAGAGTCACACTTCATCAGACCAACGAAGAGAGTATTCACCAGCACGACGCATACGCAGAACGCGATGCAACCTTAGCAGAGCTTCGTGCTGAACTGAATGCCTAAATAATATTTTTTTGACAGTTCCAGAAACACGGATTTGAGAACCGTAAGGTCTGGATAAAAAGAATTTTTTCACAAATAAAGTTATTTTTTGTGCTGCTGACAGCACGAACAGTTCCCGTGGCATCCAGAACAACCCCCCGACTGACTGCAGTGACAGTTCCCACCCTTGATTGCCTTGATGACAACCCTGAGGAAGAGGAGGCATATCACCACAGCAACTGCAATAAAGAGGACGGTCCAGAAAACCTCAGAAGCCAAGAAGTGTTCCTCCCTGGTAAACAATAAATGAGATGACCCATGCCACAATTACATACATGATTCCTGCGAGTATGGTGAACGACCAGGAGTGCGACTCCTTCTTAATGGTGAAGAGAGCTGCAAGACACGGAACATAGAGCAGACAGAAAATCATAAAGGATAGAGCTGAAAGTGGAGTAAACACGGTAGGCAGGACATTAATCAAACCTTCTTCGCCGACTGCAAAGAGGGTTCCGAGAGATCCAATAACAACCTCCTTTGCGAGGAGACCCATAATCAGAGATACACCTGCCTCCATAAAGCCGAATCCGAGCGGGGCAAAGACCGGAGCGATGAATGAACCAATCATACCAAGGACAGAGTCTGCAGAACTGTATTCAACACCGAACGGGACGGAGGCAAGAAGCCAGACAAACAGAACCGCAGGGAAGATAATTACACCAGCTCTCTTCAGGAATTCCTTCGCATTATCCCACATAGTAAGAAGGACATCACGTACCCTTGGTGCGTGATATGATGGCATTTCAATAATGAATGCTGATTCTTCTCCCTTAAACGCCGTCTTTCTAAGAATGAAACCAACCAGGAGAGCGATAAGAATTCCGATGATATAGATTGCGAAGAGAACAAGTCCCTGATACTGGGCGAAGAAGGCCGTAGTAAACAGAACGTAAATCGGAAGGCGAGCGCTGCAGGACATGAACGGCGTCAAAAGCATCGTTAGTTTCTTTGAGCGTTCGTTTTCAAGTGTTCTCGACGCCATAATTGCCGGAACCCCGCACCCAAATCCGAGAATCATCGGAATGAAAGACTTTCCGTGCAGACCAATTTTTTTCATAATGGCATCCATGATAACCGCAACACGGGAAAGATAACCGGAGTTTTCCAGAATAGCGAGCATCAGGAACATAAGAATGATGTTCGGAAGGAAGACGATGACACTGCCGAGACCGCCGATAACGCCATCGACGATAAGAGAGTTAACCCATTCCGGAGCTTCGGCAAGACCGACAGAGGCAAGTTCCCCAAGCCATCCGAAGAACTCCTCAATCCACCCCATCAACGGATCTCCAAGTGCGAAGACAATCTGGAACATAACAAACATGACCAGAAAGAAGATTGGAATTGCCGCGATACGGTTCAGGAATATTTTATCAAGAATATCGGTGACTTTTCTCTGTTTACCTTCTGTGAACCTCGTCACCTTTTCCATAATTTCAGAAATGCGGTGATATTTCTGCGTGGATATGACTTCGGTCATAGTCATTCCGCCATACTCCTTTTCGAGATGACGTCTGGTATTGAAAGTGAGACATGACTCATCCGTGTTGGGATGGATGAGTTCCTGGAGAGCCCCCCAGCGTGATACACCATGCTCGGCAAAGTCGGAAAGATGCGACTCGAGTTCTTCATCATAGAACTGAACCACGTTGATTGGTTTGTGATCGATGACCGCGTCCAAAAGATCGTTTCGTCCAATCTTATTTACTGCCTCTATTCTTACAACAGGGACACCGAGTTCGGAAGAGAGTTTCTTTGCATCGACAGAAAGACCATTTCGTTCAGCAAATTTGTTCATGTTGAGCGCGACTACAACCGGTGCACCGATTTCAATGAGTTGCAGTGTCAGAAAGAGGTTCTTTTCCAGATTCCCTGCATCGATAATATTAACGACTACATCCGGTTTTTCCGTCATCAGATATTCAGCTGCGATTTCCTCTTCCAAGGTTCGTGATGAGAGACTGTAGATTCCGGGGAGATCAACTATGGCGAAAGTATAACCTTTGTAAGTGAGTTTTCCTTCGTTTCTGTCGATGGAAACAGTTTTTCCCGGCCAGTTTCCGGTATGATGCCGCAATCCAGTCAGCCCATTGAAAAGCGTAGTTTTTCCGCAGTTCGGATTTCCTGCGAGGGCGATGGTAATTTTCTTCATTCCTGCACCACCTTGATATTTGCGGCATCTGCTTTTCTAAGGGCAAGTTTTCCGCCGTGAATGGTCAGAAGTATAGGATCTCCGAACGGCGCTTTGCCGTTCACCGTTATTTTTGACCCCTGTATAAATCCGAGTTCAAGAAGCCGATTTACCAGTTCGCGATTTGTATTGGTAAATCCTACAATTGACGCAGTATTTCCTTTTTTTATCTTGGAAAGAGAGACTGCACAGCCGTTTGTTTTATCCATGGAGATTTTTATTGTATTTTCGGTTTTAATAAAAAAAATCCGAAGAACATTCGGAAATGTTCAGAAAACCGAAACATTTTCGAAATAATAAACAGTAACCGAAAAAAAGCGCAGGAATCACAGCGCATTCGAAATTTGTGACCGATTTTCCTGATGATATGACTGATTGTTCAATTGTGTAACAATAATTTCTGAACAGGTAGCACAAACAACGAAAATTCGCATGAAAGACCCCACTGAGAGATTGCGCATAATTTTTTCCATACTTACTGGAGGACAATGTTTATTATTCACTAAAAAAAGAAATTACACATAACGTACTTAGGTACGTGTCATTAATCCAAAAGGACAATGGTAATATTTCCTGTATAGCTTTTTGAAAACCTAAATAAACTTAGGATGAGGCGAAAACATTGTCGAAAGTAGTAGAAATTTCCCCAACCACCAGACATGAAGGTCACTCCAAGCTCGTTTTAAAAGTCAACGATGAAGGCATTATCGAGCGCGGAGACTGGCTTTCTATCACCCCGGTTCGTGGAGTAGAGAAACTTGCAGTAGGAAAGACCTACGAGCAGGTCCCGAAGATCGCTTCCCGTGTGTGCGGTATCTGTCCGATTGCCCACACCCTTGCCGCAACAGAGGCAATGGAAGCATCCATGGGTGTTGAGATCCCAGACGACGCATATCTTCTGCGTTTAATTCTGCAGGCTGCAAACAGACTGCACTCCCACGCACTGCATGACATTCTTGCACTGCCGGATATGTACCTCCCAGGTACCGACATGAAGATCAACCCGTTCTCCGCTGAGGAGCCGGTCAGATCTGTCGCAAAGCGTATCCAGACCCTTCGTATGATTGGTCAGACCATCGGCGAAATCGCTGGTGGCGAGGCAATCCACCCGTCCAACCCGAGAGTTGGAGGTATGTACAAGAACATCACCCCGCGTGCAAAAGCAAAGATCTTCGACCTCGCAAAGCAGGCACTCCCGCTTGCACGCGAGCAGATGGAGTTCATGATCGCTGTCTTCAACAACTGGGAGAAGCGTGACTGGGCAGAGATGTGCGGACGCGAAGTTGCAATCCCGAAGGAATTCGGTTACCACCAGCAGGGATACATGGCAACTGCACCGATGTACGGCAGCACTTCCCTCGATGAACACCCGCAGTGGGATCCATCCCGCTGGATTGAAGTCAGACCGTGGGACTGGTACATGGGCGAAGAGGAAATCACCCTTGAAGACCCAGCATACCCAGTCGGCGGAACCACCAAGGCAGGCGCAAAGGCATGGCCGCAGATGCAGGCATGCACTGGTGTCCCACTCTATGATGGACAGCCGGTTGAAGTCGGTCCACGCGCACGTATGGCTATGTACAAGAACTACGACCGCAAGGGTGCAATGGGCTTAAACGTTGCTCGTGAAATGGAATACATGGACTCTGTCTACACCATGATCGAAGCAGCTGACGCACTTAACACCAGCGGAGCAACTGTTGCAGACGTTATCCCACAGGGAGACGGTTCCATCGGATGGGCAGCAAACGAAGCACCACGCGGAGCAGATGTCCACCTCGCAAAGGTCCGCAACGGCAAAGTAGAATGGTTCTCTATGCTCGTTCCGACCACCTGGAACTTCCCGACCTGCAGCCGTGCACTTACCGGCGCACCATGGGAGCTCGCAGAAGTCATTATGCGTGCATACGACCCGTGTGTCTCTTGCGCAACCCACATGATTGTGCTTGACGAAGACAACAAGCTTGTTGCACAGAAGCTCCTTGAATAAGTATATACCATGGAAGAGCTGTTCCCTGAAATATTAATAGCCGGTGTCGGCAACGAACTCTTCGGAGACGACGGATTTGGATCCGCGGTCATCAGAGCTTTAGCTGACGTCGAATTACCAGACAATGTAAAAGCCATGGATGTAGGTCTTGGCGGCCCTCATCTTGTTTTTTCCATGCTGGATCCGACCGTTACGAAGAAACTGATTATAGTGGATGCCATGGATTTCGGCGGCAAACCCGGCGATGTCACAAAAATCCCCGCAGAACTGCTTCCTGAAGGAAGGAGCGAACGGTATGCCGATGCTCACTCCGGAAATCTGCTTGATCCAATCGGCAGACTGAAAGGAAAGATGGAAATTATTGTTATTGGGTGCCAGCCTGCGTATATACCAGCTCCGGACACAGAAGACTTTGTCTTAGAACTGAGCCCGGAAGTCGAGAGAGCCGTTCCCAAAACTGTAACTGTAATCTTACAGGAATTAGGAGCTTAAAATGGGATTATTAGATAAACTCAAAAGCTTACTGTTCGGTAAAGAGAGTGTCAGCGAGGGACAGGCCGCAAAGCCTGGTGCTAAAAAACCAGCTGACAAGAAGGTCGAACAAAAGCATTTCATTCATAAACCAAAGGAGATGAAGCCAGTGGCTGACAAGATTACTGTAGGACACGTTCACATGAGCGGATGTACCGGATGTCTCGTGTCCCTTGCAGATAACTATGAAGGATTACTTACAATCCTTGACAAATATGCAGACCTCGTCTACTGCCTTACCCTTGCCGATGTACGTCACATCCCAAAGATGGATGTTGCATTAGTTGAGGGTTCCGTATGTATCAACGACGAATGCTCTGTTGATGAGATTTTAGAAACCCGTGAAAACGCAGCAATTGTTGTTGCACTCGGTGGCTGTGCATGCTACGGAAACACTACCCGTTTCTGCCGTGGCGGACAGCAGAACCAGCCAGGACATGAGGCATTCCTGCCGATTGGCGACTTAATCAAAGTCGATGTCTACATCCCGGCATGTGCACCAACACCGCAGCAGATTAGAAACGTCTGCTTAATGGCATACCTGTTACTCAAAGGAAACGACGAGCAGAAGGCACTTGCAACCGCATACCTTACCCCGTTAATGAACCTTGCAGCAGCAGGCACCGAAGCATGCGGATGCGACCTGATGACCGAAGTCATCAACCAGGGTCTCTGCTGTGGCTGTGGAAGCTGCGCAGCAGCATGCCCAGTCCGTGCAGTTACCATGGCAAATGGTAAACCGCAGGTTGAGCGCGACCTTTGTATCAAATGTGGATCCTGCTACGCCCAGTGCCCGAGAAGCTTCTTCAGCTTCGATGTTGTTGGACAGTACGAATCCATCATTAAACTCATTGGAGACGTTATGACTCCATGAGAGTCCCGGAGGTAGAAAAAATGGAATATCTTGGACAATACAAGGCAGTCTACAAGGCAAAAACCGCCTGTGATGACATCCACAAGAAGGCCCAGGACGGAGGAATCGTCACTTCCCTGTTTGCATACGCACTTGACGCAGGAATCATTGACGGAGCAATCGTCGCAGGACCAGGATCCGAGCCGTACAAGCCGGAACCGATGATCGCCACCACTGTCGAAGAACTCTTCGCAGCACGTGGAACCAAATACTCAATCTCCCCGAATGTAGCACTCATTAAGGAAGCAACCCGTAGCTACGGTCTCGACAAAGTCGGTATCGTTGGAACCCCGTGTCAGATTCAGGCAGTCCGTAAGGGACAGCTCTATCCGATCGGACTTCGTGACGTCCCGGACAAGATCGCACTTGCAATCGGTATCTTCTGTATGGAGAACTTCCCATACCAGGGTCTCTACCAGATGGTTGAAGACCACTGTGCAACCAAGATGGAAAGCGTAACCAAGATGGACATCGGAAAGGGCAAATTCTCTGTCTACACCGAACGCGGTGCATGCGCAGAAATCCCGCTCAAAGTTACCCACAAGTACGAGCAGCCGGGATGCCACGTCTGTCTCGACTACGTATCCAACTTCGCAGATATCTCCACCGGATCCGTCGGATCTCCGGATGGATGGTCCACCGTCTTCGTCCGCTCCGCAGCAGGAGAAGCAACCTTCAACAAAGCTGTTGAAGCAGGCTGGATTGTTGCAGAACCAGCAGACATGGAAGGCAAGTTCGGTATCCCGATGGTTGAGAAACTCGCAACCACCAAGATCACCAACAACCAGAAGACTCTGGAAGCAAGAGCAGCTGGTCTCAGACCAGGACTCAAGCCGCTGCGCAACCCGTACATCTAAACGGTGTCCAATTGGATTTGTGCACATGTACCCAACCCTCTCGGGTACATTTTTTTCAAGACTTTTTTTAAAAGAGATTACTGAATTACTTCAAAAGCAAGAGCACCGGCCCCAAGAAGCGGTGCGTTTCCTTCCAGTTCCGTTACCCGAATTTCTGGTGTTCTAAGATAAGATTCGGGTTTTCCGAAAAGAAGTGATGCATAGTTTCGTGCAAGTGGCCCGTCGAGAACTATAAGTTCAGGATTATAGGCACAGATAACCGAAGATAAACCACGATTATTAATGGTTTTGATATCTTCTGCAAACGCAGAACAGACCGGATTTTTAGCAACAGCATAGGAGAGGATGTCAATGGCTGTAGTCAGCGAATAGTTTTCAATCCCATGATGTTTTTTCCAAGCGGTGAAAAATTTAGGTATGCCTGTTCCAGATGCATATGCTTCCCAGTGACCAAAACCACCACAACCGCAAGGGATGTTATATTCGGTATCAACCGTGAAGTGTCCCGCCTCCCCAGCATTTCCGTCACATCCTTGCAGGAGACAACCTGCAGAAATGACACCGGCACCAATTCCTGTTGAAAACGTTAGATAGACCATGTGTTCGCGGCGGAGACCGAATCGATATTCGCCGAGAACACCTGCCTTACAGTCAGTTGCCATAACTGCAGGAATGCTGAATGCTTTCTCCAGTGGCTCACGTAGATAAATCTCTGAACACTGCATATTCGGAGAATGAACAACAGATCCACACTTCAAATTTACCGGGCCTGCTGTGGATATTCCGAGTGCTTCTGGCTGCATACTGCTTTCCGCAAGTGACTTCTTCGCGAGAGAGATAGTTTCTGAAATTATATCAGAACCACGAATCTCTTTCCGAAAATATCCAAAGACACTTCCATCTCTCCGGACAACGGCTGTTCTAACATTAGTTGCCCCGAGATCGACCGCAAGAACACACTCATCCGAGCTCATAAAAAAGGTGATTTTTATTTAACGAAAGTAATCGGAACAAAGAATTTTGTTTCCGAATTCTCTCCAATACGTTCCATAACAGCAAAGAAATATGTACCTGGTTCCTTTGCAGTTACCACCCACATATAATGTCCTTCTCCGCCGTAGGTGGATTTGAGAGATCCTTCAAATTCAAATGCATCTTCCGAGAGAAGTTCCAATCCCTTTGTGATATGACGACTGTCAATATAGAGTTCATACTCATCACTCTTCGGTTCCCCTTCACAGACGATACAAACGTAGTGACCAGTCTTAGGATAGAGAGAATCTCCTTCAAATTCAAAAAGTCCTTTTGTATTGTTCTTTCCTGGTTTTACCATCAAGAAATCACTATATTCATATATTGACGATGCTTCATCTCCTGGTTTCATATACTTTATGACAAGCATATCAGTACCAGTCTGCAACGCTGTGAATATGAAGGTTTTATGAAGATCGGTTGAACCGGTAATTGTATCTAATGACAAATGTTCATATGATTCCTGGAATTCCAAACCATCTGCAGTAGTTACCACCCAGTCATACCCGTCAACATTGGCATTGGGAAGACTGATCGTGAAGGTGTCGCCGACAGTGTAATTTGCATTGCCGTCTTTTGCAACGTTGATAATTAAATCAGCAGAGGAAATATCAATATTCTCAGTGCAGCCTGCGGCAAACACACAAGTGAATATTATAAGAACTGCCAGGAGAATAATTCCGGACTTTTTCATAAATTAGTATTGCAGTGATAGAGTAATAAATATTCTCCACTCAGAGAAAAAAGAGATTTATTGCCGGAATCTTCTTCCAGCAAAGAGTGCTGCTGCACCAAGACCAATAAGCAGACCAACAACCGGGAATGGACTCTTTGACGGGGATGGTGTCGGAGTTAATGTTGCAAGAACCTCTGCAGACTTTCCTCCATCAATAGTGATTGAGGTGGTATAATCAGCATATCCTAAGCAGGACACTTTAATGGTATGTTTTCCTGCAGAAATTGACGTGTCAACATATGGGGTTGATCCAACATAACTTCCGTCAATGTAAACTGTAGAGTTGGACGGAGAGGACTGTACGGACAGTGTTGCAGTCGACGGTACAATTGCTGAGAGGCTTGGAGAGAATGTTCTGTCTTCTCCTGTGGATAGGTTGAAAGAGGTAGTGTAGGTACTGTATCCATCCAATCTAATCTGGAGAGTGTGAGTCGTATCTGCTGTAACAGTCAGATTCAGATAGTTATAGGATCCTGACGGAGTGTTTCCTTTGTATTCACCATCAACGTAAACTGCAGCCCCATATGGTGAAGAAGCAACACTGATATATGCATAGGTAGTGTCTTTGGAGAGGATTCCATTCACGGTAGAGGTTGCACCCTCATAGACAGAAATCTTTGTGGAGAAACCGGTGTATCCCGACTTTGATAATCTCACAGTGTGAGTACCAGTCGTAACAGTCAGAGTCAGCGGAGTCTGACCTTTATAGCTCCCATCAACATAGACATCACAGTAGTTCGGGTTGGAGCTGACGGTTAAGTAACCATAGGTGGTTGACGGTGAAAGTTCGGCATCAATGATAGTGACACCGTTAGAGTTGACCTTTGCGCTGGTACTCCATGAATTATAACCGTCTTTCTCAAGAACGACTCTGTGCGTACCAACATTTGTATTGACAGAAAGCGGAGTGGTTCCGCGGTAAATACCATCAACTTTAACCGAGGCATTTGACGGAGTTGACGTGATAGAAATAGATCCGGACGAAATAGGTGTTAAATATGCATTGACAGTGGTCGTTTCATACATAACGACGGTTACATCTGTTGTATAGTTCTCATATCCATCCAGTGCAAAGAGAAGGTGATGAGAGCCTCCAGTTACGCTGTAATCGGAGATTGGGGTTGTACCTGCAAAAGCCCCATCAACATAGACATTGGCCCCTGATGGAGAGGATGTTAACTTCAAAGTACCGCCACCAACAATCGGTTGATCAGCGGCGACTGCCGGAACCATCACCATGAACACAGCAAGAATCACACCTGCGATAAGAAATGCTTTCTTCATACTGTTTTCTCCTTAAGCCTCAATGGTGAATGTCAACGGAATGAAGAACTTGACTGTCCCTTCTTCATTACCGCGTTTCTCAAGTACGTTTAAAACATATGCTCCAGGGGTGTCTGCGGTGATGTACCACTTGTACTGACCTGGCGCTCCAATGAGATCGGATGTTGGGGCAACATACTCGGATTTCAGAACTTTGACAGTGGTTGCATCCTCGTTAACGAGCAGTTCGTATCCAGTGGATGCCGGGTTTCCAGCACAGGTAACAAGAACAACAGAACCAGCCTTCGGAGTAATATCATTATTTCCGGAGAAGACAAAGGAACCTTCAGAGTGCTGATCTCCTGCAACAACGTTCATGACATCAGTATAGACATCAATAGCAGAGGAGTCGTCTCCTGCTCTCATATATTTGATTGCCAGAATGTGGATACCTTCTTCTTTTGCGGTAAATGTCCACTTCGTGGCACCGCCGACACCGACAAGTCCTTCTGAATCGTTAGCAGGGATATAAGTTTTTTCGTAGGAAAGTCCGTCAGAAGTATATTCTTCTGCTACATACCAGTCGTAACCGGTGGTCGGATTCGATGGCAGAGTCACACTGAACGTATCGCCGATGTTGTAGTTAACATCACCAGTCTTGACGACGTCAATCGTCATAGACGGCTCAGCAATTTGAGATGTGCAACCTGCTGCAAGCACGCAGCCAACAATGACCAATGCTGCAATAAGGATTACTCCAATCTTTTTCATATAGAGATATATTGAGACACAGAACGATATAAACATTCTCAGGTGGTCGGAGGATTCGATTAAATTTAATCAAAATCCGTCAACTGTATATGTGATGCGCATATCGAAGAACAGGTAAAGTTTGACTATTTCCCAGATAGGGAAAGAGAGTAATTTATACATTACCTTTAAGTCTACAAACGTCGACCTTATTGAACCAATGTTGGCGTACCTATGGGTATGCAACATACGGTGATACTAATGGCAGAAACTGTCGAGGTCTTGGTACCTGGCGGCAGAGCGACTGCCGGACCACCACTTGGCCCGGCTCTTGGTCCGCTCGGAATCAACGTGAAAGCAGTTGTTGATGACATCAACAAGAAGACTGCTGAGTTCAACGGTATGACTGTTCCGGTAACGGTTGCAGTCGACGACAAAAAGAACGTCACGCTGACGATCGGTATTCCGCCGACAACTGCTCTTGTTATGAAAGAAGCAGGCGTCGAGAAGGGATCTGGCACTCCGAACACCGAGAAAGTTGGAAACCTGCCGCTTGATGCAGTCATTCGCATTGCAAAGATGAAGATGGAAAAGATGCTTTCCTACAACCTTAAAGAGGCTGTCAAGGAAGTTATGGGAACCTGTGTTTCCGTCGGCGTCACCATCGAAGGCAAATCCGCAAAGGAAGCAATTGCCGCAGTCAATGCAGGTGAATGGGACGCACAGCTTGCATAAGCTGTTTGCATCAGTGGGTACGTGGGAAACCACGTAAAAATGTACAGTAGTAGAGAACAAAGCCATAGGAGATTGGACAGAAATCCAGTCGAATACTATGGGAGGCTTCATCAATGGTTGAAAAAACCCAAATTAATCAAGCTGTTACGGCAGCATTCGAGGCAGCTCCGAAGCGTAACTTCCAGGAAAGCGTGGACATCACGATTAACCTGAAGCACGTTGATATGAGCCAGCCGAAAAACCGTATTGATGAGACGATTCTTCTGCCACAGACAATGGGCGTCAGAAAGATTGCCGTTCTTGGTAAAGGAGATATCGTATCCCAGGCTCGCAACGCAGGTGTCGATATTATTATGGGCCCTGAAGAGATTGAACGTCTGGGCGGCGCACCGCGTGAAGCACGTAAGATGGCCGACACATACGATTTCTTCTTAGCTGAAACTGCAGTTATGCCGCTTGTAGGTCGCTGGCTCGGTCAGAGACTCGGTCCACGCGGAAAAATGCCGCAGCCGATTCCGCCACAGCAGGACATTACTCCGATTGTCGAGCGTCTGAGAAATTCCATCAGAATCCGTTCTAAAGACAGACTGAACATGTCTGTTAAGATCGGAACGACTGCAATGTCAGCTGATGCAATTACTGAAAACATTGACGCTGTCCTGAAGAGGGTCATCGGAAGACTCGAGAACGGAGAATTAAACGTCCGTTCCGTCTACGTCAAAACCACGATGGGTCCAGCAGTAAAGGTGATGTAAAATGGCTATCTATACTCACCACCTCCCTGAGTGGAAACGTGAAGAAGTAGAGCAGATTAAAAAGCTCGCACAGGAATACAGTCTTGTTGGACTGGTAAACATATACGGTATCCCCGCAAAGCAGTTCCAGCAGATTAGAAGAAACCTGCACGGCAGTGCAACAGTCAAAGTAGCAAGAAACACGTTACTTAACCACGCATTTACTGAACTCGGCGGAAACTTCGCTGAACTCAACAAGAAAGTAAATGAACACACTGCACTTATCTTTGCAGACGGTAACCCGTTCAAGCTGTACAAGAACCTTGTACAGAACTCAACGAAACGTGTTGCAAAAGCAGGCGAAATCGCACCGGAAGACATTGTTGTCCCAGCAGGTCCAACCAGCTTTAAGCCGGGACCGATTGTTGGAGAACTCAGCTCCGCAGGTATTCCAGCCGGTATCGACGGCGGTAAGGTCAAGATTAAAGAGACCAGAACTGTTGTCAAAGCAGGCCAGCCGATTAATCAGAAATTAGCAGACGCACTTGCAAAGCTTGATGTCAAGCCGATGCCAGTCGGTCTGAATCTGATTGCGGTCAGTTTCGAAAACGAGATTTATCTGCCGGAAGTTCTCTCCGTAGACGAAGAGGCATACAAGGCAAAGATCACTCTTGCAGCATCTCAGGCATTCAACCTGGCTGTCAACGCAACAGTACCGACTGCATCTGCAGCAGTTACTGAAGCACAGATTGCCAAGGCAGTCCGTGAGGCAAGAAACCTCGGTGTTGAAGCTCCGATCTATGAGAAGGGCGTCATCGAGATGATCATCAGCAAGGCATACAGACAAGCAAGTGCCCTGAAGGCATAATTCAAATCAATATAAAAAACTAGGTGAAAAAAATGGAGTACATTTACGCAGCTCTGTTAGTTCACTCCGCAGGAAAAACTGTGGATGAAGAATCGGTTAAGGCAGTTCTCTCTGCCGCAGGTATCGCAGTCGACGACTCCCGTGTCAAGGCATTAATTGCAGCACTTGACGGCGTTGACATTGAGGAAGCAATCTCCAAGGCAGCAGCAGCACCAGTCGCAGTAGCAGCACCGGCAGCAGCAGGTGCAGCACCGGCAGCAGCTGAAGAGGAAAAGCCGGAAGAGAACAAGGAAGAAGAAGAAGAGAACGCCATGGCAGGCCTTGGCGCACTCTTCGGATAAATTTAATTTATCCCCCTTTCTTTTCAAGTATTGTTATCTGTTTTCTAAAAATTAATTGTAAAATAGTTTAGAGTTTTCCTGCTTTGGACAAACAGCCGGCAGTTATGACTTGACCTGCTGAAATACAGCCGTCACCGAACGGATACTGCGGATTAGTTATGCAGGTAATTTCTGCCCCAGCAAGCTCATTAATAATGGTCTCTCTGATAACACGGTTAATAGCTACCCCGCCGGAGAGAGCAGCTTTTTTGATTCCCGTACGTTCTGCGGAAAGGACTGCCATATGAGCAATACCCTTTGCCAGATGTTCCTGAACAGATGCTGCAATGTCACATACATCAAGACCATCATCCTTCATTGCTTTTGCTTCACTCAGCAGTGCCGACGTGGAGAAAACATCAGCTCCACTGTTGTCTTTCGTGAAGACCAGTTCCATCGGCTGGGAGACACCACGTACTGCATATGCTTCCAGCATCATAGAGGGTTCGCCGTCATAAGTATGCTCACGGCAGATACCTAGAAGCGCTGAAGCAGCATCAAGAACACGTCCAGTTGAGGTGGTAACCGGCGTATTGAATTTCCGTGTCGTCATCTGGGCAAGAATCTTCAGTGTGGTGTCATCCCATCCTCGGGAGGAAAGTAATTCCAGCGTTTCTTCATTTGGGAGGATACCGTAAAGCATGCGTTCCGGAAACTTGGTTGCAAGATCCCCTCCAGGCATAAGAACGGGCTCCAGATGCCCAGTCCGTTCATACCCTTCTGCGGGAGAACCGGTCAGGATTTCGCCACCCCAGATAGTTGCATCGTCGCCATAACCGACGCCATCGATAGCAATACCGACAACCTCTTCCTGCGTAACAGATGCAATGTGGGCCCTGTGATGCTGGACAGGGCAAAGAGCAATCCCGCGCTCTTCAGCCATTTCCTGTGCCACCCTGGTACTCAGAAACTGCGGATGTAAATCATGAGCGATGATTTCCGGCTCCGCACCGGTAAGCGAGGTTAATTTTCCGATGGTTTCCTTGAGGTAAGCAACTGTTGGTGGATTTCTAATATTTCCAATGTGTGGAGAGGTAATTAGGAAGTCACCTTTGTATATACTTGCATTGGCGTTGAGTTCTGGACCAACACCAAGAATCTGTTTTTCTCCGAGATCCATGCGAATGCGTAATGGCGCAAGACCACGTGAAAGGCGGATGATGTAACCGTCACGAACCACGGAGTCATCGCACCGATTAACGATATCACGGTTGTGAGTAAGGATGTGAGATACAACACCGGCCTTTCCCATTTTTTCAATTATGGTTTCTGTGTCGGTAATCATTGGCGTTCCGGGGGCATTTGCCGATGTCATCACGAGAAGCGGGGAGCGTAGTTTCTGAAACAGCAGATGGTGGAGCGCGGTATATGGGAGCATGACGCCAAGATTGTGTAACTGGGAGAGTTCATAGTGGTCAAGCGGATCAATCTTGTCCAGAATCATAATCGGATGAACCGGTCCAGTCAGCAGTTCCATCTCCTTTTCTGTCGGCGTAATGACGAAATCTTTCAGGCTAGTTTCCTGCATCATGACAGCCAGCGACTGATTCGGCCGCCCAAGGATGGTCTTCAGACGCGTTGCCGTAGATTCAATACAGGCGATGTGGAATCCGCCAATACCACGGATAGCAAGGATTTCACCTGAATCAAGAAGCTCTGCAGCTGTTTCAATCGGGTTTTCCGTGATGAGTTTTTCACCGGTTCCAGTCAAAAACATAAGTTCCGGACCGCAGTTTTTACAGGCAATAGTTTGGGCGTGGTGGCGACGGTCTTTCGGGTTAGAGTAATCCTTCTCGCAATCGGGACATTTCGGGAAGGCCTGCATTGCTGTCCGTTCACGATCATAAGGGACGGTGTGGATAATACTGTACCGCGGACCGCAGTCGGTGCATGATGTTGCCCAGTATCCATAATACCTGCTTTCTGGATTCAGAACATCTTCCAGGCAGTGTTTGCAGGTTGCAATGTCAGCCGGCACAAAACCAGTACGTGCGCCATCGCGACTGGGAAGAATTGTAAAGGATGCGGGTGCTTCTCCAGACAGTGGAAGAGTTTCAACCGAATCAATGACAGACATCTTCGGTCCTTTGGATACTGATGCAAGGAACGCATCAAATTCATCACCCCATGCATCGATTTCAACTTCACTACCGTGATTGATGACGGTTCCTGCAATATGATATCGTTCTGCACAGGCATAGACGAAGGGACGGAATCCAACCCCTTGAACAATACCCCGTATAATGATTTTCCCTGACTGCATCCTCGTATATACTAATTGTACCCGAGAGGAAATTAACTGTTCTGGGCCTCATTTTCTGCAAACTCTAATCTATGTCAACGACGAATATATAAGGGAATTTACATGCGCATACCAATAAGTGAAGTTACACCGGACTGCGGGCATGCACATATCGCTGGCTGGGTGCACGAAGAACGTGCCTTAGGCGGCCTTACCTTCCTGCTCGTCAGAGACAGAACAGGAATCCTGCAGGTTACCATTCCAAAGAAGAAGGTAACTCCGGAAGTATTAGAAGTTGCAAAAGAAGTCAGCCGTGAATCCGTCGTTGAAGTCGAGGGAGAAATCAAGGCAACCGAGAAAGCACCAGGAGGACGGGAACTCATTCCGGAGAAACTCACAATTATCTCCAAGGCACAAACACCGCTCCCGCTTGATGTTTCCGAAAAAGTTCCTGCAGAACTCGACACGAGACTCGACAACAGATATCTTGACCTGAGAAAACCGGCAGTAAACGCAATTTTCCAAATCAGAAGTGCAACACTCCATGCCATCAGCGAATACCTTTGGGACCACGGATTCATCCAGGCACAAACTCCAAAAATCGTTGCTGCAGCAACCGAGGGAGGAACAGAACTCTTCCCGCTTGCTTACTTCGACAAAGAGGCATTCTTAAACCAGTCTCCGCAGCTCTTCAAACAGATGCTCATGAGTTCAGGATTCGAGCGTGTCTTTGAAATCGGCCCAATTTTCAGAGCGGAGGAACACAACACCGTTCGCCACCTGAATGAAGCAACATCAATTGATATCGAGATGTCCTTCGCCGACCAGGAAGATGCTATGTCTGTTCTTGAAAATGTCGTTGCCTACGCCTACCAGTATGTCAAAGACCACTGCGCAGCTGCACTCGAAACCCTTGGTATCACTGACTTCAAGGTTCCGACCGTTCCATTCCCGAGAATCACCTATCAGCAGGCAATTGAAATCTCCACGGAAGGGGGGGAGCCACTCTCATTCGGGGATGACTTGTCCTCAGCCGCAGAAAGGGTCATTGGTGAGAAAATGGGAACTATGTACTTCATTACCGAATGGCCATCGTCCACCAGACCATTCTATACCATGCCGTTCCTTGACAGACCAGAGGTCTGCAGAGCATTTGATATGATGCACCCGAGAATGGAACTTTCCTCAGGTGCGCAGCGCTGCCACATCTACGACCTTTTAGTCCAGCAGATTAAAGACAAGGGTATGAATCCAGATTCCTTTGAATTCTACTTAAACCCGTTCAAATACGGTATGCCACCACACGCAGGATGGGGTCTTGGAGCAGAACGTCTCATCATGACCATGCTCGACCTCCAGAACATCAGAGAAGGTGTTCTATTCCCGAGAGACAGACACAGAGTCAGTCCATAACCTCTCCATACCTTTTTTTCTCCGTAAGTATCACGCTATTACATGCAATTGCCGTGTCTTCTACCAACTACAGTCGTCGGTTCCTTTCCATGTGTGAAGGGTGGGCTGATAAATCCCTACAAAAAAGCAGTAAAATTTGCGGTTTCAGAACAACTACGTGCTGGTATCGATATCATATCCGACGGACAGGTTAGAGCCGATATGGTTCAGGCATTCATATCGAAATTACCGGGTATTGTCGGCAATGATATCATCGGAAAAATCAGTGCAGCTGACAAACCGATTACCGTTGCCGATACAAAATATGCCCTAAGTCAGACGAGATATGTGAAGGGCATTCTAACCGGACCCTGCACACTCTCCTATTCTCTGCAGATTAAAACCCCGCAATACCGAAATAAGGATGAGGTGGCAGAAGACCTCGCGCATGCTCTGCATGCCGAAGCCCACCATCTTGCCGCAACAGGATGCACCATCATTCAGGTAGATGAACCAATCCTTTCTACTGGAGCAGTTTCTGTTGATGTTGCAAAAAAATGTCTTTCCATCATATTTGATGGTATTGATACCACATCCTGCATCCACACCTGCGGTGTTCTCGGTGGCATCGCATCAGAGTGGTCAAAGCTCCCTGTTAATATTCTCGACTTTGAATATGCAGTAAGTAAGGAGAATCTGGACACACTTGCAAAACAGGATTTGCACGGCAAGAAAATTGGTTGTGGTTGCGTAAAAAGTTCCAACCAAGATGTTGAGAGCATATCAGAAATAAAAGAGAATATTCTTTCCTGCATCGATGTGTTCGGTAAAGACAATATCCTGATAGACCCCGACTGCGGTCTTCGAATGCACACGCCAGAAGGGGCATACCAGAAACTGGCAAATATGTGCGAAGCTGTCCGTTCAATCAGGACGGAACTGCTCTAATTTTCCATTATTTTGCTCATTTTTACCAAAATTAGATGATTTATGTATACATATATATACAAAACAAACAAATATTAAAATATCACTAAAAGGTGAATAAATATGGTAGGTTTATTTGAAAACATAGGTGAATCCTTTGCATATGCCTTTGGAAACACCGTTAAAAGACCAGGCATCTGGTTGGGTCTGATTCTCTTTGCATTTTTAAACTTAATTGTAATAGCTGTTGGGGCACTTTGTCTCCTCGCTGATGACACACTCTTCAAAGTAATCGGAATTGTACTTTTAGTTATCGGATTCCTTATGGCGCTGTTCTTCTTTGGCGTAGGTGTACAGATATATGGAAATAAGCCGATTACCTTCAAGAACTTTTTCGGCACAATTGGCAGAGGTTTCCAGTCTGTGATTATCAGTTTCATCTACATGCTGGTTGTCGCGATTGTCACAACTATCCTTTCTTGCATCGGGGTTGCAAGTCTGGCGAGCAGAGCAACTGAGATTCTGACAGCGAACATCGCCGGCTTTGATTTGACCTCAATCCTGACCTTCATCCAGAGCATCCCGACAATTTTCAATGGTGTTTCCGCAACAGAAGTTATCGCACTGATTGTAGTCATCATTCTCGACATTTTCTTCTCGATGCTCATGTACGCAGCACTGGTTAACTTCGCCCGTGCCGGAAAATTCGGAGCAGGATTTCACTTTGGTGAGATCTTCGGAAGAATTAGAAAAGTCGGTTGGCTGAAATACCTTGCAGCAATCATCCTTTACGCAATTCTTCTTGTCATCCTCTATATCATCATCGGAGCAATCATCATTGCATTCACACTTATCCCAACCGTGATTCTCTCAGTTATTCTTATAGCTGTCTTCACGATTCTAGTAATTCCGATTATGGTAATTCTCTCGACAAAACTGATTGCAAACCTGTTCGGAGAATAATCTTCGAACACTTTCACTTTTTATTTACGTATTCTTAATTAGTAGAAAAACAAACTACTACATTAGACATGACGCTTGAAGAAAAGATTGTCTTCTTTTCCCACGAAGATGCAACGGATTTCCAGAAATATCTCCGCGAAAAGGACTGTGAATCACGTATCAATGTAGAACATGAATTTTCGGGAGAGCCGTATTTCGAAGGAACAATTGCAGAATTTCTGCATCTGATTGACCTGCTCATCAAAAAAGAGGAGGACGAGGGGGAAGAAGACGCGGATCTTCTCCTGATGAAGAAAGACATCGAAGAGAGAAGGACAAAGCTTCAGGAATTTATTAAAGAGCATGTGGCAGGTGATATTCTCCGCGACGCGACCCCGTCGCAGATGCTTGCTCAGGCTGAAAAACTTGAAGCCACCAACGACGAAGAGCTAAAACGGGATGCAACCGACCGTTTCGTATCCTCTCTTATGATTCTTGCAACATTAGAAGATAATGACCTTCTGGAAGAAGGAAATGACGAATATATCCTGAAAGATGTCAAGTCCGCGGACGACCTTAGAATCATGTATGCCTACAATGATTTCCCAGAGGTTTCTGGTGACGAACTGAAGGCTTGTAATATCTCAAGCCATATCAGAACATCTTCAGTCACCCAGTATGTGATTACAACTGGCGCAGATATTGTCTACGCTGATGCGGATGAACTCTCGGAGTACCTTGACAATGTCGATGTGGACGAGGAAGAGGCAGGTAAGTTTATTGATGCTATATTCTTCAAGCAGGCGATTGTCGGAAAGATTCGTGAATTGATCGCCGACGGTTGCTCTTCTGAAGTTAAACTTCTGGATGCACTTTCCGCACCGGCATTCCCCCTAGAAGGAACGAACGATGTAATTTCGTTCGATATCACACCCGAATACCTGAAAGTTGTTCTTGCCGACCTCAGAAAACTTGGTCTTATTAGTGGTAAGGACGGTAAGATTAAAAACACCTGAACACCAATAATAGTATAAGGTGGGGGATGTGGAGTACAAAGCAGTGTGGATACTGCTGCCCTCACCGCACTTTTAAGCCTAATTTTAAGTTTAATTTTAAAACAAGTACTAATTTTCCGTTTTTTAAGCTTCTTGCTCCAAAAGAGACGAATAGAAATAATCTCGGCGCGGATAATTTCGGCAAAATTGTGATGAAAAAAGATTTGGATGGGATTTCTTAAAGCCGAATTTACATGTCGGCTTCGAAGTCTTCAACAGTCATAGAGGAAACAATGCCTCTCTGCTTCAGAATTTCTCTGGTTAAGAGGAAATAAACCATAGAGAGTGCCTTGCGTCCTTTGTTGTTGGTTGGGATGACAAGGTCAACATTGTTGGTCTGGTTGTTGATATCACAGAGTGCAATAACTGGAATACCACACTGAACTGCTTCGGTGATAACCTGGGAATCTCCAATTGGATCGGTAACGATGACTACTTCTGGCTCAACGTATTTCGGGAGTTTCGGGTTGGTTAAGGTTCCAGGGATGAATCTTCCAACGTGGGAAAGGGCACCGATGGTATCCGCGAACTTCTGTGCCGGGAACTGACCGTACTGACGGGAGGTTACGACGAAAATCTTTGCTGGTTCATAGCGAGAGAGGAACTTTGCTACCTGCTTGATTCTCTCATCAGTCTTTCTGATGTCAATGATGTACAGACCATCAGAACGGACACGGTAGATGAAGTCCTTCATGTCATTGTCTTTCTGCTGTGTTCCGATGTGAACACCTGCTGCAAGATATTCTTCTACAGATACTAATGGTTCAGTTAATTCAATTCCAAGTTCATTGTCGGTCATTTTAGAAATGCTCCTCAATTCTTATAAGTTCATTTAATTTGGCAATACGCTCGCCACCGACGACACCAGACTTCAAGAGGCAGCAGCCGAAGGCAGTTGCCAAGTGTGCAATTGTGTTGTCGGTTGTTTCACCTGAACGGTGACTCATCACAGTCTCATAACCGTATTCACGGGCGAGACTGATAGTGTCATACGTATCGGTCAGGGTACCAATCTGGTTCGGTTTAATAAGGACACAGTTTGCTGCCTCCTTGATAATACCTTCCTCCAGACGCTTAACATTCGTCACGAAGAGATCGTCTCCGCATATGAGCGTGTCGCGACCCTGAACCTCTTTGGTAATCTGTGCAAAGCCATCGAAGTCTTCCTCCTGAATTGGATCTTCTACATAGAGGAGGTTGTACTGATCGATAAGCTCAGTCAGGTAAGCGATCTGCTCTTCTGTTGTACGCTCTGCATTCTTATAGACATAACGCTGTTTTTCTGCATTCCACATCTCGGAGGAGGCAACATCAAGTCCCATGCGGACTTCTATACCAGTCTCATCAAAAACCTTATCGGTTGCTTCTTTAACGATTTCAAAGGCTTCTAAGTCAGAGATGTGCGGAGCCCAAGCTCCCTCGTCACCCTTACCACAACCCTTTCCGCGCGAAACGAGAATCTCTTTAATACGTTTGTGAACTAAGGCATTGGTGAAGACTGCTTCAGATGCAGTGGATGCTCCTGTCGGGATAACCAAGAACTCCTGGATATCAGTTGCATCGACTGCGTGAGCACCACCGCCGATAACGTTTCCAAGCGGGAGTGGAGTCTGAGAACAGAATGCACCACCAAGATACTGGAAGAGTTCCTGATCAAGGGACGATGCAGCTGCTTTTGCATTTGCTAATGATAATGCAACAGCAACGTTTGCTCCGATACCGGAGAGGTTATCAGTACCATCAATAGCATGCAATGCTTCATCGAAAGATCTCTGGTCTTTTGCATCAAGGCCGATAAGTTCTGGAATCAGCGTTTTCTTTGCATCTTCGATTGCTTCGTCACACTTACGTACGTGAGCTTCATAGATACCGGTTGATGCACCGCTTGGTGCACATGCACGACCGAAACCACCGGAAACAGTGGTAATTTCCGCTTCAATTGTCGGGTTTCCACGTGAATCCTCAATAATGCGGAGAAGGATATCTGCAATTTCCGTCATAATTTAAACATCCTCGACTTTATTTCCGATGTAGCGTCTTACAGTAATCGGAACACGTTCTTCCTCGAACTCAGCAAGAGCGATGTCTAATGGGTCAATCTTTGCCGTTTTGACAAGGACAGGCGCACCCATAGAAATCTGCAGAGCGCGGGCTCCAACGATTCTTGCACGTTCATAACGAGTATAGCTAGTAGCTGTCATTTAAGAAAATCACATCCATGAATCAGGGAGAAAAAAATGGGGATGCTGAGATTCGAACTCAGGTCACTACGTCCCGAACGTAATAGGATGGTCCAGGCTACCCTACATCCCCGCCTCATTCTCATGCTTCACGTGTAGGGATACATTTCATCATCAGTTTCTTTGTGAGAAATAAGCATTCTCCGGCAACAGTATCGGTCCAATCCCATAGAGTCAAGAATCTCTTTCGGATCTTCACCAGCTGCTACTCTTTGCTGATATTCATCCCAATATATGGAAATTACCTTTCCACATGTGAAACATCGAACTGGTATCATAAGTTCTCTTTTTATCCTAATAAATATTTCGAGATGAGAGGGGAATTCCTCCCACCATATTCGACCTTCTGTACTTAACGATAGGATTTCTGGAAACGCGCACGAGCACTGTGGCAATGTGGTTTCTTTGCTTCCTTCTGACGAGAGTCGTTGACAAGGAGTGTTCTGTCGTAGGACAGATATGTTTCCTTAATCTTCGGGTCGTTAGTCCAGCCGAGGATTCCGCGTCCGAGGGCAGTGCGTGCTGCTTCTGCCTGACCCATGACCCCTCCACCAGAAATCTCGATATCGACATCAACTTTGTCGATTGCTCCCGGTGCAAGTGCAATTGCCTCAGAAATCTTCATTCTGATGATTTCGTTGGAGTAAACCTCTAATGGGACGGAGTTAATGCGAACTCTGCCTTTTCCTTCACGGAAAGTTGCGCGTGCAATGGCAGTCTTTCTCTTACCGCTGGTGTTCATTACTTTCATTTTCATTCACCTGTTTAGAACTTTGCTCCAAGGTTCTTGCTGATTTCACCGACTGCAACGTAGTGTGCACGGGAAAGTCTGTCACGGTGTGCTGCTGCAAGGACCTCGACCTCTGCATCCTTAAGCTCGTACGGAACGCCGACGTATGCTTTGACACGGCGGAAAGCTGCTGCTCCCGGGCGGGTCTTGTACGGAAGCATACCACGGAGGGTTCTCTTGACAAGGTGCTCCGGGCGTCTCGGATAGAACGGACCGCCTTCGACAGATCCGCGGACGCGCTTGGTATAGTATTCCTTTAAGACCATTGCACGGTTTCCAGAAACGATTGCCTTTTCAGCGTTGATAATGGCAATCTCCTCACCTGCTAATGCGCGAGTTGCAACAATACTGCACAGTCTTCCAAGAAGGAGGTTTTCTCCATCAATAACAGTTACCATGATTACTTACCTCAGAATCTTGACGTGGCTTCCCTTCGGATTTGCTGCGACAAGTTCTTCGATTGTCATGCAGGTTCCGTTTGCCTGGGTAATCTTATCGCGTGCTGCGTCAGAGAAATTTAAGGCTGCAACCTTAACAGAGGTACCAATAGTACCTGCTGCAAGGACTTTGCCCGGAACAATGATAGTTTCGTTCTCAGTTGCGTAGCGGTTGATTTTGCTGACGTTTACTTCTGCGTGATTCTTGTTTGACGTCGCAAGACGGTTTGCAATCTCACGCCAGATGTTTGCCTCATTTTCCCGAGATGCACGTTTAAGCATCATGATCAGGGATTCGAGGCGGGGGTTAGTTTTATCCATTTACAGTCCCTCCTGTAATGCATCAATTAAGTCTGTGGATACTGATTTGATATGCAGCAGTGCACGTTCGATGATTTCCTTGACCGGAAGAGATCCGTCGCTTTCCACAACAAAGATAAACTTTGAAGAGTCGGCGCCAATTTTAATTGCTGGTTCTCCACCGATTTCTGTGTCCATACATGCAGTCTCGCAAAGACGACACATTGAACAGTCTTTTTCCTTGCTTTCGCCGTTAACAACACGGATGCCGGCTTTCTTACCGTCGACAATCTCAAGAACGCCACGCGGGCATTCCGAAATACACTTACCACAGCCGTCACAACCCTCTGTAATCGTAATTACCGGATACTCTTTGTAACCGCAGGCAAGGGTAGGCTGCCACTTAGCATGTTCTTTTCCGTAGTTAACTTCAGCAGTTGCTTCCAGAACAATCTTCTGTCCTTCCCAAAGTTTGACAATTGGGATGTTATCGTAGACAGGAGATGCATTAGAGTCCATTGAAACAAGGTCTCCGGAAGTAACAGTCTTTGGTCCTTCAGCGCTCAGCGTAAAGGTTACCGTGCATCCAGGACATCCAGTTCCTCCGCAGGAGCACTCTGCCCGCGGGACATACTGAGAGAGGTCAGTCTTGATTGGAATCAGTCCTAACCGATGAGCTAAAATCTCATCAAAGAGAACGCTCGTGTTGTCATAAATGCAGATATCTTCGATGGCGAGTGTTGGAACCTCGCCAATCATTGAGCGACGAAGGGCGTTGGCGAATGCAGGTGTCGCTCCGTGTATAGTAAAACGTGCGACAGAGTCATCGAGCCTGCTGAATACAAGATCCATTCAGACTCTCCTGCCTCTTCTTCCGCCAGCCGGGCGAATGCTGTCGTGCGGAACCGGGGTCACGTCTTCGATTTTTCCAATACGAATACCAGCACGGGAGAGGGCGCGGATTGCTGCCTGTGCTCCCGGACCCGGAGACCGCTGTCTACCATTTCCTGGTGCGCGGACACGGATGTGAAGGCCGGTGATTCCCTTGTCTTTTGCTGCCTGTGCAATGTTAATTGCCATCTGCATTGCTGCATACGGCGAAGATTCATTGCGTGCCTGCTTGACAACCATACCACCGCTAGATTTGCAGATAGTCTCTGCACCGGATAAATCGGTAACAGTGATGATAGTGTTGTTGAAGGAGGCAAAGATGTGGGCAATGCCCCACTTTTCAGCTGCTTCTGCCATGGTTATGCCCTCTGGTTCATAATGCGCTGACGCTCACCGTTTGCTTCATCTGCAAAGGATGAGGTTGCATAGTATGCAATGTTTGCTTCATCGGAAACAGAAACCATGTAGCTCGGCACACTAACACGCTTGCCGTTGATTGCAATGTGTCCATGAGTGATAAGCTGGCGTGCCTGTTTCGGGCTGCGTGCAAGACCCTTGCGGTAGACGACAGTCTGAAGGCGGCGTTCTAAGATATCCTCGACTTTTAACGATAAGACATCATCCATCGCTGCACTCGGACCAATTAATCCATAGCGCTGAAGGGTGCCTAACAGTTCGTCGCGACGTGCAACGGTCTTCGGGGTTTCGCCCATCGAAGAGGTCATTGCAAGAACTTCACGAGCTCCGCTTCTGTGTTTCTTTAAGACTTCGTTTGCTCTCCAGATTTCGCGTTTATTACGAAGTCCGTAGGTAATTGCGAGTACACGCTCGGTCTCGATACGTGCTTTTTCAAAGCGGCGTTTCGGGGAGGCGTACTGTTTTGTGTTCTTTCCTGGGTATCCCATCTTAGTTCACCTCAGTGATCTGCCTTCCTCTTGGAAACACCGACGATTTTTCCGAATCTGCCGGTGGATTTAGTACACTGACCACGGACTTTTAAGCCGTTCTCATGACGAATTCCACGGTAGCACCGCATTTTCTTCATGAGGTTGATGTCATCTTCCTTTGCTAAAGCAAGGTCGCTGCCGTAGAGGTGTTTCTGTTCTCCAGTATACACATCTACCGGGCGGTTGACCATCCATTTTGGTACAGTTGCGGCATATGCAAGGACTTCTTTCTCCAGTGCTGCTACTTTGTCATCTTCGAGGCGTCCAGTAATTGCGTGGACGTCAACGCCTGCACGGCGTGCAATGATAAGGGCTGCATGGAGTCCGATTCCCTTGATACCGGTCAGCGCGAGCTGAACAGGCTTGGTACCGTCCAGATCAGTGTTAATGATCCGCACGAAATATTTTAATTCTGACTCTTCAACCATTGTTGTACCTCTCTTCAAGAGAGTTTTTGATTGTGTGTACGTCTTAAAAAGACGCGTGTGGTTCATGCGTAAAGTTAAGCGCAGACGGAGGGATTTGAACCCTCGAGTCCTTTTGGGACACAGGTTTAGCAAACCTGCGCCATACCAGGCTTGGCTACGTCTACAGATAATTCCGCATCTTCACCCCGAAGGGATTGACACTCGCAGTTCAGGTGGAACTGCTCCACTAAAGTGAGTGCTCTATTATGTTGAGGTTATGAGGTTATAATACTTTGTGCGGATACACCATCTCTTTGGGGGAGAACGGCATCTTTACTGAATGCTTTGTAGGTTTTTCTTTATTGAAGGATAGGTCTGGAAGAATCATGATAGTGGTAAGATGTTGAGTTTGAATTGTAGTAGGTTTTTTGAGTTGGGAAGATAGGATGAAGAACCACTATAACAAAGCTGATATCAAGGTCAAACGTACCTCTACAAAAAGGATTGATATAGACTATTTTTAAAAAATAAATAAATTTGAGGGATTTTCCTTGTTTGATAACTCTGGTTCCATCTTTCTACCCATGAATTATCAAGGAGATTGTACACTTTCTAGGAAGTTACCATAAATATAAACCCTGTCCGCGCAAATATTATGACACTATGAAACTGAAGATTCTTGAGCACGAAAAAGATAAAATACGGCTCGTAATGGAGGGAGAGGGACATACTTTTGTCAATGCATTAGTTGAAGAACTTCTCCTTGATGACAGTGTTGATGTCGCAAAATATGTCATCGAATTCCAATTCTCCGACCCAGAGATGTTGGTTACCATGAAACCAAAGTCGAAGAAGACGGCAGAAAAAGCAGTATTAGAGGCAGCAAAGAAGATTTCAACTAGATGTGATGATCTTCTCAGTAGCCTCAAAAACTAAATACCCTATCTTTATCTTTTTTATGATTTTTCATTGGAAATCATCCATTCTGAAAAAGAAATTATAGATTTGAAAAATAAAAGAGGTCAATTCAGAACTGAATCAATTGGACTGATGTTGGACGATGCACCAAATTCTTGAACAAGGGGGTCGCAATATAAGAAATACCTTTCTTGTATGCTCCATCCAGAATCTTCTGCGTCAACGGTGCATCAATAATGATTCCATATGCATCGGTGTCAAGTTTTGGGAGTATTTCAATGAATTCATGCATCGTGTAATCGCCGACTATAACGTCATCAATCGTCAGAACACGTACTCTTCCAGTGCCACGGATAGAGTCTATGTGGTCACCGCGTGTCGGTTCCTTTACCACAGGAACTGTAGAACAAGGAGTTTCCTCTTCCGCATCCTTCTCTGTTGCAAGGACAAAATCAGCAATCGATTCATTATCATTGAGGTGCTTGCGGAGAAGTTCTGCCTGAATCTTGTTCTTCAGTGATTTCATGATTTCCTTTCTCGTCATATCTTCAACACTTCTGCCACGCGGGGAGAATGCAACATAATCTACATCAGCAACCTGCAATAGTTCTTTGAGAATTAAATCACCCCCTCTATCTCCATCGACAAATACGGTTGTTACCTTTTTCTTAGAGAGTTCAGCAACAATGTCAGGAACCTTCGTTCCTTCAACTGCAACGGTGTTTTTGATGCCACAACGGAGAAGATTTAGGACATCAGCACGTCCTTCTAAGATGATAAGTGCATCTGACTCCCCAACACTCGGACCCGCTGGGAGATTTTCTTCGCCCAACGATGATATTTTCACAACTCTGCTTGCTTCACGAACCTCCGCAAGAATTTCATTCGTGGAAAGACCAACTTCATCAAAGGATTCGAGAAGAAGTGTTTTGGCACGTTCAACAATCTGACGCCGTTTCAACGCACGCAAATCTTCGATACTTTCGATGGTTATTTGAGCGGAGCAGGGACCAATACGCTCAACGGTTTCCATTGCTGCGGCGAGAATGGCTGTTTCCGCACGATCAAGGGATGAGGCTATAGAAAGTTTTCCGTTAGTTTTTCCATGTTTGCTTTCAATGTTGATGTCGATTCTGCTGATGCGACCATTACGCTGCAGGTCGTGAAGATCAAGATCTTCTCCCAAGAGCCCCTCAGTCTGACCGAAGAATGCTCCAACAACATCAGTTCTTTCGACCACCCCCTCTGCAGTAAGTTTCGCGTGAATAAGATACTTGGTAGTGTCTTCTGAGTACATATAATAATCCTCCATGGAACGAATGTAAGTAAGTTAAGACCATAGATGAACATCTATGGTTTTTTCAGCAATAAAAAGACTTTCGATACTTAGAGGAATTCGCCTTTTGTACGCAGGAATCCCATCATCTGACAAGAAAGGGTAGATAAATCGACAATAGCAGCCTGTGCCGGCGTCGGAGAGATGTTCATCTGTTTCTGGAATGAGGTTTGCGATTGCCAAGTTCCAGCGTTAACACCGAGAACATTGTGATAACGGATAACCTCGCTGATGTGGACATGACCAGTATGGAGAATATCTGGGACCTCACTGATAACCAACCGATCCTTTTCTGTTGATAGGAGCGGAGTTCTCTGACCATAAATAGGACATAAATGGCGACGCTGAAGCATGGCTTCCATGATTTCACCAGGGTGATTATAGGAGGCACCTGGGATGTATTTAATCAAATCATCGATACTTCGACCATGATACATCAGGGTTTTTACAGAATTGATATTGATAACCGATGGATTTTCCACAAATGTTACATTCTTTGGGAACTTGGTGCGGAATTCCTCTGGTAATGCCGGTTGTGGTTCGGCACCACGGACGGCATCATGATTTCCTGGAGCAAGAACAATTTGCAGATGCCTCGGCAATCCGGAAAGTAGTTCTCCTACATAGTCATACTGATCAAAGATTGTCTTAATGTGAAGTTCCTTGTCTTGATCCGGATATACCCCGATGCCATCAACCACATCCCCATCAATTAATAGATAACCGATTTCCGGATGCTCAAAAAGCCATTCGTTGAATCGATCCCAGGCATCAGGAAGGAATGTGTCGCTTCCTACGTGAACATCAGATATAAGTGCAATTTTTCCGGGTTCAGCACCTTTCGGGGGCTCAAAGGTGTGCGTCAGCGGAATATCGGGTCGAATGAGTTTATCCCCAAATAACATCGTAGAAAAAGTGGATCCTGGACTTGGTTTAGAGAGAGTTCCTTTGACGCCGATAACTTCGTCGGGAATTATTTTCTCCGCCTCGCTGAATCCTTCACGATTCTTGTTAAAAAGAACCCGAATAGTTCCTGTGGTGTCTTCCAGTTCCACAACGCGATGACCGTTTTTATTCGTCTGAGATGATACAACGATACCAACAACGCCTACTTCAGTATCAGCATACTTACTTCCCTGACGGATTAATGCTTCGATTGGGTAGGGAGTGACACGGCGCTGCAGCATAGAGGAGATTTGTTCAAATCTGCTCCGCATCAACTGATAAGCATCTTCGGGAGTGCTGAGTGGAATTGAAGTTCCTTCCCGACCATCCTCAATCAAGGGAATTGGCGAAAGACCGACATCGAGCTTGTCGGTATGGGATGTTGTCATACCAGCAACCTCTTTTGGAGTTACCACTGAAACACCGTGTGGAATTGTGCTAAGAATTGTTTCAATAATTCCGGGTTTGGCACTTTCGCTGATATAGTCAACTACGGCTGGGTGTACCAGCAATCCTGCTTCCAAGAACCGTTGAACAATATCTCGTTTCTGCATAATCATTTCAGTGATTCAACAAATTCTCCAATACGGTGAATAGCTTCTGTTAATCTTGGACGGTCAACTGCATAGCAAGTTCTAATATGACCCTCGCCACTCTTACCGAAAGCGCTTCCTGGAACAACCGCTACTTTCTGATCATGGAGAAGGCGCTCGGCAAATTCTTCGTCGGAAAGACCAGTTGATTTAATGGATGGGAATGCGTAAAATGCACCTTCTGGCACATGACAACTAAGGCCGATATCGTTCAACCCCTTGACAAAAAGATTTCTTCTAATGCGATATTCAGCTACCATTTCATTCTTGGCATCCTCTCCGGACTTTAGTGCTTCAATAGCAGCAAACTGGGAGGCGGTTGGTGCCGACATCATCACGTATTGGTGAACTTTAACTGCAGCATCGCAGATTTCCTTCGGTGCACAGAGATAACCAAGACGCCAACCTGTCATTGCATAAGCTTTAGAGAAACCATTTAGCGTGATGGTTCTTTCATACAACCCCTCGATGGATGCAGTTGCCACGTGATGACTATCGTAGGTCAGTTCCGAATAGACTTCATCAGAGATTATGAGAAGGTCATGATCAATAACGATATCAGAAATTGCCTTCAGGTCATCTTTGGTCATGATGCCTCCCGTCGGGTTATTCGGGAAATTCATCATTAAAATCTTGGACTTTGGTGAGATGGATTCCATCAGCATATCAGGAGTTACTTTGAATTTGTCTTCGGCTCTGCACGGAAGCGGAAGCGGTTTTCCGCCGGCCATGATGACTTCAGGACTGTATGAAACGAAACACGGGTCAACGACCAGAACTTCGTCACCTGGATTTACTACCGTACGCATTGCAATGTCAAGTGCTTCGGAGACGCCACTGGTAAAGATTATTTCTGTCTTTGGGTCATAAGAAATACCATAACGTTTTTTCAAATCCCCGGAGAGGAGGCTACACAATTCTGGAAGGCCGCGGTTTGCTGTGTACATGGTCATTCCTTTTTCTATAGAAGTGATAGCCGCTTTGGAAATGCTCCATGGTGTATCAAAATCTGGCTCTCCAACACCAAGACTGATGACGTCATCGCTACCCATCGTAAGTACTAGGTCAAAAAATTTTCGAATACCGGATGGGGGGATTCCTTGTGCAATATCAGAAACGAAATTACGCATTTTTGTCCTCAGAAGGTAATTAACTGACGATCACGATTTCCCGGACGCATCATTGGAACACCCTGTTCCTTATACGTACGCATGATAATCTGCGTCATTGTTTCTCTGACACCATCGATGGAAGCAATCTGTTCTGCGACGAAACGGGACACTTCCGTCATGGTTCTTCCATGAATGGTAACTTGGAAATCGTAGGTTCCAGTCATCAGGTGGATGCTTTCAACCTGAGGGAACTTGGAAATCTTTTCTGCTATTCCGTCATAACCAAGGCCCTTTTCCGGTGTAACTTTCAATGATAGAATGACCATAACATTGTCATCGTCGGTTGCGGAATAATCGATGACAGCTGTACAGCTTCGAAGGATGCCTGCATCTTTGAGTGCAGTGATGCGCTTTTCAACATCGTGATCTGTGATTTCGAGCATGCAGGCAAGCTCTTCTGAAGGGATGCGGCTGTTCTTCTGTAATTCCTGTAATAAGATAGTGTCTATTTTGTCCATGGTAATCACCTAGTTATTATCTCAACGATTCAAGCATCTGACAATCTTGAAACCGTGGTTCATTCATAAGGACTTTGCGCAGTTCGGCGGTAGGCCCCTCAAAGTATATTTCGGTACTTCTTCCGTATCTTCCGCGAGAAACTACACGGGAGGTAACAATACCAAGCATGTTCAGTTCGTTGATAAGATCGGAGACTCTCCGATGGCTAAGCGGATCGGTTTCGAGTTCTGTCGCCAATTCTGTATAGATATTGATTACAGAGCTGGTGGTAAACACTTTTTGCTCCGAGCGGATTGATAATAGAAGCATTGAACAGAGAACAATTTTGCTCTGAATTGGAAGTGTTTTAATGCATTCGCTCATAGTATCGGTTTCAATACTTTCCTGAGCAGCGGAGACATGCCTTTCAAGGACATGCGACGAACCTTCGCGCTCCGCAAGTTCGCCAGATACACGCAGGAGGTCCAACGCTCTGCGTGCATCACCGTGTTCTTGAGCTGCTCGAGCCGCGCATAAACTGATAACCTCATCAGATACAGCGTTTGGCAAGAATGCAGTTCTTGCACGTTGGTTAAGAATGTCACGAAGTTGATCTGCATTGTATGGTGGAAAAACAAGTTCTTCTTCTGATAGAGAAGAGAGAACACGAGGATCCAAGAAATCCTTGAACGTCAAATCATTGGAAATTCCAATAATGCAGACCCTACTGTTTACTAAGTCACTGTTGATACGAGTAAGACTATAGAGGGTATCGTCACCACTCTTCCGCACTAATTTGTCAATTTCGTCAAGAACGATGATTTGAAGACCCCCTGCTTGTTCGAGAATATTCTTCAGTTCGGAATATACTTGATCAGTATGCCAACCGGTTGGTGGAATAGTATTCTTAACACAATCGCTTGATTTCATCTCAATTCCAGACACAAAATTTGCGATTTGTGCCAGAACCCGATACTGTGTATCAATTGTTTCACAATTCAAATGGACAAGTCTGCAAGGTGAGAAATCAGAACTTTCTGATTCCAATTCAGATCCTACAAATTTAACGGTTGCTGTTTTTCCGGTTCCTGTTTTCCCATATATTAGAATATTTGATGGAGTAGCTCCTTGGAGAGCCGGAGCAAGGATTTCAGCAATAGAATTAATCTGATCATCTCTATGCGGAAGTTCACGTGGATTATATGTATGGCGTAAAACTTCCCTATTTTTAAAAATTCGACTCTCTGTAATATATTTTTTAAAGAGACCAATGGGTTTATGATGTTCTGATTCCTCTAACATGCTATATGTTCATTAGTGTTGTTTCCTAATAATATAGCGGTCTTGCGAGTGGAGGTAACTTTATATCTTATAATAATATTGTTGAACAACGTAAACATAGATAAAAGAATTTTTACCATGTAGAAGATTGAAGATTGATTTTTAATTATAATTTTAGAGGGGGAGGAACCCCTTTACTTCCAATGGAACACCTGCAACATATATGTTTAGTATTGAAATATCGAAAAGTAAAATAAATCATGAATTATTAACTAAAATACTCAAATCAATAAATC
>R18__coassemble_1164_pt1 | contig 182828 bp, 193 predicted proteins | sample R18__metabat2_low_PE_056 | metagenome-assembled genome bin R18 | reverse complement strand
GGGAAAGAAATTCTCATTTATGCCGGGGAATGATACAAATAAAAATTTGGGAACCTGGGAAATCTATGCAGATTTTTCTGACTACATGACATCAGATGCCCCCGAATCTTCAAAATATGTCTTGGTCGGATCACTCGATGTTAGAACAACATCTGCTGAAGAAACAGCATCTGTATCTCTATCCAAAAATGAAGTGCGTGACGGGGTTGCATTCAGTATCGCAGTTACCGGTCCAAAAAATGCCGATGTTCATGTCCTGTATTATGAATCGGGAAAAACCTATCCGGATGATGCAAAGGATGTCACAACTGCAAGTGAAATTGCGTATTATTCTGCACCAACCGAGACATATTACCAAACCGATGCTAACGGAAAAGTTACCATTAACCTGCTTGGGAAAACCAAGGAATTAACCAGCAAATCTTTCGTCATCGCTGTCTGGGTTGCTGGATGTACCGATGACAACAAGGGAACGCAGGAGAACCCGGCAACGGTCACCGTCACTATCAAAGGAGATTCATTCACTGCAGAACTTGACAACGAGAAATATGCACTTGGTGCAAATTTCAAAGTATCCGGAACCTACGAAGGTGACGATCTCAGCCTCTACTTCTACTTGGAGGGTACAAACACCTCAATGGTGAAGCTCAATACTGCAAAAAAGAACAATGGAACATCTGATGATTACAAAGTAGACAGTCACAAGTATTACTATGTTCTTGACGGGGCGTTTACCTCATCCTACAACCCGGGACCGTATACTCTGTATATCACCAAAGAATATGTTGCAGATAACACAGATTATTCAGAAGATACCCGGAAAGCAGTTGTCAAGAACGCAATCTCACATACGCTTACGCTGATTCAGCCGACCATCCAGATAACAGATATTGACAAAACTGTTGATAAGGGAATATCAGATACTGGGAAATCAAAGTATCTGACCATCAATGTCGAAGCGGAAGCGGCTGATGCAATTTCCCTGTATTTCGTTGGTCAGAACAAGATGTTTTTCATCAACGGTGACGATGCAAAAACGAAGAACTACATCAAAACGTTGAAGAGCGACAGAAATGACTATCTGTTCAAAACTGGAACAACTGAAATTCCAAATCCCTACTATTATGAAGGAATTTCAACGACTTCAGCCACTAAGGTTGCAGAGAAACTCGGACTTTATGTAAATAGTTCAGTTTGGTATCCTCTCTACCTCATCATCGATAACCGTGACGGAACCTTCACCATCTATCTCCATATCCAGGATGAAACAGAACTGACCGCAGACAGATTATCTCAATTTACAGATGAAAATTACAACAACACCGCATTCGGCATCGGAGAATACTATGTTGTTCTCCAGCATCCAATGGCCGATGGCATCTTCAATACAAAAGGAGCATCAGACAGTTCCGGCGTCAACATCTCCACGAATGGCATCTTCCAGTTCAATGTCCCGGCACTGCAGAACATTGAAGCGGCACAGGAACTGACCAATGCAATCGTCAGCGGAAATGACATCTACGCAGGGTCCACCATTTCCGTAGTCGCAAATGCCGGAACCCCGCAGACAATCTCCGGGGCGAAAGATACCTACACACAGGGAGAAATCATCACCATTGTCATCGATGATCCAGAATATCCGGACGGTGTCTTCGCAACGCTCGAAGAGAACGAATTCGAATTTGATGCGGAAAACCTCAACTATCTCAAAACCTTCGTCATCCGCGAAACCGAATCCAACGGCACCATTACCAAACAGACTCTGACACTTGCTACCTCGGAAACCCCGCTTGGTTCCTACCAGATTGTCATCAAAGGAAAGGAAGACGATGAGTACAAAACAATCGCCATCTACAACACGGAAGTCACTTCGAAAAATACGGTTGTCGAACCTGATGTCACGCCAGAAGAACCGGACACCCCGGAACAGCCGTCCGTTCCCTACATCCCGCCGATAACACAGGAAGAAGCAAAATCGCCATTCCCGGTTCTTGGAATCCTTGCCGGTCTCGGTGCAGCAGCACTCATTGTCAGGAGAAAATAACCCATGAATGCCGAAGAGAATACACCGGAAAAGAAGGCAAAGGGGAAGTCACTTGTCAGAAGCGTCCTGAATGTGATGACCCGGAAGGACACAAAAGCGGAGTCTGATGAGACATCATCCCCAAAGAAACAGACAAATGAGGAAACACATCCATTCGGCACCCGAGTAAAGACACTGACAAAAAGTGTTCTCAAAGCAAAAACTATGGATGAGACGAGGGGTGCATTCAAAGCATTTAAAGAAAAATCCGTTGAAAAGAGGCCCGTCTTTCTCTTACCTCCGAAACCTGTTGAGATTCCGGAATTTCCCACCGAGGACACCGTGCTTGTCCAGTACTGGCTCAATCCTCCGCATGCATATGCAACCATCGTCCGCGACAAGGAAAACAGAATCCGCTATTACATCACCGAACCGAAACTGACGGAAAACGAGTACATTGTTCTGGAAGAGACCTTCGAGTATCTGCGCACAACGCTGATTCTGGATACTGTAAAGCGGAGAGAGGAAATCAAACTCGAACGCGATGTGCTCAAAAATGCCATACAGATGTTCGATACTGAAATTGATGAAGAGCGCACCGATGTCCTCATCTATTTCCTCTACCGTAACTTCATCGGATACGGCAAACTCGATGCACTGCTCAAAGATGAAAGAATCGAAGATATTACCTGCAACGGCCACCATATCCCGCTGTATCTCTACCATCGCGACTACGGAAACATCGAAACAAACTGCATCTTTGAAGAGGAGGAACTGAACAAGTTCGTGCTGAAACTCGCGCAGAAAGCAGACAAGCAACTCTCGCTTACCACTCCGCTGATTGATGCGGCGCTGCCGGACGGATCGCGTGCGCAGATTACCTACTCGGATGTCGTATCGGCAAAGGGAAGTTCATTTACCATCCGCAAGTTCAAAGCAGACCCGATGACACCTGCAGAACTCGTCAGAAACAACACCTACAGTGCAGAACTGATGGCGCACATCTGGCTTGCCGTGGAAAACCGGAAGAGTATGATTGTCGCAGGCGGTACCGCTAGCGGCAAAACCTCAACCATGAACGCGGTCTCCTTCTTCATTCCGTCGGTTGCCAAAATCGTCTCAATTGAAGATACCTGCGAAATCCAGCTTCCGCACGGAAACTGGCTTTCCATGAAAACGCGGGAAGCAGTATCAATCAAGGAAGGATCGGTTACGATGTTTTCCCTGCTGAAAGCGGCACTCCGTCAGCGTCCGGAATACATCATTGTCGGAGAAGTGCGCGGCAGTGAAGCACAGACCCTCTTCCAGGCAATGAACACCGGACACACGACGTTTTCCACCCTCCACGCAGGAAATGTCAACGAAGCAGTGAATCGTCTGACCCATGACCCGATCAACGTCCCGGTTGTCATGTTCGACGCGCTTGATTTAATCGTGGTGCAGAGCCTGCTCTACAGTGAAGGAAGCGGTTTCCGCCGTTCAACCTCTCTGAACGAGATTTCAGTTTGCGGTGAAACGGTTACCTGCACACCGCTTTTTGAATGGAACCACGTAACCGACACCTTCGACAAAAAGTTTACCAGATCCAAAGTCTTCGACCGCATCGCCTACCAGAACGGCTGGTCTGCAGATGAACTGCAGAAAAGAATCGATGCACGGCGCAGCGTGCTTGAGGAACTCGGCAGACGTGAAAAGGTATCAACCGCCGATATGGTTGCAGCCATTACCGAACTCACCATACAAGAAACCCGGGAAGAACAGCAGAATCCGGGAATGCAGGATACCTGAAAGGAGGTGTGTCAATGCTGGAAAATCTCGCAAAAGATATGCGCATGACCCACATGACGCAGCTGCCGAAAAAGTATTTCGTGCAGTCGGTACTGCAGGCAGTCTGCTTTGCCGTCATCTTTGCAATTGCGGTATTTCTGCTCCGTCATGCACTCACCCTTCCTGTCCCCTTCCTCTATGACATTCCGGAATGGCTACTCTATGTGTTTTTCTGCGGTCTGATTCCTCTTGGCGCATTTCTCCTCTCATACTTTACACCGAAACTGAAAGCATCCAGCAGAAAATCCAAAATCAATCTCGACCTGCCGTATGCCATTACCTACATGCAGGCACTCTCGACAACTATCACTCTGTATGAAATCTTCCGTTCCGTCTATGAAGCAAAAGACCTTTACGGAGAAGTTTCTGCCGAGTGCGGCATGATTGTCCGTGATGTCGAACTTTTCGGACAGGACTTAATCACTGCCATTGAAAATACCATTGAAATCACTCCGTCTGAGAATTTCAAAGAACTTCTGAATGATTTACTGTTAGTCCACCGTTCCGGAGGAGACCTTGGAGGATTCTTCAATGCAAAGTCGGAATCCTACCGTGAAGTATCCAAAAACGAAATGGACTCCCTGCTGGAATTCCTGGAAATGATTGCAGAGGTGTATGTCACTGCATTCGTCGCCGGTCCTATTGCCGTCATCATCATGGTAGTTGCCCAGAACATCTCCGGACAGAACACCATCGGAAACCTCATGCCCCTGATGTACATCGGTCTCCCGCTCGGAGCAATGGTTCTGATTTTCATATTGTACATCCTGCTTCCACCGAATAGTCTGGTTATCAGCAAGAAAGAAGTGAGAGATTCGGAGTACAGTGCGGAAATCATCAATGTGCAGGGAAAAGCAAAAGATTCGGAGTTCGAAAAGAAAATCGAACGGAAGAAGCGGATGCTGAAATACAAGGACATTCTGCATCACCCAATCAAAGCATACATCTCCTCCTATGTGCCGGCAGGAATTCTCGGCGGCGTGCTGGTAGTGGCAGTTATTCTCCTCTGGTTCTCCGGCGTTATCGCGAAAGGATTTCCCTCGTATACCCTCGAAGTCACCGTCTGCTTTGCCCTGATGGCGGCAGTTCTTCCGCTGTCTGTCGCATACGAAATCAGAAACCGCTATGTAAAAAGCGTCGAAAAACAGTTGCCTGAGGTTCTGCGGGAAATTTCAGACATGCGTGATGTCGGAATGACGCTGCAGGGTGCAATCAACATGATTTCCGGTCACAAGCGCGGCGTGCTCTCAACGGAAATCAGGATGGTTTCCGAAGAGGTGAAATACGGCGCATCACTTTCTTCAGCACTGGTGCGGATGGAGGAACGTGTCGGTCTGACGACGGTCAAACGTGCCATCTCGTTATTAGTACGTGCAAGCGAGGTTACGGATTACATCAGAGAAATCCTTGCAATTGCCATTGCCGATCTGGAACATTACCTCAAAATGAAGAATAAACGGTTCAATGTCTCGTTCGTCTATCTGGCAATCATCTACCTTTCCGTCGGCATCTTCCTCTTTGCCGCCTACGAGATGAACGTTGCCTTCATCGACAGTTTCTCCTCGTTCAATATGACAATCAACACAGGAAACAGCGCCGAACAGATGTTTATCATCGGCATTATTCTCGCCTTCTTCTCCGGAATCATGGCAGGTCAGCTCTCGGCAAACACCATTCTTTCAGGACTGAAACACTCGATTGTGATGCTTGCCATGACGATTGTCACCTTTGTATTCCTGGTGGGGGTGCGCTGAATGAATCTGAAAAAGAAAGATGACGGAGTATCGAATGTTGTCGGTGAAATGCTCCTCCTTGCCATTGCGGTTGTTCTGGTGTCGGTATTTGCCATGTCATTCTTTGGTCTTATGCCTGGAGAACGTGCAGAAGTGATTGAATTTGATGGCGGGATTTCACTCGATAATTCAGAACACACCAATGAACTTGGATTCCAGTTCCAGCACATCTGGGGAGATTTCATTACTGCATCGGATGTGCAGGTGATTGTCTATGATGGTGACAGCACGGAACCGATTAGTTCTGCACGTTGCGGTGTGACAACCGAAGAAGGACAATTTGTGGATAATGCAACAAAGGCAACGCTGGATCTCAGTGATTATGTTGTTGTGTGGTTCACGAAACCGGAAGAAACCGGTGAACATACATTTACCTTCGTCATTACCGGGCCACGTGGCATCCTAGAGACAAAAACAAAGGTGGTGACGGTATAATGAAACTGAAAAGAGATGATGGAGTGTCATCCGTCGTTGCCATAATGCTGATACTGGCAGTACTGGTTATCGGGATTTCGCTCTTTATGGGAATCTATCTTCCGGACCAGAAAGAGACATCAGAAATCCAGAACTCGGAACAGATTCGGGATGTATTCTTAAGTTATGCGACGACTGTTGAAGGCGCCTATTCAACACAGCAGAGCGGGTATTACTCATGGATAATCTCACTTGGTGCAGGAGATGTTCTGTTATCACCGTCAAAGTCATCAGGAACGTTTGAGTTGAAAGATACTGAAGATATATCTATCACCTATACTGATGGGTCGATTACCTGCAAGAAACTTGACATCAGCTACTCACCAGCAATCTCCTACTGGAGTGATTTAGGATATACGTATTCAAAAGGTGTGGTGAAAGTAGTGAAGGATTCTGGTAACAGAAATGTGTATTATTTATCTCTAACAAATTCCACTGCAGGATACTTTGTGAATGGAGATACTTTGACCATAATTGATTTCACTGCTACAAATGGTTCAAATTACAAAAGCGGATCAGGCACTGCAACACTTACATTGAAGATTGAGAAGGATACCACCAGAAGCCAAGATTCTGTGACGAGTGTTAAGATAGGAAATACTGACATATCAGTGACAAAAATAATCGTCCTCAACGCGACGGTGAGCATCAAATGAAAGACAGTGCAGTATCATCTGTTGTCGGCGTTATGCTGATGCTGACAATAACAATCATCCTAGTGGCAGTTGTTGCAGTAGCAGCAACCAGCATCTTTTCCGGAAACGACAATCCGATATCGGCAGAGCTAAACTATGTATCAACCGATTCTTCTGGCAACTACCTATTCCAGATGAATGCAGGAGAACCTTTCTCGCTTAACTCACTCAAAGTTGTATTTTACGACAAAGATAACCAGACAAATACAATGCAGGGAACAATTGCTACTACAGGAACTGTTTCACTAGGAGGAAGGTTTGCAGTCGACAAACCCGACAATCTTCTAAACGACATGGCAAAACCGGGAAACCTCATCTACACATTTTACGATATGAAGACCGGCGCACTGGTTTCCAGCGGTGTTATCCCGATACCGGCATCCTAAGATAAATCAGCAAAAAAGATGTTCAGAAGGAGACTGGATCTCCTTCCTTAAATTCCTGCAGGAAAGAAACAGTCGGATATTCATGTGTGCTTGCCAGAAGCAGAGTTCCTTTTCCAACAGGAACTTCCACAAACACCGGCTTTCCAACCGTCTTTGACGTTACCACAGCATGACCGTTTTCAACGTTTTCAAACCATCCGTCGCAGGCGAATTTTGAACAGTCATATTCGTCAACAATTCCTTTCCACTTTGAAGATGCATCTGCTTCAACATCATGCTCCAGAAATTCAAAGTGATAGTCAACAGAGACAGGAAGCCAGTCGTAACGGGCAGGTGATGCGTCTGCTGCACCATAGACCAGAAGTTTTCCTCCTTCCTCAAGATAATCCTCAATTCTTGATGCGCAGGCACGAAGTGCCGGAAGCATGCGGGAATAGTGCGTGTTCCCGAATCCGGTCGGGATAATGATTCCGCTGAATTTTCCACGGAAAAATGGAGCCGCCAAAATCAGCGGCGTTACGGAATCCACCGGACCGGTTGTCTCTTCCACTAACTTATGGAACATGATGGTACTGTCCCAGAATACTGCTGTATTGCTCATCCTTTAATCACTCCTAATGGTTTCATTCTGACAACAATCCTGCTGATGCCGGCTCCTGCCACCGTTCCAACAACCTCGCTGCTTGGTTTGTACACCTCCGGCGCCTCCTCGGCGATTGCCCCGGGATTCGGCGCACGGACATAAATTCCCTGTTCAAGCAGAGATGCTGCAACCTCATCTCCGGTCATGGCTTTCTTGGCAGAAGATCTGCTCTTCACACGTCCGGAACCGTGACAGGTACTGCCGAACGTACGCTGCATAGCTTCCTCCGTTCCTGCAAGAAGATAGGAGGGTGTCCCCATAGATCCGGGAATCAGAACAGGCTGACCGCATGAACGGTAGACCTGCGGAACCTCGGTACGTCCGGGACCAAAAGCACGGGTTGCTCCTTTGCGGTGTACACAAACCTTCTGCTTTTCACCGTTTACCTCGTGTTCTTCCCATTTGGCAACATTGTGCGCCACATCATAGATCAGCGGCATCTCATTGTAATCTATGCCATACCGCTTTTCGAAGATACCGCGGACGATGTGGGTGATAATCTGGCGGTTTGCCCATGCATAATTTGCAGATGCCACCATTCCGCCGAAATAGGCTTCCCCTTCCTTTGAAGTGAGCGGCGCACAGGCAAGCTGTCTGTCCGGCAGAATGATGCCATATTTTTTGGTCGCTTCCTCCAGCGTTTTCAGATGATCGGTACAAACCTGGTGACCAAGACCGCGGGAACCGCAGTGAATCATCACACAGATTTGATCCCTGGTAACTCCATACGTCTTTGCAGTCTCCTCATCCATGACCTCATCGGCAACCTGCAGTTCAAGGAAGTGATTTCCGGAACCAAGAGTTCCGCACTGAGGAATGCCGCGCTGACGTGCTTTGTTGCTGACTGCAGAGATATCCGCACCGTCCATTCCTCCATTCTCTTCACAATGTTCGATATCTTTTTTGCAACCGTATCCCATCGCAACCGCATGACGGGAACCCTCTTCCATTAATGCAGTCAAATCATGCTGCGACATGCGAATCGGACTCTTTGCACCAACACCGGTTGGAACAGCATTGAAGAGCTCCTCTATGAGATCTTTTTTGTCTGTAAGATCCTGTTCTGTCAGCGGAGTGGTAATCATACGGACACCGCAGTTGATATCAAAACCGACACCCCCGGGTGAGATGACACCCTCTGTTGCATCAAATGCTGCTACCCCTCCGATAGGAAAACCATAACCCCAGTGGATATCCGGCATGCCGTAAGAACTGCGGATAATACCAGGAAGCGTTGCGACATTGGCAAGCTGCGTCAGTGCACCATCCTCGATACCTTCTGCAAGTGTCTGTGATAAGAAGAACCGCCCGGGAACACGCATTCCTTCGACAAAACCTTTTGGAATCTCCCACTCGGTATCTGTAATTTTCTGTATCTTGGTATTCATACTATTCAGATGTCAAAGATTAATATGAGTTCTAACTCTGTATTTGTTTTGGTTAGCGAAATTCCGGAATAGGAAATCCCTTTAACACCGATTCCGCCGGCGTGTTTCTTCCGGTCGAACTCGACACCGGAGACAGTTCCGGAAACATGAGTTCCTTGTACATTTAAGGAGAATGACTGCGGAACCAGATATTCAACTTCCATCTGAAACAGCAGTTCTGAAAGGAAATTTACCACCAGTTCTACATCATCGTCACCGTCTGCTTCAAAATTAACAGTTTTAACAGACTGTTCTGAAGGATAGTCTCCGTAAAGTGTCTTTGCCAGTGAAAAACCGCTTTCACATAGGAGTGACGGAAAGTCATCTGCTGTTATCCGCATCTTAATATCTGCGGTATGTTCCAGTTCTTCAAAGGGCATAATTATCCGGCGAGACGAAATACCGCGGAACCATCCGCATTGTTATTTCAGTAATCCATTCAAGCTGATACCGGGATATGTAGATGATATGATTTCCGGCACGGATTGCGATATCAGAGTCCTTCGGCGGTTTTACTTTAACAGACATGAGCACCGGGCCGCTACAGGTAGTACTTATCCGGTAATCACCGCCGCCTTCATCCATATATGCAATGACAGCGGCATCTACAGGAATATCATCAGAATTCGCTTTCGGGTCCATAGTATAAAAAAAGAGGAGTTAGACTGTAGCAGCATCTGCGATTCTGGTAACCATCTCGTAGTACTGCGGTTTCAGTTCATAAACCCCCAAATCCCCATCCGTCTCACGCTTTACAGAAAGAATACCAAACTTTGATGCTATGGTTCCAATCATAGAAGCAACTGAGTGAATACTGACTGGGAATTGTTCGGACAATAATGCGTGAATCTTGTTCACGGTGAATGACTTCAGCTTAACGAGCAGCTTTAAAAGCATTGCTCTGATTCCTGACTTGTCACGGGAGAGGTAAGCGGTTAATCTTGCTTCAATCTCCTTCTTCAAATCCGAAGCATTAATCATGAATAATAATCTGTTTGTAATGATATAAATATACCTACCATTATATGCATTCTGTTGAGATTATATGCTAAAAAATCAAATAATTCCAGAGAAATGCGGAGAGAAAACACAAAAAATAGATTGAAGAATCTTGCGGTCGTCTTCGCTGGCGGAAAATACGGAAATAATCCCATAGCAAAGATAGAAAAATGGATTCAGAAATACCCTGATATCGAAAAAATCATCATCTATACCAATGATTCCTTGATTCCGAAGGACCCTCGGATTGAAACTGTCAGAGATAAGGACGGACAGGAGGAACTCTGCAGAGCGATTGAAACTTCTATTGCAGAAGAAGGAGTGGTAACCGAAGAATCAATTGAAAAACATCTTCTGCATCAGATAGAGCCTGACCTGGTAATCATTGTCGGAAGCAGCCGTCTTCAGAACGTACTCATCTGGCAGTCGGTGTATGCTGAATTTGTTTTCATAAAAAAACGGTTTACCAGACATGCTTTCCAGCACGCATTAAATGATTTCCAGAAAAGAACTCGAAGATTTGGAAAATAACGGAAAAGAGTATTACATCTACCATCAAATACTATGTCACGTATGTCATTCCATGATATCCTCCATCCGAAAACAGAGGGCGGCAAAACAATACGGGATATTGTGGCAATTATTCTGATTGTTGCAATTATTGGTCTACTTCTGTTTGCAATCTCCGGCACCTGGCCAGCGCTTGTTGCTATTGAATCCGAAAGCATGGAACCGAACATCATGACCTACAGTCTGGCGTTCGTAGTTGAAGAAAACCGCTATGGCGGGTGGCAAACCCAGGAAGAAGCAATCGCTTCGGGAGCAGACACGATATTCAACGGATATGGAGATGTTATCGTCTACAAACCCAACGGCATGGATGGAGTGACACCGATAATTCATCGGGCGATAAAACGAGTTACCGATGAAGAAGCGGTTGCGGAAGGATATAACGGCGGGCACGCAGGAGTTATCACAAAAGGAGATAACAACGCTGGTGAAGACCAACATGCGTATTTCACGAGATACGGTGCCGTTGAACCGGTAAAAGATGAATGGATTGTCGGAAAAGCAGTGTTTGCGATTCCGCTCATTGGATGGGTCCCTCTGAATATCTTCTGGAGTCTGCTGATTGCAGTTGCGATTGTGGTAATCATTGAAGTCATCTCCCGAATAATTGCGAAAAACAGAAAAAAGAATTCAGCTGGAAGAACAGAGAAACGTGAACAGACGCGGATTCAACAGAAGAAAAAAGCGAAAAAATGAATGTAGACTCCATTCTTTCCAATGTGCTCGGCGGGGCGCGAATGACAACAGAAGAGGCTGAATTCCTCTTCAACACCACAAACCGTGATGTCTGGAAAATTGCGGCTGCTGCAGATGAACTGCGGGAGAAAAAGGTAGGAAATACAGTTACCTATGTCCGCAATATGAATATCCATCTGACCAATATCTGCAAGAACCGGTGCGGTCTCTGTGCATTCGGCAGAAAAGAGGCGGATGCAGACTCTTACTTCTTTTCAGAGGAGGAATTCAGGGAACACACCCGTGATGCGCTTTCTAAAAACGTAACAGAAATCTGCTACCTTGCAGGAATTCACCCGTCATTTACGGTGGAAAGTTATGAAAAAATAATTCAGACATTCCATGAAGAGGTCCCCGGAATTCATGTTCACGGCTGCAGCCCGGATGAAATTCTCTATGCCGCATCAAGAAGCGGCATCAGCACGCTCGAAGCACTGAAGCGACTGAAAGCAGCCGGCCTGAATTCAGTACAAGGAACCGCTGCTGAAATTCTTGTTGACCGTGTACGAAAAATTATCTGCGAAAAGAAACTGCCGACGGAAGACTGGATTCGTATTATCAAAGAAGCAGGTTCTCTCGGATTCAAGGCTACTTCAACTATTATGTACGGATCTGTTGAAACTGCCGCCGAACGTGCACAGCATCTGGATATTCTGCGTACAATCCAGGATGAAGTACCTGTCTTTACCGAGCTTGTTCCGCTCGCATTTCTGCACAAAAACACCCCGCTGGAAAAAGCAGGAATTGTCAATCACGGTTCATTCGGCAGAGAAGATTTGCTGATGACGGCAGTATCCCGCTTATATCTGGACAACATCGACAATATACAGATTCCCTGGTCAAAAGTAGGGCAGAAAATGACCGAAGCATGTCTGCTTGCCGGCGGCAATGATCTTGGAGGGACAATGTTTGTTGACTCACTGTCAAGAACGGCAGGAGCGGATGAAAGTGCCGATTACTTTTCACCGGAAGAAATGCAGATGATGTGTGAAGATGCGAGGCGTGTTCTCAAACAAAGAGACACGCTCTACCACCTTCTTTAAGATCATTTTTTGTTGAGTTCTGCAATCAACAATCAATTAATCACTTGGAAATTCAAAACTTCCGTACTGTCCGCCGCCGCCAGGGTGTAAAATAATTCTGCCCTCGCGCATAGCAAGAACAGCATCCGCAACCGCTGGTGAGATGACTGAAAGTTCATCTTTTGTTCTGAACAGCAGAACGTCAATTTCATTATCAAATGTTTCAATGAATTTTCCGTAGAGAGTTTTTGCTTTCTTGGTATTCGGCGAAGAAACATTGAGAACGCGAGCAATAACTTCACCGAGAGGGATTATCTTCAGATACGGGGGACGTTCTGTCGGCGGAATTGTTGCTTTATGCAGAGCGCGCTCACGAACACCGAGTTTTATTGCGCCGTTGTCATGCGGACATTTCCAGTGGTGTCTGGCTGCTTCTTCATAGGTGAATTGAGTGTAACAGCGTATGCAGGCAGTCCGATTGTACTTCCCTTCTTCCGGGAAAAAACCCGCATTAAGGGTGATATTTCCTTTGGCAACTGCTTCCAGCACATTCTTTACCGAAACTTTCGAGAGAGAAAGCCGATTGAATTCCCTGCCAAGTTTGGTAGGATACTGACTGTGGGCATCAGAGTTCGTTAAAAACGGAATATCTTTGAACTCTTCGATTCCAGCACCATAGGAAGAATCGGCAGATAATCCCAGTTCACAGAAATCAAACGGTTCTTCACCATAACATTCCGAAGGAAGCTCATACGCGGCAAAAAGTGAGGTCCACGGAGTAAATGCATGTGCCGGGCCGATATAGCCACCCACCTGATGGACAATCTCGGCTATCTTTTCCCCATCTGCATAAATATGCGGACGGCCGATTGTTGCTAGATGAGAACAGTACGGAGTCAGCAATTCCTGTAATTCGGCAAACTGATCAAGAGATTCTGCAAGAATGACATGATGAACACGGCGTTCGTCTTCAACTTCCGTTTGCGGTATGACAACAACATCGTCTGAATCACCGAACGTTTGCCACATTTTGCGCCATTCGGGGTGCAGGGCATCTCCTGTTGCAACCGCGTCAATCCCTTTCACCTTACAACCGGCTATGATAGTTTCAGGAGATAAATCCGGCGATGTTGCAATTGCAAATTTCGAGTGAATATGTAAATCCGCGTTGACATCCATGATTATCCAATATAGCGGAGATCATCAGCTGCATTCTGTTGAACTGACGATGTGAAAGACGAAAGTTCCGTCTGCATTTCTTCCGCAAGTTTCAGAAGATCAGTTCGGTCAACCTTGAGTTTAATGAGTTTTTCCAGAACATCAAGAACCGACGTTGAACTGACCGGATCAACCAGATACCCGGATGTTTCGCCAAGAAGCGCAATCCCGTCCATTCCAGCGAGACGGCCAAAAGTAATGATTAATCCGCACGCACCAATAATGCCGCCAACCGGTTCCACCCCATTGGCAATTGCACCGGCTTTTTCAACCTCTTCTTTTAATGAAGAAGAAGAGAGTCCGGCAAGAACTCTCGGATTTTCAATCAGGCGTCCGGTTCCATAACCGCCAAGCGTATAGACCCGTTTCACTCCGAGCATGGAGAATACTTTAACGTAGGCTTCTGCAAGTTTATAATGACCTTCGCCACCTACGCTCTGACAGTCCCCGGCCAAAAGAATCATTGCAGGATTCTTCTTTCCTTTCGGGATGTAGTAAAACTCGTTTCGCGGAAAACGCAGAACACCATTTTCTCCCACATACATCTGCGGTGGGAAAAGTGTTGAAGTAAGTTCTGCAATCTTTTCACCATGAAGTGTCTGAATCAGATGATCCACTACAAGTTTTCCAACATGACCAACGCCAGGAAGACCTGCTATTGCGATGTCGGAAGAGCGGGCAGAAACATCTTCCACGAACCATCTAATGTTTATTGAGTCCATTTTTCACCATTCTCCGGTAATTGCCGTAACGGTCTTCGGGAGAATAACGTGCTGGATGTGCAGAAGTCGTCTCCCTTCCGCATATTGGACAAGTTTTCAAAAGAGTGTAAATGTGGTCAGTCCGACATTCGCGAATATGACCTGACATTTATTAATCCTTATTTCTGCTGAATCAGTTTTCCGACACCGTCAGCACGTTCCATAACGCCAATTGCAGCATCAGCCGCCTTTTTCAGGGCACTGTTTGCTTTCTTGTAATCGGTTGCAGTTACTTTGATGCGGTAGTTCGGAGCTCCCAGATAGAGCAGCTCAATTTCAGCACCGTCAACTTTCGGTTCTGCACTGCGCAGAGCACGGCGGATAATATTGACGCCGTCGGGTTTGTTGGAGGTAAGTTCCAGTATGGCACTGACCGTAACCTTCTGGATTTTAACATTCTCCTCAGCCATCTTCAGCAGTGCCGTCTTTCCTTTTTCCGGAAGATCGAACTTCGCCAGAGTCTTCTCTGGATCTAATGCAATATCTTCAAATGCATCATAGAGGGAGGTGTACTTCGCATTGTACATGGCCTCGGAAAGTTCTTTTTCCGGGATTTTACACGCCTTGGATGCGAAGCCTATCCACTTTGAAGCCTTCTGTTCGTTCTTCCAGTCCTGAATCTTTTCACGGCGCTGGTGTTCATTGACATCTTTAAGTGAAAGATCGATATGACCTTTGGAAGTATCAACATTCAAAACCTTACAGACAATTTTCTGTCCTTCACGGACATAGTCACGTATGTATTTAATCCATCCACGTGCTACTTCTGCAATTGGAATAAGGCCTTCACGCTTTTCATACTCGTCAAGTGTCACAAATGCGGCGAAGTCTTTGACTTCAGTCACACTGCAGACGACAAGTTCTCCTTCCTGCGGCCAGTCTCTTTCGCTCATTGATTAGTTTTTCCTTATTTACTCAAAAGTTGCGACGACGTCGCCCTTGAGGTTTGCTTTTCCGCCGGTCGGTTCAGCTAAGACACGACCACAGACAGTGCACTGGACAACAGAGGTTGCCTTTTCGAAGATGAGCTGCTCATTTTCACAGTCCGGGCACTTGACTTTTAAGAACTTGCTCCGGTTTTCGCGGGTTGCTTTTACCATATTTCAATCACTCCGTAAGTTCGAATTTGCCTGCACGGTATCCTTCTCTCAGGTGTGCCTTTCCGCACTCCTTACACCGGTAGCGTACGTTAATCTTCTTGGTCGGTTTGTCTCCTCCCGGAACCTTACCGAATTTACCGCGGTTTCCGATGTTGCTTCTGCGTGCTTTCTGACGGTCAATCCAGTGGAGACCGGTGGTCTTTCCCTTCTTTACCTTTTCAACCTCGTGCTCAGTGTGCTTGCGGCAGTATGGGCAGTAGGTGTTGAATTTTACTGGTTTCTTCATGATGTTTCCCTCTATAGTAGGATAGCCTCTAGCTGAGGCTGCAGTAAATACCTGTATTTATTTGCGGATACGGATACTTAATGCTTTGTTGGTGTTGCACAGGATATCTGCCATAGGTTGTGGCAGAGACACGATATCTCCTGGCGAAAGAGTATAAACGCGTCCGTTTATGTCCTGGAATGATTGAATATCTGAACGTACCGCAATTACGCGGAACGATTCGGGAGCTTGTTCTGCACTGTCTGCTGATACGGATTGCGCGTCGTAATCAGGCGCGGATTCCAGCACAGGGGTATTTTCGGAATTTACGGGTGAAGCTTCCTCAATTTCCGGAACCTCCGGTGCTCCGTAGCCATATGCAGTAATTTCTAATGTTGGCTTCCCATCTAAAAGAGTTTTTCTGCAAGACTCACATGATTCAAATACTACCTGGAAAAGAGAACGCTCACCGGAAACCATCATACGTAGCTCATTTCGGTCTATTTCCTCACCATTTGCCTTTGCCTGCGCCAAATCAATAATTTTCTTCGTCCTTACGGAATAGATATCGCGCACATATTCGCGCAGACTTTCACGTTCTTTGATAAGACTCTGAACACCTTCACCAAAGGGATCATTAATAGATGCGGCCCTCTTTCGGAGGTCATCAATATTCTTGAGAACCACTTCGTAAAAGTCCCCGGGGATTTCCACAAGAGAACCTGATGCACGCTCATCAAGAAGATAGCCGTGAAGATCGGATATGGTAATTTCACGCATCAGTTTTCACCCCCAAGTTCAGCAATTCCTCTGCAGCAGAGAAAAATGGCAAGCGCCTCAGGAACCTTGTTTGTACCTTTTACCAGATTGTATGTATTCCCGAGCATCGGCATCTTAACCGGAAACTGACAGGTTACGGTTACAAGATCTTCCCCGAAAACAACTGGATCGATGAGGGGGTCAAAGGCTTCGAGATCAGACACATCAACACTGACAGCCTGCATACCTGAACCCCCATGGAGACTGCCCGGATAGCGGATAAGACGCTTGACATCAGCAGTAACCGGTTCATCGACCAAGGCAGCCTGGGCCTGTATTTTCTCCTGAAAAACAGGATTCTCATGTGTCGTCATAGCTGCTATTATCTTGTTTTCTTTCAACAGTAAAGGTGTTTCATTCAGTTTCCTTCTGACGTCGTTGATTCCTTTATAGAATAAATCTGCCTGTCGTTCGGAAACCCCCTGGAATCCACAAAGATATGCTCTTGCATCAGGCTGGGTCAGACCGGAAATCCGTTCCAGTTCTGCAGAAAGTGCACTTCTCCACCTAATTGGCCAGCCTGTCTTCTGCGGACTTGCCAACATGGATTCTGCGGTAAGTCCCACACCTGAAACATAGTCGGCAAGCTGCCTTCGTGCCGCGGTATCCATGCTTCTGACTGTCAGGAGCGGCAGATGTATATGGTATCCACGCCCTCCTGAGAAATTGATGTGCAAATCTTTTTTGTCGAACCCAAGTTCACCGGTCAGCATATCAATAAGTTTGAAAAGCTCTTCCTTGACGCGGGAAAGCATAACCTCATACGATGCATGCAGAATATGATCTGCATCAAGATCAAAAATTAAATCAGCCCCCTGCCAGGTTTTTTCTGCCATTGTTCCGGCAGATGGATTCCGATAGTATGCTGTGGAATAATAGACATGCGCGGGGGTCATGGTTTTTAGATAGGACCTCAGTGAGTCTAAATCACGGAAATCAAGATGACGGCGCATACCCACTTTGGCATCTGTGCTGAAAAACAGGAAACCCCACTCACGCTGAGTCATGGAAGATGGTGCAAAAAGCGCTCCCGCTCCTTTAATTTCGCCGTTATAGTACGCAGCAAAGCGTTTTCTGACGAACTCGAGCGTGGCTGGTTTCATAATTCCTTAACCATATATGGTCCTCTTCGCACATATCCCTGCCTATGATAATACGGACGGACCCCAATTCCTGCCATAATGGCAACCTTTTCGTAACCGGCTTCTTTCGCCATCTCCTCGGCTCTTGCAAGGAGATGCTTCCCATAAGAGCGGTGCTGACGTTCTTCTCCTGCCCCTTTTTCTCCGAGCGGGACAAGCATGCCGTAAACGTGCAGTTCTCTGACTAGTGCGGCGTTTTCAAGTTCAGAGCGGAAGACACGCCCCGGGAACCGAAGGCGGACAAATCCTATAAGTGCGTCACCGGCTGTTGTTGAGAGGAAATGTTCTGTTCCACCACAGCATGAATAGGTAAGTGTTTCATCCTTTTCCACCGCATTTGACGGGCGTCTTCCAATCTCACGACAACGGATGCAGTGACAGCGTCCCCCATCCTTTTCAAGACGTTCCTGTGCCATCTGCCGGATATGACCATGGATTGAACCGGAGACAATAAGTTTTGCAGGAATATCACGCTGGATACGCTGGAGACGAACATATTCAGGTAACTTCGATTTGGCATACGCAAGAAGACCGACCAAATCATCTTCATCATACGTCTGATATTCTCCTGCTTTCCAGAGCTCCTCCAATTCAGCGCCGGGTGTAACTAAAGTCGGATAAATTTTCAGGAAATCGGGGCAGAACCGTTCGTCAGTGAAGAGCGTATCAAACATCTGTTTATCACGTTCAATGGTGCTCCCGTACAGATTCGGCATGACGTGAAATCCAACTTTAATGCCTGCATCTCTAAGGTTGGTATTTGCCAGAACACTATCTGCAACTGTGTGTCCACGTTTATTGAGAGCTAAAAGCTCATCCTCTGTATGCTGGAATCCAAGTTCCACTTTGGTAACTCCAAGTTCAAGCATCTTATTGATGTGTTCCTCTTTACACCAGTCCGGTCTGGTTTCAAAGGTGGTTGCAATGCAGCGGACATCGGATGTTTCATTTTCTATCATCAGTTCCGCAATATTTCCGGCGGTCGATTTTTTACCAGAGAACTCATTCATTCCACGAAGGCATTCAGAGACGAAATGCATTTGATACGCATCTTCGCGTGCGGTCATTGTACCACCCATCACAATCAGTTCTGCTTTATCAACATGATGACCAAGGAGTTTAAACTGGCCAAGACGGGCAATAACCTGTTTGTAGGGATCATAATCATTCTGTCGTGCACGAAGAGCCGCTGGTTCTTCTCCAGTATAACTCTGCGGAGAATGGAATACATGTTCTGGACCGCCCGGACATGGAAGACATTTTCCGTGTGGACATGGTGCAGGTGAAGTCATCACAGCAACTGGAGCCACACCGGACAAAGTTCTGGTCGGTTTCACCAGCAGACGTTCGCGCACAGTTTCATAGACCTCATCTGGAGCAGCTTTGAGAATTGCCGAGTTTTTCGGCATGGCATCAAGAGAATATTTACGGCAGACCGTAAGTTTAATTGACTGCACATCACGTTCCGGGTGTGCGAGAATCAAATTAATGATTTCCTGATAGGTACTGTCGTCTGGCTCCATAACTTCTTAGATATGGGTTTTGAAAATAGATATACCAACCGAATCCAAAAAATCAGCAGTCGCCGCCACACCCTTCAATACAACAGCATCCGCAGATTTTCTTTTCAAGAATTCCGTCAGGAACATTCAGAATCTGCTTTATTTCATCATTTGACGGATAACGCGACAGATACATCGGAAAACCGTTAACCAGCGTTATCGGCAGAATTGACGTTCCGGTCTTCTTTACCAAGTCGAGAACTGCCGATTCAACACATTTGTCAACAGCAATCCGCGGCAGTGAAAATCCAGCATCTTCAAGTTTGCCAGTAACTTCTATGATTCGGAGATAATCAGGTGATAATGAATCAGGCATCGTATCTTCAACGATGAGTATGTTTGCCATATGTCATCAATACTTGAATTTTGGATAGGAAAACAGTTATTCTTTGGTAGGATGTTTATAACGGACAAAGACAAATATTATTGCAACTATTGTGGTTGGAGATATAAAGTGGCAGCACTGAATTATACCGAAGAGGATAAACGTTCCCTTTATCAGGCACTTCTCTACGGGCGCAAACGTTCCGGAGAATGGTCAGTAGCAATGACCTATTACCACCGCCGTATTTTCTGGTGGATGTTTATGAAGGAGGTCGACGCGGCGGCAGCAGCTCTCCTTGCCCGAGGAATCAAGAAAGGTGACATGGTCACCATTTTCATGCCGAATATTCCCCAGAGTATCATTGCTCTATATGCCATCAATAGAATCGGTGCTATTGCCAATATGCTTCACCCGCTCTCCACCACAGAAGAAGCACATTATGCAATTAATCTAACAGAGAGCAAACTGGTTTTCACGATAGAACTGAATGAAGAAAAAGTCTCCGACTGCGACATCCAGGTCATCCGCTGTACAACCGGCAAATATTTCCCCTACTCCCCAAGGGGCCTTATACTCAAAGCAGGATACGCACTTGCATTGAGAAATAACAAACCCGCGCATAATGTGAAGAGCATTACTAAGTGGACGGACTTCCTGAAAGAAGGACGAGATAAACTTCGTGCCGGATTTGAACTTCCAGTTGAAGACGGGAAACCGGAAGATACAGCGGTCATCATGTACACCGGCGGTACCACCGGCACATCGAAAGGCGTCATGCTTTCAAATTATGCTGTAAACACCATTTCCATGCAGATGCTGATTGAAGTCGGAGACGGGAAGACAGATGTCGGAGACGGATTCCTTGCACTGCTCCCGATTTTCCATGCATTTGGTCTTGCAGTCACAGTTCATGCACCACTGATTTCCGGTATGAAAGCAGTACTTGTGCCGCGTTTTAATCCGAAAGGATGTTTCAAGGAAATAAAACGTGAACACATCCTGTTCATTGCAGGAGTTCCGGCACTCTTCGAGCGGATGTATCCATACTTCCAGAATTATGATTTATCAGACCTCAAACTCATGGTATCTGGAGGGGATCGTGTTCCGGAAACACTTATCACTAAATATAACGATTTGCTGAAACGCGACAACAATACAGTTCGTTTCCGAGCAGGATATGGACTCACGGAAGCGTGTGGAACATGCACTCTTTCACCGAATGACATGGATTTTCTCCCAAGTGGTTGTATTGGAAAACCGCTTGGTGACTCACGCATCTGTGTTGTAGAACCAGGAACCACAACTGAGGTCCCACAAGGAGAGGAGGGAGAACTCTGTTTCCTCGGTGCAACCATTATGAATGGTTACTATAAAAACGAGGAGGCAACGAAGGCTGTTCTCCAGAAGCACCCCGATGGAAACACGTGGCTCCATACAGGAGATATTGTTGCAATCGGCGATGACGGAAACATCAGTTTCCGCTCCCGGTACAAGCGTATGATTAAAATCAACGGTTACAATGTCTACCCGTCTATGATTGAAGAGACAATGCAGAAACACCCAGCAATCAAACAGGTCTGTGCTGTTTCCACCCCATATAAAAAAGACAGGAAGATTATGCTCTTTGTCGTCATAAATGAAGGCTTTGCACCGGAAAAGATAGATAAAGAACTGATTGCCTATGCCCGCGAGAATCTGAACCGCTGGAGTGTTCCTGTCAAAGTTGAGGTCATCGATGAGATGCCGATGACAAAACTTTCCAAAGTTGATTACCGCTTCCTTGAGCAGCAGGAACTGGAACGGGCAAAGAGTGTGCCTGTGGTTGAAGAGGAAGAAATTGAAGTTTCCAACAGCGAAATGAAGGAACTTCTAAAAACCATTACCAAAAAATAACCATTTTTTAATTTCGCGAATCCAAATAATTAATTAGAATTTTTTTAAGTTCACGACCAGAATCGCGACATATTTCCTACTTACAAAATAAATCAGAACATCGTATAGATGAGTACTGGAACAATCACGATGTACAGAATACCGACCGCAAGGAACACCCACTCATATGACGTGATTGGTTTTTTCCTGACAAAAACTGAGGAGTCATCGTTGTAACCGCGACAGCACATGGAAAGATAGGTACGCTCTCCCTGTTCCAGTGCCCGGACAAAGAGACTGCCTGCAGCATTTCCGATAACACTCAGACGGTATTTTAATTTCATGCCTTTCCCAGTTCCCTGAAAACAGCGACAGGAGAATGCCAGTTGAATCTTTTTAAAGATCTGGGCAAAAACAAAAAGATACCTGACAGTAAGAGTCAGAACAGTGATAAAAATACGCGGCACATGCATGCGTGCCGCACCCTGCACCAAACTCTGCATTGTTGTAGTGGCGGAGAGAAGGATGATGAATGAAAGAGATATGATGAATTTCAGGAATAGGGATATCCCAAATATAAGTGATTCCCAGTAGACGTTGATTCCGAACGGTAAAGTGAAAATTACATGATATGCATCATAGTACGGGTTGAAAAAGAACGGTTGCAGGATAATAATGAAAATTCCGAATGGAATCAGAATCATCAGACGCAGGAGATAATATCTGACAGATGCTCCTGATAAGAAGTAGAGAGCCCAGAAAAGAAGATACAGCGCAGCAAGACCGAAAATCTGCGTCCATGGAATTATTCCATCGGTTGACGCATTAAACGGCAGAAAAACCGTCGCAAGAAGGCCGGCAAGACAGAGAATCAATTTGATTCGTGCATCTAGAATGTGCACAGGACTTTTCCGGTACGCCTCGTGTTCTATATCGAAGAGTTCGTCTGCTAGGGTCATTCTTCTTCGTGATGGTAGTGAGGGTGGCTGTGGTATTCACCATGTGTATGGACTTCAGCATGCGATTCTTGATGTATTTTCGGTTCCTTTCCAAATGCATGAAGGACAGCGCGTTCAACCTCGCTATAACTACAAGCATCTTCGAGTACAACCCCGCTTTCCTTCAATGACTTGGTGAGTTTCAGAAGCGGAGGTAGTTCCAGACGGGCTTTTTTCAGCAAATCGTCCTGCAGGAAGATTTCCGATGGCGTTCCGATTCCAGCAACTGCCCCTTTCTGCATGACGTAGACAAGATCAGCCATTTCCGGAACGAGTTCCACCTGATGGGTAGAATAGATAACTGTACACCCAAGTGTTTCCGGGATGCTGTTCAGGAAAGAGAAAAGTTCCGTAACACCAACTGGATCGAGACCAGCAGTTGGTTCATCCAGAATCAGAACCTCCGGTTGCATTGCAAGAATACCGGCAATTGCAACACGCTTCTTTTCCCCGCCGGAAAGATGGTGCGGTGCACGGGTACGTAAATCCTCAAGCCCTAACATATGGATTACTTCATCAACACGTTTCCCAGCATCTTCTTCCGATAGTCCGAGATTATGAGGACCAAATGCGATATCCTGTTCTACCGTGGATGAAAAAATCTGATCATCAGGATTCTGGAAGACCACACCGATTTTTCTGCGTACATTACTCAGATTTTTTTTCGTAATCGGCTCACCGTCAATAAGAACAGTTCCTGAAGACGGAGTTAATATTCCGTTGAAATGCTTGAAAAGCGTACTTTTTCCAGCACCGTTCGGACCGAGGACCGCTATTCTCTGACGATCGCCTGCAGTGAAATTAATGCTATTAAGAGCATTTTCCTTAGATGAGGGGTATGAATAGCAGAGGTCCTTAGTCTCAATGCGGAACATAATATCTTTAATCTTTGCTATTCTGAGGGATAATAATATTGTTATGATTCGAAACACTATTTTTCATAACTTGTAATACTATAGTAACACAAAATTAAGTATCGTAGCCTTATAGTAATATTAATATTTGAATAAGTAATACTAATACTTATGCATATACCAGACTTCATATTTGGATATTCGACAGCCGGAATCGGCATTGGAATAGGGGCCTGCATTGTTGCTCTGATTCTTGTTGCACTGTCCATTAACTGGGCACGGAAGAACATGACAACGTCAAAGATTGTTATTCTTGCCGTTATTGCTGCAGGTATTTTCGCACTGCAGGCATTTAATCTCCCTACAGGATTTGGTGTATCAGGACATCTTGTTGGCGGAGCCCTTGCAGCAATTATCTTTGGATCGCCATTTGCGGCAGTATTTATTCTGACAATTGTACTCGTCATTCAGGCACTTATTTTCGGAGATGGTGGTGTACTTGCACTTGGACTTAATATTATTAATATGGGAGCTATCGCAGGATTTGTTGGATTTTATTCATACAAACTCTGTTCCAAGAAACTGCCGAAACCAGCATCTGCCGGGATTGCAGGCTGGCTTGCCTGCGTAATTGCAGCTGTCTGCTGTGCACTTGAACTTGCATTAGTTGGCGCAATACCAGTTGTTGTCGGCGTCCCGACAATGTTTATCTACCATGCCATCATCGGTGTTATCGAAGGAATTATTACCGTAATCATTGTTGCGCTGATTTTCAAAGTTCGACCGGAACTTACCGGAAACACCGAAAAGAAACCAGTGTCCATGAAAAAATTCGTGGCAATCGGTTTGATAATAGCTTTGATAATCGCATGCGGAGCAGTGTTCTTCGCATCGAGCAACCCAGACGGACTTGACAGCACCTTCCTAGTAAGTGAAGGACAGAAACAGATTTTCGCGCCGGCAACAGGTGATGAAATCTCCGGTGAAGATCTGAATCCGATTAACTGGAATGCCCCACTTGCAGACTATTCACTTGGGGACAGCAAAGTCGGCGGAATTATCGCCCTAATTATCGGCATTGTAGCAGCAATTGCAGCAATTCTTCTAGTTGCTCGTGCAGCATATGCGGCACAGACAAAAAATGAATAACAAAACTCAAAAATACCCTCAAACTCTTTTTATCTAAGTCGATAATCAGCGATATGAGAAATCCTCATTAACAACACCCATTAAACCCCATGTTGCTTCTGATTATATTTGAATGCGTAAACATAATCTTGAGAAACGATGCGAAATCAGAACATATTTGCGGGAAAAAGTGAGTCATGCCATTTCAAACCCTAAAAAATTGTTCTAGGGGTTTAAACTAGAACCGTCTCTTTGCAAAAAGACATGCTGCAGCTCCAATTCCAATAAGGACACCAATAATTGGGAACGGAGTTGATGCTGCAGTAGTATTTCCCTTGGCGCATTTGGTAAGTTCTTCATATTCACTATCTGTCATCGTATAGTTGAACATAATATTATAGAATTTTTGAATTTCAGATTTCAAATCATATGAAAAGATCTCAGGATAGAAAATTTTTCCCAGCCAAATCATAGAAACAAGTTTGTTTACAGATGATGGTGGTTGCCCCATCCAGTTATACGGAACATTAATCGGAGCTTCATAAACATTATTGTTCTGAACTGCACGGAGGGTAGCCCACTGCGGATCGTTCATTATCTTATCGTAATAGATATGTTCGTTATTTCCGCTTGCATTTACAATGATGTAATCTGGATCGAGTTTTAAAATTTCCTCCATTGAGAATTCATTTCCACTTCCTCCACCGGATATTGCCTCAGGTGCAACATTATTTGCGACTTTGTCGATGACATTTGTATGATACGCAGATTTCTTACCAGACCCAATCATGTACACAGAATTACCATCAATCTGGGTCACATAAATCATTGAAACTTTATCATCGTCGACTTTAGCCATTCCCTCATTGAATCTGTCAATTATACTCTGGGCATACTCCGCAATTTCATTTCCGCGCTCTTCTGCACCGATAAGAATGCCGAGTTTCCGATATGACTCGGGAATATCAGAAATTGTGGCCTGGGTAATGAACAGGAAAGGAACGCCAGTGACAAATTGGAGCTGATCCATATCATCACCCATATTATCCTTTACTTCCCCCATATCAAGAATAATATCAACATTGATTTCCTTGGCAAGTTTCATAATCTCCTCATCGGTCATTGTCCTTTTAGATCCAAACTGACTCCCTGTGATTGGAAGTGTTAACAAAGATGCATCAACATATTTTCCTGCATCCTCGTCATAACTTGAACACAGTGAAACAAGATAACTCGAATCAAATGACGCAAGTACTGTTTGCGCAAGAGACCCTGAAGGAATAATATGGGAGACAGTTTCTGGAATCTCCACTGTTCTTCCAAGATCATCTGTGTAACCAACTGCAGCTACTGCACTCGTAAATACCACAATACATACAAGAAGAGCAAAAAACATCTTGATGATTTTTTTCACATAATTTGAATGCATATCCATAGATATCACATAGTATTTAGGTAATTGAATATAAATAATATTTGTTAAATATTAATTAAAAATAATTAACATTTTTTAACCGACGATATACACCAATGCACAAGTAAACATAGTAAATTTAATTAAACTATGTTAATTAACTAAAAATATTTAATAAACTCGGTCGATTATTATATGTATGAAATTAGCAAAAGTAGCATCAGTGATCCTTGCAGTATTTGTTGTTCTGCTTGTTGTCGTATCTGCCGGTTGTACAACCAGCTCCGATTCTCTTTCTGGAGAAGTTACCGTTTTGGCGGCAACTTCTCTTACAAAGGCAATGGATGATATTATCGCAGAATTTGAAGACCTTTACAAAAATGTTGATGTTAAAGCATCATATGGAGGGAGCAATTCTTTAGTTACACAGATGACGTCAGGAGCAGCTGATGCCGATGTCTTCTTCTCTGCAGATGTTGCAAACATGAAGAAAGTTGTTGATGCAGGGTTGACTAACGACTACTCTGTATTACTTAACAATTCTCTGATTATTGTTGTCGGAAAGGGTAATCCAAAGAATATCACTGGCATTGCAAATCTTGTTAATGACGGTATAGAAATCGCATCAGGTGTTGATGGTGTTCCATTTGCATCATACGGCCTTGGTGTTGCTGAGAAATACGAAAATGCAGGAAATCCGGGATTTAAGGACGAATTTGTTTCCCATATCACTTACAAAGGACAGAATGTTAATGAAGCACGTACTGCTGTTGCAACCGGTGAATGCGATGCTGCAATTATCTACAAAACCGATTATACAGCTGCTGCAGACAAATTAGATATTGTCGAGATTCCTGCCTCCTATAATACTGTTACAGAACTCCCGTACACAATTCTTAATGCAGCTGCGGATGACAAAGCAGTAGCAGAATTCGTGAAATACATGACCAGTGAAAATGGAAAAAACATTTTCCAGAAATACGGATTTGTAATCGCAGCATAAACTAAAAAATTATGAATTCCACGGAAAGACAACATTGTAAATCACGCAATGGAACATTTTTCCTCATGGGAGGACTCATAATCCTCTTTTTACTTTTTATCACCGTACCAATTATTTCTCTATTTACCAGTAGTTCCATTGAAGATTTACTCGTGGCATTAACAAGCGAGACAGCACTAAGTGCACTGAAAATCAGTGCAATAACTGCAACTATAGCCACAATCATTGTAATAATATTCGGAACTCCGCTTGCATATTTCAATGCCAGGGTGAATTACCGTTTTAAAAATATTGTTGACACAATAACGGATCTACCAATGGTGTTGCCCCCAACAGTAGCAGGTCTTGCCCTTATATTCGCTTTTGGAAAGAAGGGGTTGTTAGGAGCGCCATTATTTGAAATATTTGGCATCAGAATCTCATATACAATTGTTGCAGTTGTAATTGCCCAGATATTTGTTGCATCTCCTTTTTTTATCCGCCAAGCACGTTCTGCATTTGAAGCAGTCCCTACCGAGTATGAATTCGCATCAAAAACACTTGGTGCTAATTTTATGATGACATTTTTCAAAGTTACGTTGCCGCTAGCACGAGGTGCACTTTTGTCCGGCATCATCATGACATTCGCCCGCGCCCTTGGAGAATTCGGTGCAACGATGATGTTTGCAGGGAATATGGAAGGGGTGACACAAACAATGCCAATGGCAATCTATGTTGCACAGAACTTCGACATGGACGTCTCAATTGCCCTCGCAATTATTCTAGTACTCTTCTCATTCTTGATTATTCTGATTGTGAAATACATTGGGGACCGTGAGGTGAAGAGATATGCTTAAAGCCTCATTGAAGAAAAAACTGCGTGATTTTGATATTGATATTGGAGCGCTTGAAGTAGCAGACGGAGAAACACTGGGCCTCCTCGGGGATAACGGATCGGGAAAATCAACAATCCTTAAAATGATTGCAGGTTTGATGAAACCAGACGAAGGACGTATTGAACTCAACAACGAGGTTATCTATGACAGTGCTGCTAAACGGAATGTAGACGCCGAACTGCGAAATATCGGATACATGTTTCAAAACTACGCACTCTTTCCGAATATGACTGTTCGTAAAAATATTCTCTATGGGTTAAAAATGCACAAATTTATCAAGGAGGATGCGAACAAACGGGCAGATGAACTGATTGAAAAACTGTCGTTAACAGAAATAGCTGACCAACCGGTAACACGACTTTCCGGCGGTCAATGTCAGCGTGTTGCTCTTGCCCGAGCTCTGGCACCACACCCATTGCTTCTTCTCCTTGATGAGCCACTTTCGGCACTTGATGCAAGAACACAGGACAAACTTCGTTTGGAACTGGTCCGTGTTATTCATATGGAAAATATCCCATGCATTATCGTTACACATACAGCAAAAGATGCTTTGGCTATTGCTGACAGAATTTGCATTATCGAACGTGGTCATATTCTCGAAAAAGGACAGCCAGAGGATATTGTTTACAATCCGAAATTCGGGTTTGTCACTGGTGACAATCCTAATCAGTTCCGCGGGACAATGTGGACAAATAACTCAGGAGCAGTGTGTGTGAAAATAGGCACTGTTGATTTCAGAACTGTCTCCACGCTGGAAGGAGATGTCAATGTATCCATCCGTCCGGAGAATATTATCATATCACGGGAGCGTTTTGAATCATCCGCAATCAATGTGTTTGAAGGGGAGATTGTCAAAATACTTCCAAGCGTCCCTGGAGAAGTGTTTGTTTTTGTTGACATCGGAATTCCGCTGGCAGCTGCAATAACTGAACAGTCACTTAATCGTTTAAATCTCAGTGTTGAAGAAAGGGTTATTATCACATTTAAAGCGGCAAGTGTGGAAATTTTCACCTAATTTTTCAACACATTTATTGGGCAGGGATGCTTTGAGGGCACGGTCCTTTCCTCTTTTCCAAGACATGAACATCAGTTATTTTTGTAACCGGGTACTGTCCATTAGAATCTTTTTCCGCTGATTTTACCATATCCCAAATAGTATCAAGTGCTACAAGAACCCCCGTAATTGCTTCCATTTCGATTCCTGTTTTACCGAATGTTTTGGCAGTACAAATAGCCTCTATATATTCATGTGTCTGATTAAATGAAATCTCAACATTGCTGATAGAAATCGGGTGGCACATAGGAACAATGTCTGATGTTTTCTTGACTGCCATGATTCCTGCGACCTGAGCTGTAGCAAGAACATTTCCTTTGATGGTAGTTCCTTGATAAATAGCCTCTAATGTTTCCTGTCTCAAATATATTTTTCCAGATGCGGTTGCCTCCCGACAAATATCAACTTTCTTGGAGATATCTACCATATGGACTTCATTTTTTTCATTCAGATGTGTAAATTCCGGCATTAGTGTTTCTCCACCCATTTCCCTTTATTTCCGCATTTTGTAATTTCTTGTTTCCAAATGGGGACATATTCTTTAATTCGTTCAATTATCAATCGAGAGGCTTCATACCCTTCCCCACGGTGAGCGGAACAAACAACGGTAACAACAATTGTTTCTCCGACCCGTAATCTGCCATAGCGGTGGATGATATGTACAGAAGACACACCGGGAATTGCTTCAGCTTCATCAGCTATTTTTCGAAGATCCGTTTCAGCCACGGGAACAAATGCCTCAATTTCAAGCCCATCCAATCCATCATCGCGTACGCATCCTACAAAAACAATCTGTGCACCATCATTATCAGAACGCGTCTCTTTCAGAACTGAACCGATATCAATATCCTCTTTTTGTAACCGAAGTATATCTCTCATAATTAGGTAAAGTAAGGTTCACGGGTGGCAACTGCCTTCCGAATTACTTCGATAATCTCGTCCCTGCCAAGTCCTTTTAGTGGGGCCTCATTCCCGCATCGGAGAAGACATGGTTTCAACATACCGTCAGAAGTAATGCGAAGCCTGTTGCAATTTGCACAGAACTCAGCATTGTGCATCGGACGTACTATTTCTACCATTGCACCGTTAATATTATATTTTCTTCGATGGTGCATTCTTCTGGTGACTGTTTCTTCAGCTTCGCGTTTGAACCGTTCTTCCAGATTATGCGCAAATTCAGAAGTTCTGTTCACCATAGAAATTTCTTTTTCCCCAAAACCGTTCATATTCATCAATTCAATAAACTGCAGGATAATATCATTTTTCCCGCGAACGAATTCCAGGAAATCCTCAATTTCATCATCATTAATTCCAGGTAAAAGGACGGTGTTTATTTTAACTGGCGTAAGACCAGCATCAACCGCCGCATCCAACCCTTTCAAAACTTTCGAAAGAAGATTGTGTCCAGTTATCATTGCATATCGTTCCGGATGGAGTGAGTCAATGCTGATATTAACACGTGCTAATCCTGCATCTTTCAGGGATAAAGCCATTTCTTTTAACAGCGTCCCATTTGTAGTCATTGATATCTCCATTTCTGGAGGAATTGCTTTAATTACCTCTAAAATATCCGGACGCAAAAGAGGTTCACCACCCGTAATTTTGATGGTACGCACCCCTAGATTGTGGAAGACGGACATTAAGTTATGGATTTCCGAAACAGAAAGCCCACCTGCATTTCTACCAAAAACGCACCCATTATCCCCTTCTCCTTCACGATGGCAATAGATACACCGAAGATTGCAGGAACTGTTTACAGCAATACGTACATCTGTAATTCTTCTTCCAAAAGAATCGGTCATAAGGGAAACAGAATCCATTGCTATTCTTTGGTCCTCATGATATTATCTATTTTGTGTTTTTGTATATGATTTTAAACTAAAACATTAACTAAGTTAATGTAACTACATTAACAAAAAACCATACCTATATCTGCAGTAAGACCAAATATCTGGGATGACATGATGCAAAAAATCTCGTATCAGAACGCACTAAGAATGGTTATGAATGTCCCGGCATGTTCGACCAGTCGTGTAGTCTGTCTTGAGGATGCTGCTGGGAAGATTCTATCTGAACCGCTTTATGCAAAATATAATGTACCAAGTGCACCTGTTTCAGCAATGGATGGTTTTGCAGTTTCATCAAATGAAACTCAGGGAGCTTCACGGGAACATCCGAAAACTCTTCGAAATTTTGAACGTGTCAATACGGGGAATGTGGTTAAATCTGATTTTGATGCGGTCATCATGATTGAGGATGTACTATTTGACAAATCCGAACACCCATCAGAAATAACAATCCACTCACCGCTAAAGAAGGGGAAAAATGTCAGACAAACAGGTGAAGATATAACCTTGGGAAGGATGATTCTTCCAAAAGGCGCTAGAATTCGTGCTTTTGATATTGGAGCCCTCGGTGGATATGGATATACTGAGATTCCTGTACAGACAATTTCCGTTGGCATTATCCCAACAGGAACCGAACTGATTTCCGTTGGTACCGAACCAAAACCAGGACAGGTTGTTGAAAGTAACTCGGCAATGATGGCTGCGTTTGTTGAAGAATTCGGTGTATCTACTGTATGTTACCCCCCTGTTGCAGACGAACGCGAGACAATTCGCGAAGCGATTCAAAAGGCGATTGACGAAAACGATATTGTTCTCATCTCTGCAGGATCTTCCATGGGATCAAAAGATTTCACATCCCAAGCCATTGAAGAACTTGGTGATTTAAAATTCCACGGCGTGTTTATGAAACCGGCAAAACCATGCATGCTCGGTATCGTATCTGGCAAACCAGTACTCGGCCTTCCAGGATTTCCGCTCGCAGTAGCAACCGGGCTTCGGATGTTCGTTCGACCTTTGCTTGAGAATTGGGGTATGAAAGGTCCCGTTCAGACAAAAGTATCTGCAGTAGCAGGTTCTACTGTAGAGACCGAATCTGATATTGATGAATTGAGATTCGGAGCGGTATCGATTGTGGAGGGGAGGTATGTCGCCTTACCTGAGGTGCGCTCCGCAAGTGCACAGATGAACGGAATCAAAGCAAACTGCTACCTCCATATCCCAAGAGGGCTTGGAACTGTTTCTGCAGGGGACAGTATTACTGCTGTTGCAGACACTACTGAACAGGAACTTCTTAAAACAATTCTCATTGGCGGTGAGTATACCAGTGGCATGGAAAAAATTATCTCAAACGCGGCACGTTCTGGAATCAGCGTACGTTTCGGAGAGGGGAAAACGGCTGAATTAATCGAGGGAAAGTTCTGTCATGGAGTGTGCGTCTCAGAGAAAATTGTATTAACCCCAACCGTTCAGGAAATTCCGCTTGATAATGGATCCTACCTTTATGTTGATACAAACATTCGAGACCCGCTCTGTTCTGCCCTAATTCATTTTGCGGAGGAGTAAATGTCTGATTCGCATCACCACGACGTTGCAGTCCACGCAGTTGTCATTACTGTATCAACAACCCGCACTGAAAAGACTGACTTGTCAGGAAAGATTATTCAAAATCTCTTTAAATCTGCAAATATGCAATGTGCCAATCCAATTCTTGTTTCAGATGAAGCCGTCAAAATTGCAGAAGCAGTGAGTACAGCACTTTCTGGTGATGGTAACTGTATTGTTGTTAATGGCGGCACCGGCATTACCAGAGACGATGTTACAATAGAAGCAGTCTCTCCATTATTTGAAAAAACATTAGATGGGTTTGGCGAGCTCTTTCGTATGAAAAGTGTAGCACAAGTAGGAACATCAGTTATCCTATCTCGTGCTTCAGCCGGAGTTGTCAACGGAAAAGCTGTTTTTTGTATCCCAGGATCTCCGAAGGCATGTCAACTTGCAACGGAAGAAATCATTGTGCCGGAAATAAAACATATTTTAACTCACGCGGGACAGTGAATAACCGATGAAGCTTGTTACATTTGCTGGCCCCCCGTCATCAGGCAAAACATCGGTGATTCTGCAGGCAATCAAATCACTTGGTTTACCACAGGGTTCTGTTGGTGTTGTCAAATTCGATTCACTCACCTCATTTGATCATATCCGCTATAAAGAACAAGGAATTCCCGTAGTCACTGGTTTTGCAGGAAAGACGTGTCCCGATCATTATTTTGTCAGCAATGTTGAGGAGGCAGTATCCTGGGGGAAACGTAAAGGATTATCCCTATTAATTACTGAAAGTGCAGGTCTTTGTAACCGCTGTTCTCCGTATGTTAATGGAATTCCTGCCGTGTGTGTTATTGACAATTTATCAGGAGTTAACACCCCACGGAAAATTGGACCAATGCTCAAGTTCGCCGATGTGATTGTTGTAACAAAGGGCGATATTGTATCCCAAGCAGAACGAGAAGTATTTGCGTTCAACATCCGCGAAGTAAATGCCTCTGCAAAGGTATTTTTTGTAAATGGCATTACCGGCCAGGGTTCGCTACTCCTTGCAAAATATCTGTCGGAGGCAATGGAAATAGAGACATTAAAAGATAGAAAACTCCGATTTACCATGCCTGCTGCAATCTGTTCGTACTGCACTGGAGAAACACGTATTGGAGACAATTATCAGATGGGGATGTTGAAACGCATGGAGTTCGAGGATGACTGAAATTAATAACGACCTTATCAAACTCACCATTGGAGAACTGCTATTCAAGTATCCATATGCCACAGATTATTTTGCAAACATGCGTCTTGATAAACTTGACTATTCTCTCCCATTATTAGATGCATTAGGAGATGCTGATGAAGAAATTCTTGAAGAGTTTGGCCACACAAAAGACAGCATTCTCTTGAATTTCTCAACGTTCCTTTCATCATTTACTTCAGAAAAAATACCATTATCATCCATTGAATCGCTGACGATATGCGGTGGGAAAAACAAAACAGGAGTCCCAGAAGATATTGAATTTACTGTCTGTAAAGGAGAAATCATAAGCATAGTCGGCCCAACCGGTTCTGGAAAAAGCAGACTTCTAGAAGATATTGAATGTCTTGCACAACGCGACTCGCCAACTCAGCGACAGATTCTTATTAACGGAACGATTCCTGGAGATAACACCAGATTCTCTACGGAGGGGAGGTTGATTGCACAAGTGTCGCAAAACATGAATTTTGTGATGGATATTACAGTTAAAGAATTTCTTGATATGCATGCAAAAAGCCGGATGATTCCTAATATCGAGGAGGTAACCAGAAACTGTTTTGAAACGGCAAACACCTTGGCAGGAGAGAAATTTGCAGAAAATGTTAAAGTAACTCAATTATCTGGAGGTCAATCACGTGCTCTAATGATTGCAGACACAGCCCTAATGAGCTCATCACCCATCATCCTGATTGATGAAATCGAAAATGCCGGTATTGACCGCAGAAAAGCACTAGAATTGTTATCTCGCAAAGATAAGATTGTTCTGATGTCAACACACGATCCAATTCTCGCGTTGAATGGAGATAAACGGATTGTAATTTCCAATGGTGGAATTTCTGCCGTTCTGGAAACAACCGAGGAAGAGAAAGAAATCTTGTTCTCATTGGAAAAAATGGATGCAGTTCTGCAGAAACAACGAAATGCCCTCCGTTACGGAAAACATCTAACAAAAGAAATGCTTGGAGAGAATTAATCATGTGGGAATTATATGATAGAATGATTGAAGGAATACCTGCTGATATTACCGTCAAAGAAGTATCTGTTGGCAGTGAATCAACATATGTTATTAACAGTGAAAATGGATTCGGTTATGCTGGATACCGAGAGTATTATCAACGTGCACCGCAGATAACGAAAAACAGAATTGGAATGCCACTTCGTGAAATGGCAGAATGTATCAAATCATGGAATTTTATCGAGGCATCAATTGGACAGGCTGCACTATGTTCCTGGTACAATTCCCCAGAAGTTGCTGCATCAAACGGAATTGAAGTGATGAAACGGAAACAGGTCCAAGAGCGATTGAATGATCCATTTATCGCATCCCAGAACCTAGTTAAAGGAAAAAAAGTTGTTGTAGTCGGACATTTTCCCTTCCTAGAAGGCTTAATTGCCCCGGTCTGCGATTTAAGTATCGTTGAGTGGAATCCTGAAGAGGGAGATTACCCGTATTCAGCCATCGAATATCTCCTTCCTGAAGCGGATTTCGTGTTTTTAACATGTGCTGGTTTTGGTGACAAAACTATAGAGCATATGCTCAATCTCTCAAAAAATGCAGATAAGAGGACCATTGTCGGCCCAGGAACACCGCTTGCACCGCAACTCTTTGATTTCGGTGCAGACGAACTTTCCGGATTTGTAGTGACAGATGTTGACTTTGCCGCACGCATCACGCGAGGGGCTGAAAATCAGCGGATTTTCTCGGCCGGTTTCAAAGTTGCGTATAAAAAATAACACCTTATCATGAAAAACCCCTCCAATTACTCATTTGAGATTGTCAAAGGGATTTTTCATTAGGGGAGCATGAGACATAGTCTCATGTTGCTTTTTTGGAGAACTTTTCCAGTTATTCATCCCCAGGTGAAACTTCAAAGATGTTTTAAATACCAATCGAAGAGAGAAGGAAATCCTCACAGGCATAATAAATATCATTTAAAAATGAGATTTACCCGTTCTGACTCTGGAACATAATTGCAAATCTGGTAACAAGTGCCGCCAGCAGGAAGTATCCAAGAATCACATGAACCAGTGCACAGAACATGGGGAGCACGCCAAGGTTCATTGTAGCCATATCGGTTACACTGAAAATAATCATTGTTGTGTGCATGAAACCCTGGAAGGGGTTACCTGTCCCAAGAATATCTGCGGTTATGGGATCCATTCCCGGAAGAACCGGGAGTATCATGTAGATGATGGTGAAGATGATGTTGAGAATGATGAATGACAGGACGATAGGAAATGTTTTGCTTCCATAGTCGGATGTCTTCCAGAACAAACGCACCGGGAGATTTATGAAGATACTTTCGATTATTTGTGCAAGTCCTTTAAGTAATGCTTTCGGGACACTCTCCTTAAACTCTTTCTTCCAGAATTTATTCCGTTCCTGTCGCTTTACCCTTGCCGCATGATGACGTTCTACTGCTGTTCCTGTACGCGGGACATATTTATGATGTTCCAGAAATGGCTCCATCTCAGGGATTTTTCCGCCGAGCTTTTCAAACCATGAAATTAATTTCCGTTTCTGAATCCATTCATCCCACCAGATTTTTCGGATGTTCCTCTGCAAACGGGCCTGAAGACGGGGATCAATTCTGATTCCGCCCAGACCAACTCCGGTGAAATCAGTATTTCCATCAATTAGACAGTCAGTTACCACTGTCCTTCCATCAACACTCGCCAGATGGAAAGAGGTTCCGAGAAGAACTGCATGACGAATTTTTGCACCGTCAAGGTAAGATTCAGACAAATCCGCCCCCATAAGATTCGCTTCAGAAAAATCAGCATCCTTCACGTTTGCCCATGTCAAATCTGTATCAACCAGAATAGATTTCCACAGAACCGCCTTTGTCAGGACCGCTTCCCTTAATGTGGCATCGGTAAGATTTGATCCATAAAAATTAGAATTAGATGCAGCAATTAACGAGAAATCACTCCCCCTCAAATCTGCTTCTGCAACTTCAGCATTTACCAGAACAGCTTCTGAAAAATAGGCATTTACAATTTCAGAACCGGTCAATTTTGCCATATGAAGGATTGCCGAATGGAAATTTGCTCCTTCACCTTTACATTTCTGAAGGCGTGCATCGGTAAGATCGGCACCTTCAAAGTTGGCACCGGATATGTCAGCACCGTCCAGATTCGCCCCGCGGAGATCGGCAAAGGTGAAATCAGCACCAGTTAGAACTGAACCAGACAAGTCAGCACCGGTTAAATCGGCACCTTTGAAAACAACTTCTGCACAATTTGCACCGGAGATATCACAACCAGTCAGTTTTGCCTTGGAAAAATCTGCATTCCGCAACTCGGCATGGGCCAGGTTTCCACCATTCAAATTGGCATTAATAAAAACCGCACCTCGTGCATCCGCACGTTTTAAATTCACCTTTTCAAAATCAACGGCAGTAAAAATTGCTTTTTTCAGCGTGGCAGATTCCAGAGAGGCAAGCTGGAATCTTGCATTTGTACAATCCGTTTCCGTGAACACCGCATCATCCAGCGAGGTATTTCGGAAATCAGCTTCTATCAACTTTGCACCTTGAAATGAAGCCTTCGCGAGTTGTGCGCCAAAGAAAGAAGCGTGGTTCCCATCTGAGTACTCAAAAAGAGCACCTGCAAGATGTGCATTATGGAAGCATGTTCCTGATATTTTACTTTGTATCAAATTGATGCTGTCAAGAGAAAAGGATGTGAAATCAGCACCTTCAAGTTCACCACATCCAACAACTGCTGAATTACTACGATCATTCCATTCATTGGTATTTCCTGTTTCTGCACAGTGTGCGATGAGAGAGTACTGGTCCTTATTGCATCCATTGGGTAGAACTGCCTCTTTGTTCTCCATATACTATACATATCAATCATTGGAGAAGATATGGTTTGTGTGTTTCATGCGCTTTTTCAGTGATGAAATATCAAATATAGCTACAAAACCTGTTTAGCAGTTCTATATAATATAGCATATAGGAATGTTTTTATAGAACTGCAATACAAATTTTATATTGCAACAAGATAAAACAGGAATTCCCATGGACAAAAACGAAGTTACTGCAGAATCTGCCGAGAAGAAATTCGAAACCCCCGTTACCGAGGAAACTGCAGATAAAACCATGGATGCCGTCCCTGAAACTGATGTCATTGCTGATCTCACTAAGAAATACGAGGAAGCGAATGACAAATATCTTCGTCTTGCTGCCGAGTTCGAAAACTATCAGAAAAGAACCAAGCGTGAACAGGAAAAATCTCTCCGGTACGCAACAGAGAAATTCGCCCTTGACATGCTGGAAGTTCTTGATAACTTTGAACGCGCTCTGAAAAGTGAAGACGAAAATCTTCGTGAAGGCCTGGAACAGATTCACAAAATGTTTCTTGGAACACTCGCGAAAAACGGCATCGAACCAATGAATGCAAAGGGAGTGCAATTCGATCCGAATCTCCACGAGGCTATCGCCGCTCTTCCATCGGATAAGCCGGCAGGAGAGATTCTGGATGTTGCAATCTCTGGATATATGATACATGACAAAGTCCTTCGTCATGCAAAAGTAGCTGTATCAGCAGCAAAGGAATAAGGTAAAAATTATGTCAAAAGTAATTGGAATTGATCTTGGAACCACTAACTCCTGCCTCTCTGTAATGGACGGCGGAAGCCCGATTGTAATCGCAAATGCGGAAGGATTCAGAACTACACCGTCAGTCGTCGGATTCTCCAAAGATGGGGAGCGTTTAGTCGGTAATGTTGCAAAACGCCAGGCAATTACGAATCCAACCAGAACCATCAGCTCGATTAAGAGACACATGGGAACTGACTACTCCGTAAACATTGACGGAAAGAAATACTCCCCACAGGAAATCTCCTCAATGATTCTGCAGAAACTGAAACTCGATGCAGAAGCATACTTAGGGGAAAAAGTTGACAAAGCAGTCATCACTGTACCGGCATACTTCAACGATGCTCAGAGACAGGCAACCAAAGATGCAGGCAGAATTGCTGGTCTGGAAGTTTTAAGAATCATCAACGAACCAACCGCATCCGCCCTTGCATACGGTCTCGACAAAGAGAATGAAATCACCGTCCTCGTTTACGATCTTGGCGGAGGAACATTCGATGTCTCCATTCTCACCCTCGACGATGGACTGTTTGAAGTTAAAGCAACTGCTGGTAACAACCACCTCGGTGGAGACGACTTCGATGCACGCATCATCGACTACCTTGCAGATGAATTCAAGAAGAAGGAAGGAATCGACCTCAAGAAAGATCAGGTTGCAATGCAGCGTCTGAAAGATGCAGCAGAAAAGGCAAAGATTGAACTCTCCTCCCTCCAGAAAGCAAATATCAATCTGCCATACATCACAGCTGGTGCTGATGGACCAAAACACCTGGATATCGACCTCACCCGTGCAAAGTTCGAACAGCTTATTGACGACCTTGTGCAGAAGACAGTTGAACCTGTCAAACAGGCATTAAAGGATGCAAATCTCACTGCAAACGACATTGACCACGTCCTCTTAGTCGGCGGATCAACCCGTGTCCCGATGGTTGTTGAAGAAGTCAAGAAAATCTTAGGAAAGGAACCAGACAAAAACATCAACCCGGACGAATGTGTTGCATTAGGTGCAGCAATTCAGGGAGCTGTCCTCACCGGAGAAGCAAAAGATGTTGTCTTACTTGATGTAACCCCGCTCACCCTCGGTATCGAAACCTTAGGTGGCATCGCAACCAAACTCATCGAAAGAAACACCACCATCCCAACCAGAAAAAGCCAGATTTTCTCCACTGCAGCAGACAATCAGACATCAGTCGAAATTCATGTTGTACAGGGTGAACGTCAGTTCGCACGCGACAACTTCAGCTTAGGAAAATTCCAGTTAACTGGAATCCCACCAGCACCGCGTGGAATGCCACAGATTGAAGTTACTTTCGATATCGATGCAAACGGTATCGTTCATGTCTCCGCTAAGGATCTTGGAACAGGACACGAGCAGTCCATGACCATCACTGGAAGAAAGGATCTCAAGGATGACGAGATTGAAAAAATGGTCAACGACGCCAAGCAGTTCGAAGAAGATGACAAGAAAAAGCGCGAAGAAATCGAAATCAGAAACAACGCAGACAATGCAGTCTATGCAGCTGAAAAACTGATTAACGACAAGGAAACTGCAGACAAAGTCGAGCAGGAAGACAAAGACAAGATTCAAGCAGCATCTGCTGAACTCAAGGATCTCCTTGCCAAAGATGATGCAACAACCGAAGACATCAAAGCAAAGATGGATGCACTCCAGGAAGTCGTCTTTGCAGCCTCGTCCAAGATGTACCAGAAGATTCAGGAAGAGCAGCAGAAGGCACAGGCAGCAGGTGGCGCAACACCGAACGGCGGAGCAGGATGCCAGGGTGACTGCGATTCCTGCAAGAATGACGACAATGTTGTTGACGCGGACTACGAAGTAAAGAAGGACTAAACATCCTTTTTTCAGGTGAGATAAAGAATGGGTTCTGACTCGTACTACGATACTCTTGGTGTGCCGAAGAATGCATCCCAGGAGGAAATCAAAAAGGCATACAGGAACCTTGCGAAGAAGTATCACCCGGATGTCTGCAAAGAACCGGGAGCGGAAGAGAAGTTCAAAAATATCAACGAGGCGTACAGTGTTCTTTCCGATGAATCCAAGCGCCGTCAGTATGACCAGTTAGGTCATGAGAATTTCACTAATGCTTCGAAAGGGAACTATTCCGGTGCAGGGGGAGCAGGATTCAATGCTGACTTCTCCGGTTTCGGAGACATCTTCGATTTCTTCACCGGGGGATCCGGCAGACATCAGTCTGGTCCGAGATCCGGCGACGACATGCTCATGCGGATTCAGATTACGCTTGCAGATGCCGTATTCGGTGCGCAGAGGGAAATCGAAGTTATGCACACCGAGAGCTGTCCGGACTGTGATGGGACCGGAAGCGCCACAAAGAAGACCAAAACATGCCGCAAATGTAACGGAACGGGACAGGTCAAACAGATTAGGAATTCCATTTTCGGCCAGATGGTTACTCAGTCTGTCTGCCCGGACTGCGGTGGGCGCGGAAAGATTCCAGAAACACCATGTAAGAAATGTGGAGGAAGTGGCAAAACAAAGATCCGTAGAAAAATCATGGTCAACATCCCGCCGGGAATTGATACTGGCATGCGTCTTCGTATGGAAGGATATGGGGAAGCAGGAGACTACGGAGCCCCTAACGGAGATCTCTACATTGAAGTCCAGGTTGTTTCCAATCCGAAATTCGACCGAGAAGGCGACAATTTAGTTACCCAATATGAAATTAGCCCGGCACAGGCAGTTCTCGGTTGCGACGTTGAAATAGAGACAATCGACAAGAAGAAAGTCAAACTGAAAATACCAGCAGGAATTGCGTATGGAACACGTCTTCGGATTACTGGAGAAGGAGTTCGTCGGAGAGGCAGTTATGGAAGCCTGCTTGTCCGGATTGTCATTGGAACGCCGAAGAAGATTTCTTCTGCGGAACGTGAACTTTACGAAAAGATTCTGTTGATTGAAACAGGCGGAGAAGAACCGTCTACAGACAGCACAAAAGATACTTCGAAGGACAAGGAAAAGAAGAAGCGTGGCTTCTTCAAATAACTTTTTTTGTAAAAATTTAAGATTATTTCTTTTCTTTCTTGATGAAAATTTTACCAGGTTGTCCGCACATAGGACAGATGAAATTTTCAGGAAGTGTATCTCCTTCATAGGTGTAGGCACAAACCGGGCATATCCATTTTACAGCCATAAATCTATTTTTTCCCCAAGAGATTATGAAGATTCGTATTGAAGCATCCGTGAATTCTTTAGGTAAGATAGTATCACTCATGCGCTGTGACAATCGTCGAAATGAACTAGATTAACGCTTGTGGTTCAGAGACGAATGTTAACAAAGAATCAACCACAGGATTTTTTAAAAATTATGACGGTAGATACTTGTAAAAACATCTTTCCCGATTTATTTCGACAATTCGAGAAAGTCCCCAAATAACCTGTTTTTACCCATCTAACCAAGGATGAATCATGTCTGAATATCGCAACCCATCAATAACTCACTTTGAATTCACCAAAGAGAATACCCGCTCACTTTACAGCATGCTTTGTTACGGAGCCGAACACGGAACACCAGAAGCGGAGGCTATAGAATACTACGGAACCCGCATCAAGTATGGGGAACTTTTGAAAATTGTTGACACATTTGCTGCAGGTCTTTGTGAAGTCGGGGTTAAAAAGGGGGATTTTGTTACCATTTTTCTCCCGAATATTCCTCAATGTATCTTTGCAGTGTACGCAGTAAACCGTCTGGGGGCTGTCTGTAACTTAGTTCATCCCTTATCTTCCAAGGAAGAACTGGAATATTCCATCACACTTATCAAGAGCCGGTTCGTTCTGGCATTTGAAGGAAATGAAGGGTTATGTGTGGGTCTTGGTACGAAAATTATCAGATGCAGAACGCCAACTTATTTCCCAAATACACCAAAGGGCTTATTGATGACAAGGGTGTTCAACCACCGAATGAGAACAGCACGAAAAGCATTTGATGCAGTTGAATACACAAAGGTCTACAAGGCAGGAGAAGAATTCCTCAGAAATGGTAGAAAACTCCCCGAAGATGCCATGAAACCGGAAGATATAGCTGCGGTTATGTACACTGGGGGCACCACTGGTACAGCAAAAGGAGCCATGCTTTCAAATGCTGCTATCAATGCCTCAACAACCAATATGATGAATACTGTCTTTGAAGGACTTCCACATGTTGGAATGGGATTCCTGAGTGTTCTACCAGTATTCCATGCATTTGGTTTTTCGCTGGTAATCCATGAACCGCTTGCTGGAGGTATGCGTATGATTCTCCGCCCTGCATTTAACGCAAAAGAATGTGCGAAACTGGTACTGAAAGAACGATTGGAAACAATTGCTGGAGTCCCAACCATGCTGGAACGGATGCTTCCTTATTTTGAAGGACATGATATGGCATTTGTCCGCAATATTGCTGCAGGGGGTGACTGTGTTTCAAAAGAACTTACAGACCGCTACAATGCAGTATTATCCAAAACAAAGTTCCGCCCGGGTTATGGTCTTACTGAAGCATGTGGATGCTGTATTTTGACTGATGACACATATACCTCTGATTTACCAGACGGCTGTGTCGGAAAACCGATGAATTTAACAGAAGTATGTCTCGTTGAACCGGGAACAACCAATGTAATTCCTGATTCGGAGGAGGGAGAACTCTGCCTCATCAACCCGGCGCTTATGAGCGGTTATTATCGAAATAAAGAGGCAACCGATGCAGTTCTAAGAACACATGCAGACGGACGTGTATGGCTACATACTGGAGATATTGCAACGATTGATGAAAATCGATATGTTCTTTTCAGGTCACGCTACAAACGAATGATAAAAGTAAACGGATTCAATGTCTATCCAACGGTTATCGAAGATGCAATGAGTTCATGCCCACTGATAAAAGAAGTCTGTGCCGTTGGAATGGAATACAAGAACAATATGAGAATAAGACTCTTTGTAACGTTAAACGATCCGACAATGGATTCTAATGAGGCGAAAGAACTAATCAATTCCTATGCCGTAGAACACGTCAACCGCTGGAGTTGTCCTAAAGAAATCAGAATCATTGAAAAAATGCCCTTAACTAAAATGAATAAGATTGATTATCGGGTGTTGGAAACAATCAAGATGTGAAACTTATAGGTAACAACCCTTAACATCTCCTGTACTAAATACATAGATATCATGGAAATAAACGGCGTCACTATTGACGACACCTATGCTGAAGCCTTCAATGTTTGGGCAGCACGTGTTATTATCACTGCAGCAACCAAAGACTGGGCTCTCTGGGCGGCACGGGAAGCAACAGGATTTGCATCCTCCACAATCCGCTGTCCGTGTGAAGCAGGAATTGAATCATACCTTCCGCCAAACAAAACCCCGGATCACCGCCCAGGATACTCGATCCTCATCTGTTCCAAGAAGAGCGCATTAAAAGAACAGGTCTTATCCAGAATCTCCGACTGTGTTATGCCGGTTCCGACAACCGCTGTCTTCAACGGACATGTCGGTGATGAGATGAAACTCCCGATTAAACTGCACTATTTCGGGGATAAGTTCGAAAAACAAGTCAAAGTCGGAGACATCGACTGCTGGTCCATCCCCCTTATGGGTGGAAACTTCGTCATTGAAGAAGAAATCAGTGCCATCAAAGCAATTGCCGGTGGAAACTTCTTCATTCTTGGCGACTCACAGATGGCTGCGCTCACTGCAGCACGTGTTGCAGCAGATGCCATCAAAGATGTTCCGGGTACCATTACTCCCTTCCCAGGAGGAGTTGTTTCGTCCGGTTCTAAAGTTGGATCGAAATTCTACAAATTCATGACGGCATCTACCAATGAAAAATACTGCCCGACCATTCGTGAAGCAGTCATTGCAAAAGGTCTTCCCACCAATGTTCCGGAAGGAGTTCGTTCTGTCTTTGAAATTGTGATTAACGGTGTCAATGAAGAATCGATTAAAGCCGCAATGAAAGCAGGAATTCAGACAGCATGTACCATTCCGGGGGTTGTCAAAATCTCTGCAGGAAATTACGGTGGAAACCTTGGTCCTTACAAGTTCTACTTGAAGGACGTTTTATAATTTTTTACAGATTAAAATAGGCGACAGCGAAAGCCATCGCATAATCACCGTCGTGACTAATGCTGACATCGATGAACGAGTGATTCAGCAGTTCATCATCGGTAAGAAGAACAACAACCGGCCGCCCGGTCTCCGACCGCTGAATTTCCAGCTTTTTCATATCATGAAAATCGGAACGGACAGCAAGCAATGCTTTTATAACAGCCTCCTTTGCTGCAAATCTTGCCGCAAAATGTTCTGCCGGATGAACAGTTGAAAAACAATATTCCTGTTCTGCTGCGGTAAAGCAGCGGTCAAGGAATTTCTGTTTTCCCAGCTGACCCTCAAAACGGGAAATCTGAATGATGTCACATCCGGCGTAGCATTTCATGATTATTCTATGATTTGAGACTCCGCATAACGATCTTCTGCTGCCAGGAGATATTCCGAGGAGTGAGATAGGGACTTCTTTGCACAGATATCAACACACTGTCCGCAAAAGATACAGTTCCCGACATAAATGCGGATACGTTTCTGCGGCCGTTCTCCTTCTGCTGCAGGATGAACAACCTGTTCAATGGCGTGCGCAGGGCAGACCTTCATGCAAAGACCGCAACCAGTACAGGTTTCGCGGTTGTAGACGAGTTTGCCACGCTGACCAGATGGGGACTCAACTGGCGGTATAATTTCTGCTTTTCCTTCACCAACTTTCCCAAGGAAACCAGTGATTGTTTTTGGAAGATATTTTGCCGGGAAGAGATTCGTTGCCGGTTTCTTGAAGAATTGTTTAAGAATTTCAGGAAGCATCGGAAGCATCAGATCACCCCCATGACAAAGGCATCAAGCAGGAAGAGAATCAATGCGACAAGCGCAAGTCCTCCCATAATAAACCAGTAGAGTTTGACTACCTGCGTAATTCTGAAACGTGCCATCATAGTCCGGACAAGAGTTACCGAAATCAGCATGACGATGAGAACTTTCACTACAAAGAATGCCAAATCCACCACAATTGCCAATGCACCTGTAAGACCAAACAGTGGAGATAGATTCCATGGGAGAAGCAGTGCCACACCAAATGCAAGGATAGCAACGGTTTTCACTGCCTGCGCAAGTGAAAACATACCGAGATTCCTCCCGGAATATTCCGCAAGAATACCTCCAGCGAGTTCTGTTTCAGCTTCGGGAGAATCGAATGGAACCTTGGAAAGTTCGCCTGGTGTAATCCATGCGAAAAGGATGAGTAGAATAATAATACCGACAATACCAAGCGGCCCGCAGACATCCCAGATATTAGTCTGCATCATCGACATAAGTGAGAACGGCTCAGAAACACCGGAAACCATCAATCTCCATGCAATAAGAACTACTACTGCTGCGAGCGGAAGTTCATAGGCAATCATTGAAACCATTTCACGCTGTGCACCGACAGTTGCATAAGGAGATCCTGATGCAAAACCGCCGATTACGAGACAGAGAGAGGGAACGATGAAGAGGTAAAGTACCAGAATCATATCCCCTGCGGCACCAAGAATCGGAGCGAATGAACCAAATGGCAGGTACAGGAGAAGTATGATTGCAGATGCGAGTGCTATAACCGGCATCAGGTTGAAGAGGAAACCGACTGCATTCTTTGGAACGACATTCTGTTTTCCGAAGAGTTTGATTACATCGGTATACGGCTGGCGCAGACGCGGACCTACACGTGCCTGCAGACGTGCAACTGCAATGCGGTCAATACCGGCGAGGAAAAGACCGAATATAACCGCTAAGACCGCAAGAACAACAGTTCCCCCGATAACTTCGAGAAGGAGACTCATTCCATCATCCTCCGTGTTTTCAGGTAAGACATCTTGGACAACATTTCCTTCGTAAGAATCTGTGTGGAACCTTCCTCGGTGGTTACCGCGACACGGTCAGTACAGGAGAGACACGGATCTACTGAAGCCACCACGATTGGAATGTCAGCGAGTTGAACTCCTTTCAAGATTACCGGCCAGACATGAAGATTACTGTAGGAAGAAGCTTTGACTTTCCATGCAACCGGGGCATCTGCATTGTCCATTGCCACATAGTGCAATGCTTCACCGCGAGGTGCTTCATGACGACCGACTGCTTCCCCTGATGCTTTTTTGCAGAGTGCCAGAATCTTTGCAACTTTTTCTTCGTAAAGAACCGGACCTTCCGGCATGTTCGCAAGACACTCTTCGATTATTTCAATCGATTGGGCAATTTCAAAGATACGGACAACGATTCTGTCATATGTATCTCCTTCAGCATCCTTTCCATATGCAGACGGGAGAACCGGAGAGATTTTTAAATCCCCATAGGCACAGTACGGGTAATCCACACGGAGATCAGCCGGAAGACCGGATGCACGTGAGGTCGGACCGACTGTCGAGTATGCAGCCGCGGTTTCTCTGGTCAGGACACCACATCCTTTACAACGCGCTTTGATGACGGCATCCTCGAGGAAGAGTTTCTGCAGCTTGGCAAAGAGTTCCTTGTAGGAGTCAAGACACTTCCGGATTTTTGGAAGCATGTCAGCAGTGATATCCCGACGGACACCGCCAATCTGGATGATATCATAATTAACTCTGTTGCCGGTGATTACCTCAATTGCATCAAGAGCATCTTCTCTGACACGCCACGCGAGATAGAAGAGGGAGTCAAATCCCAGTTCGTGTGCTGCAACACCCGCCCATAACAAATGAGACTGGATTCTTTCAAACTCAGCGATTATAGTACGGACATAGTCAGCACGTTCTGGAGCGTTGATTTCGGCAATCTGTTCTACGGCACGGGCAAAGCAAAGAGAATGGGTGACACCGCAGATTCCGCAGATACGATCCGTCAGGTGCACAATCTGTACCGGGTTACGGCGAAGACCCATCCATTCAATTCCGCGATGAGTCTGTCCCGGAGTAAAATCTGCCCCGATGACTTCTTCTCCGAGGACGGTCAGTTCGATATGAACCGGTTCTTTAAGTGCCGGGTGGATTGGACCAACCGGCACCTTGTAGGGAACATTTCCTGCCATTATGCCTCGCCCTCCTTTGAATCTTCTTTTTCCGGAAGCGGTGCCGGCGGACGATTCTCTGGACGACCGCAGGCCCAGAGATTCTTTACCATAGCATCTGGAATCCGCTTGTCATCCTTACGGAGAGGGTAAACATCTTCTGGGAAGTCCTGCGGGAGGAAGAAACGATGTTCCCTTGGTGTTAAGCCATCAATTCTGATGCCAAGATACTCAATCTTTTCCTGCTCGGTAAACGCAGTCCCTTCCATCAAATCAGTAATGGTTGGCAGAACCGGATCAGCTTTCGGGAGATCAAGCGAGAAAATGACCATAGTCTCTGCATCTTCAATACCACCATAGACAGAGAAAATATACTGTACCCGGAGATTTTCATCATCTTTTCCCTTGTCATAACCTGCAATGCAGGAGAGATGCGGATAAGATATTTCCATCAGAACCTCTGTAGCACGGTGAACTGCAGTACGGTTAATTGTTATCCAGATATTCCGATTTTCCTTCTTCTGCACACCTTCGGTTCGGATCTGAATCCGTGAATCCAGAATGGCAGACCCAAGCTTTTTGGAGATTCTCTTCAGAAGTTGTTCAGGAGTTAATACCTCAGTCATTTTTCTGCCTCCAGTCGTTCTAGTTTCGCTATTGCTGTTACTACACCGTTGATAATTGCTTCCGGACGGGGAGCACAACCCGGCACATAAACATCTACAGGAATCACCTGATCCACCGGTCCAGCTAAGTTGTAGGAATCGAAAAAGACTCCTCCAGACTGAGCGCAAGTACCAACTGCCATAACTACTTTCGGAGATGGCATCTGATCATAGACACGACGAAGTCTTGCCTCCATCTGCTTGGTAACCGGCCCCGTTACCAGAAGTACATCCGCATGACGCGGAGAACCAACAAGTTTTATACCGAAACGCTCGGGATCATACCGAGGCGTCAGGGTTGCAACAATTTCAATATCGCACCCATTGCAGGACCCTGCATTGAAATGGAATACCCAGAGGGACTTGGTAAGAGCACTCATATGAAGATCACCACCACGAAGATGACGACCAGCCCGATTAAGAACCAGCCGATATAATCATTTAAGATTCCGGTGTGCAGCGGAATGAGACGCTTGTAGTATCCCTTCAGCGCTTCGGTGAATCCGTAGTATAGATTGCCACCGCGGACATGAGTATCAGCTGCAGATGGTTCGTCATTACCGGAAAGATAAGGTTTTGTCTGTTCCGAATTCTTATCATAATCCTTTCTTCCGCAGAAGATGACAAGGAACGAAATGATAAGGGCAACGGCAAGAACAACAAGCCAGATGACTGGATCCCAGAATCCAAATCCAGTGCTTAATGTACTCATAATGCACCTCCTAATACTGTGGAAAGATAGGTGCCGCTGTTGAGAAGTGCATCAGCTGCTGGCGACACGATTGTATCGACGAAGAAGTCCGGGAAGATACCAAGACCGATAACAAAGACAGTAAGGATAATCATCGCTATAATCATCGGTTTCGGCGCTTCCTTCACCTCAGCAAACTCAGGCTGCTTTGGACCGAGGAAAAGGGAGTGGAACACTTTCATGAACGATGCAAGTGTTAAAATGCTCACAACCATGGCAATTATCGCAAGGACTGGTGAGAAGGCAAAGACTGACTCATAAATCATCAGTTTGCTTGCAAATCCGTTGAATGGCGGCAAACCGGCAATAGCAAGAGCGCCAATCAGGAAGAAAACCATCGTCCATTTCATGTTGTGACCAAGACCTCCAAGTTTACTGATGGTCCATACACGAGTACGATAGATAACTGCTCCGACTGCAAGGAAGAGCAGACCTTTGTACATTGCATGGTTGAAGATATGGAACAGACCTCCTTCCATTGCTGTGATACCAAAGGAACTGAGAGCCCCAGCATCCCCAAGTACAGCAACGGCCACTCCAACGCCAAGCAACATATATCCTGTCTGCGACACGGCATGATAAGCAAGAAGACGCTTCACATCCTTCTGCGGAAGGGCCATGGTAACACCAATAACCATAGAAAGCAGTCCAAGAATAATCAGTACCCATCCTACAGTAAGTGTGTTGAACACTCCATTGTAAACGGTAAAGAGGATTCTGAAGATACCGTAGAGACCTGCTTGACTTGCTACAATCATTAGAGCAGTGATACCGGACGGTGCAGTTGAATACGCATCTGGTGTTGCGAAGTGGAACGGAACAGAACCCGCTTTCATTGCAAGTGCTGCAACAAACAGTACAAGAGCGGTGATAGTCAACGGAGTCGGAGATATCTGCGAAGCAATCAGCGCCATGTTCAGCGTGTCATACTGAGAGTACAGGAGACCAATTGCAAAGAGCACCATCAATCCGCCGATTGTGTTGACAACAGCATATTTGATTGCACCCTCTACAGCGATTCCCCCCTTCCGGTGGAAAGACACAAGAGCAGCAGCTGCAAGTGAATTGATTTCCAGGAAGACGAAGAAGTTGAACAAGTCCCCGGTAGAAACCATTCCAAAGATACCAGTTGTAAGAAGCAGGAAGAGTGCATAGAAAGCATCTTTTCCACTGCGTTCCTTCTGGGATGCAACCAGATAGAGAATTGCTGATATTGAAACAATGGCCGCAGAAAGAAGCATGAATGCCCCGAATGCATCTATGTTGAAGATGATGCGAACCGGAATTCCTGCGGAATCAGATACGGCAGCAGTTCCAGCCGGTTCTCCAAATACATAGAGAATCGGCCCAGAGATAAAGACCTTGACAGCTGTTGTAATTGCAACAGCTCCTGATGCAAGAACTGCAAAGATTACCCATGGCGTCCTGAGTACCTTGACAAATCTGCCAAAGAGCGGAGTCAGGAATGCCCCAATCAGTGGAACGGCAATCAGAAGCGCTGGAAGATTATCCATGATAATACTCATTTTTTCAGCCTCCGCATCTTTGCTGCACTTGCGGTGCCGTATTTCTTATAGATGACCATAATAAAGGCGATAAGAAGTGCTGTCGTTGCAACACCGATAACGATATTCGTGAGAGTCAGTGCCTGAACTGTTGGAAGAACCATACCGGCATCGGCAGGAGCATTCACAAAAATCGGTGCAATACCGTTTTCGCGATATCCCAGCGCAACCAGGAAAAGGTTCACAGCACCCTCAAGAATACCAAGACCCATTACCATCTTAATCATATTCTTCTTTAGGATAAGAATCATCAACCCGATACCGATAAGAAGGGCAACTGCGATAAGTGGTATGGTCATCATTTCGCCTCACCTTCCTCATCATCTTTCTTTTCCCGCAGACCTTTAAACATATAGAGCATAACAACCGACATAGCGCCGAAAACTTCAATGCCGATTGCAAAGTTCAGAATTGGAATAACTCCGCCGGTCCAGAGATCGCCTGGAGTTATTCCATAAGCAACGGCATTGCCGAAGAGTCCGCCTGCCCCGTTAAGCCAGTTCACCAAGAAACCCGATGCCAGTACAATACCTGCAAGGGCAGTACAGATGAAAAGAATCAAACCCGCGGATTCAAAGAGTTTGATATTCTTCAAGGATGGAAGGAATCCTTCAGCCTGCACCGTTGTAAATGCAATGAGGAGTAATGCAACACCGGTAGCAATGACAGCCCCTCCCTGGAAACCTCCTCCAGGGGATAAGTGACCATGCATAACCACATAGAATCCGAAGATGAACATAATCGGAACCAGCAAGCGTGCTGCAACTTTGGCGATTGGTCCAGACGGCATTATTTCACCCTCCTAAATAGCATAATTAGTCCTAGAACTGCAACGAAGAGGACTGTCGCTTCCCCAAGTGTATCAAAACCACGATAATCGAAAACAATTGCGGTTACAGCATTCGCAGAACCGGTTTCTACCTCGGTATTATCGATGTAATAGTCATCCGTTGAAGTTTCAACCGGGTTTCCAAAATCAATAGTGAATGCAGGAATCATCATGATAGCAACCACAGCAATTAGAGCAATGATTGCTATCGGTTTAGCAATAGATATGGAATCCTTTGTCATGACTCCTCATCCTCCTTACGATGGGTCCCTTTAATACCAATAATAAGAATTGCTGTTGAGATTCCTGCGCCGATTGCCCCTTCTGCAATTGCAACGTCGGGGGCTTGAAGAACAACAAACTCCAGAGCCAAGAAGAAACTGAATGCAGCGAAAGAAATTGCCGCTGCAATCATATCCTTGAGCCAGAATACTGCGGCTGCGGAGGCAACTGCAGCAACCAGAAAGAGAACATGTAACACAACTAGGAGAATATCCATCATTTTTTCTCCTCCTTTAATGCGTCAACTTTGACTTTCGGGACATTCCCAGATTGGTAAGCGCTCCTCATGATAACATGTGTTGAAACAATTGCGGTTATCAAGACAACAATGAACGCAAAGGCAACGTGGAATATGAAACTCACATATGCAGAGTTTCCAGTTGAGATTTCGCTTGCCGCATAGACAATTGCAGCTGCAACAGCGAAAATGAAACCAAGACCACTGACAAGACCTGCTGCATGCACTCTCGTATAGGCATCCTTGAACCGGAATAGACCAACGATACCGAGAATACAGAAGAGAGCAGACAATGCGAGCAGAATAATAACTGCAATCTCAATCATTTCGCACCTCCTGCAACATGTTTCGCGATATAGAGAGTGGCAACAAAGGACAAGAGTGCATAGACAATTGCAATATCAACAAAGATCGGTTGGCTGAATACAATGGAGAGTATGATTATTGTGATAACAACAAGAATGTTAACAACATCAAGCGCCACCATTTTATCAGCATATGTTTTGCCGAAAATAACTCGAATCAGTGTGACAAGAATGAGAACGGCAAAAAGAACCGCTGAAATCATGAAATATTCAATCATTGAGTTATCCTCCTAATCCAAGCCGCAAGATTGATGAAATTGAAAAGTTTTCTCGGTTTGACCTTTGATTCCGGTTTTTTACCGGCGTCAAGGAAGTGAACATATAAGGATTTGTCCCCTTCATCAGCATCAACCACAACAGTCCCTGGTTGGTATGTAATAGAAGCACTCAGGAGCAGTAAACCAAAATCGGTATCAACAGGATTCTCTACTTTTGAGATTGCGGGTCGAACATTCTTTCCAGAGATAATACTCCAGGCAACTTTCACGTTTGCTACAATCAGTTCAAACACAAACGGGAAGAAATAAACAATCAAGAGAAGCCAGCGTTTCGGATTCAGCATCCGTCCTGCAGAGGAAGGTACGAATTTTCTGCAAAGGAAACCTGTCAAAAGTGCCAGCAAAAGACCAATTATTAATTCAGGTAGTGACCATAGAAGGATGCTGCTCGTTTCCGTTGCGGTACCTGCAGACAATACGAGATATACGATAAAAGCAAGCAATGCAGCTAGTGCTGCGGAGGCGAGACGAGTCATATATCGTCCCCCATTATCCAGTATATAATGAGATGCATCATTGTTGTCTTTCCATTATATGATATAACTTATCTAATGGTCCAATATAAAGGATTCGAATAATACAACCACTCCCTCTGAATAGAGAGGCAAAATAACGCCAAATATCACCTTATTTTTTTAGCGTCGCGAAATCCGATTCATTTATGTTCTGAAAAATCCTCAATATTGAGTACGTACATGTCAGTGTCAACAGCAATTTTGGGGGTGGGTAACTCGCTTCACTCTGATGACGGAGCAGGACCGTACCTTGCACAACTCATTGCAGGAAAAAATCCAAGTATCTTGGCATTCGACTGTGGAACAGCACCAGAGAATTTCACAGGAGTAGTACGGAAACTGCACCCGGATATGCTGATTATCGCTGATGCTTCACTGATGAATCTGACTCCCGGGAGTATTAGAAGAATTCCAAAAAATAAAATTGAAGATGCCGCCATTGGGACGCATATGATGCCACTTTCAACACTGGTCGATTTCTTGAAAGAAGATATTCCCCACATCACTGTCCTCGGCATACAACCCGCATCTTTAGATACTGGAGATTGTCTCACTCCAACGGTGGAAGAAGCGGTTAGAACATCAGCTGATCTAATTCTCTCCGAAAATATAGAGGCAATTCCCATCCTCTAAAAAACACGATAATCCCTCATTTGATGGATATTTTTATTTTTCAACTGCTATGACGGTAGATGAGGGGATATAGTGAACATAGTGCTTTATCCCCACATACACCAAATATCTAAGATTATGTCATCAATTGAAGAGCTCATGAAAAGAGCACGCGACCTTCACGCAGAAGGACATCCTGATGGTCAGATTGCTGATGAACTCAGTTTATCCACTGATACAGTAACCTGGCTTCTGACTCAGGACAGAAGTACTGCAGAAGCTGCGCCGAAAGATGTTCACATTGATTGGACCACAGTCAGTTCCAATGCAACACTTCTTGAAGGTGCTGCGGAGATGATGATGGCAAACTTTGAATCGCAGGTTGAGGAGGCGGAAGACGTCAACTGTGTTGTCGGTCTTTCAGTCTCTGGTGTTCCTCTGGCAACTCTGATTGCAGCAGAACATGGAATGAATCTTGCCATCTTCCACCCGTCCAAACACAATCCAGAAGGAAACGGCGGATCCGTATCCGGAAACTTTAGTAAAGTCACCAATAAGAAATGCGTAATTATCGATGACTGTATCACCACTGGAAACACCCTTGCGGAAACAGTCAAATACGTCAGAAGCCACAAGGGAAATCCACTTGGAATCTGCGTACTCTTTGATAAACGTGGTGTCAAAGAAATTGAAGGGGTTCCGGTCTACCCACTCTTCAGTGTAAAGCGCATTGACTAATGGAGATACAAATACGACATATTTATATAGAAGTCCAATCCATCTTTTTAACACACTATAGGAGAACAATAAGCTATGGCAAACAACGCGAATCAGCCAGTCGTTATTCTCAAAAATAACGTCGAGCACGTGCCTGGACATGAGGCACTCCGCTCTAACATTATGGCCGCAAAAGTCCTTGGCAACACCGTCAGAACCACTCTTGGTCCGCGCGGTATGGACAAAATGCTGGTCGCCAAAGGAAGCGATGACATTGTCATCACCAATGATGGAGCAACCATTCTTCACGAACTTGCTGTCGAACACCCGGGAGCAAAACTCGTTGTAGAAGTCGCTGAAACTCAGGACGATGAGTGCGGAGACGGAACCACCACTGCAGTTGTATTAATCGGCTCCTTAATGGAACAGGCAGAGAAACTCATCGAAACCGGTGTGCACCCATCCATTATTGCAAAAGGTTACAACCTTGGAATGGAAAAAGCACTGGAAATCCTCGACTCCCTTGCAATAGAAGTCAAGCCGGAAAACAAACCGATGCTCATCAAGATGGCAAAGACGGCAATGACCGGAAAATCCATTGAGAACATCATGGGAGATGCAGCAAAGGTCATCGTCGATGCAGTTCTTACCGTTGCGGAAAAAGATGGCGATAAGACGGTCGTCAACGAAGATGATATTCTTGTAAAGACCAAGCGTGCAGACAGCATGAGTGCAGAACTGGTCAAAGGAGTTGTCATTGACAAGATTCGTCCGGACTCGCTTATGCCAAAGAGCATCAAAGGTGTCCGTGCGGCATTCCTTGACGGACCTCTTGAGATTACCAAGACTCAGACCAAGGCAAAGATTAAGATTACCTCTGCAGAAATGCTCAATGCCTTCACCGAATCAGAAAGAGCGCGCCTGAAAGAGATGGCAGACAAGTTCGCAGCAGAAGGAGTTAATCTCGTTCTCTGTACTAAAGGCATTGCAGACCCAGTACAGTACTACCTTGGTGCACACGGCATCTACGCACTGGAATACGTTCCGGAAAAGGATGTCAAGTACGCAGCAAAAGCAACCGGCGGACAGATGGTTAACAAACCGGAAGACCTTGACGATACTGTCATTGGAACTGCAGGATCCCTTGAGATGGATGAAGCTCTCGAAATGACTTTCATCAACGGATGCAAGAATGCAAAAGCAGTTACCATTCTTCTGAAAGGTTCTGCACAGCACCTTGTTGACGAACTCGAACGTGCAGTAGAAGATGCAAAACGTGTTGTTCAGGATGTTGTCGAAGATGGTTACTACACCATTGGCGGTGCATCTGTTGAAACAGAACTCTCCTTAAGAATCCGTGAATATGCCTCCAAAGTCGGCGGACGTGTTCAGCTAGCAATCGAAGCATACGCTAAGGCATTCGAAATCATCCCGAAGACCCTTGCAGAGAACTCCGGATTTGATACTGTCGACAAAGTTATCGACCTCCGTCAGGCACATGCAACTGGCAAAAAATATGCAGGTCTTGATGTCTTCACTGGAAAAGTTGTTGATATGCAGAAGGCAGGCGTTGTTGAACCGAAGAGAGTCAAGCGCCAGGCAATCCAGAGTTCTTCCGAAACCGCAATCATCCTCATTCGCGTCGATGATATGATGGTTTCCAAGAACGCAGAACAGATGGCTCGCGGCCACTAATCCTATACCCCAATACTTTTTATTTATCTACGCCTTACAAAGTAAGGAGTACAGGCAAATGCCGAGATAGTCTAGTCCGGAAGGGCGGTGGCCTCGAAAGCCTCTGGGCGTGAGCCCTCGGGAGTTCAAATCTCCCTCTCGGCGCTTAACAAACCGAATGCTTTTAATCTCTTCACAACATTCTAATTAGTGTATTTGCATCGATAGTGTAGTGGTTATCACTAGGCGTTGCCAACGCCTAAACTCGGGTTCGAGTCCCGGTCGATGCACTCTTTTTCAGATTTCTTACATCATCAAATTGATACATTCTCCCAGCACAATTATAACCAATGATTTGTCCTTCGCCGTATGTTCCCTCCACCCGCCTTTTTGCTTATGAGCTAGGGATGGCAAAAGTTGATAGAGCAGATTCAACGCGTTTTCAGACGCCGTACGGTACGTTCTCGAAAGAAGTCTGTTACATTGGAACATTAACCGAGATCAACTACTCAGGAGGGATAACAGCATCCCTTCGCCTCAGTGATCCTACAGGAGTGTGTACAGTCTTTCTCAGTCCGGAAAAGACAGTCTTACAAAATACAGCAGAAGAACTTGATATTCCTTCGTTTGTGTATGTTTTTGGAACATTGCGATTGTCCTTGCAAGCGAAAATCACTCCCGAAATATCTGCAAGTGTACTGAAGACTGTCACAAAAGATACTCGAAATGCGTGGATTCTGAAAACTGCAGAGGAGACATTACAAAGAATTTCTGGAAAGACTGAAGCAGATGAATTCAAAGAAAAAATCCGTTCTGCAGTAGATACTGCGAAACCGAAGGACATAGTTATCCTCTCGGATGAAGATATTTTGAAGTTAGTTCAGTCACTTTACGAAGGGAAGAGTGCAAAAAAAGACAAGGTAATTGATGCATTGAAAACACGCGGTATGACTAAACAACAAGCTGTTGATACGATTTCACGAATGATGGAGAACGGAGATCTTTACGCCCCCAAACCCGATATTCTAAAAGTCCTCTAAATCATGGAACCAATATTTTATCAGGAAGGTCCTGCCGTTCTCATTGAACGGAAGGAACGCGTCCTTGTCATTGCCGACCCGCATTTTGGCGTGGAAGCTGATCTTCACCGTCATGGCCTACATTTTGAAAGTCAAAGCAAAACGCGACTTGACAGACTACTTTCCATCATAGATGCCAGCGATCCGGACTACTTAGTTGTACTTGGCGATTTGAAACATATGATTCCTTATGTGACTCATCAGGAAAAAACCGAAATGCCAAAAATTCTTCATGCAATCCGCAGGGAAACACGTTTTCGTCTGGCACCGGGGAATCATGACACCGGTCTTGAACATTATTTACAGAAAGGAGAGCTTCTCCCGGCATCAGGGGCGATTATCGATGGAACTGGTTACTTCCATGGACACATGATTCCAGACTCCTCACTTTTCGGTCACTTAATCATCTGTGGGCATCACCACCCTGTTGTCAATATTTATGATGATGTCGGTTGCTCTCTGCGCGGGACACCAGGATATCTTCTGAGCGAAATAGACATCTCATCCTGGACGAAAGAGGAAGAAAAAACTCCAACACGCGTACTACTGGTTCCTGCATTTTATGAATTTGCCGGGGGTATGGATGTGCGCCTGATTCCTGGAAACAAAATATCACCAATCGCCAATGCCATAAAAACGGAAACTGCAGAAATTTTCTTAAAAGACGGGACATATGTTGCACCGTTCTCTGAACTGCGACCCAATCCTCTGGAGGGAAGATTATGAGTGAAGCTGTAGATGAGCTCAAGCGCATCCTTCACCCCAAATTGCGTGAAGTTCTTGAAATCCGCGGATTTGATGAATTCTCTGAGATTCAAATGCGGGCAGTTCCAAAACTCATCACTGGGGAAAATGCCATCCTGATTGCCCCAACGGGTACCGGAAAAACAGAAAGTGCACTGCTTCCTATTTTTCATAACATGCTGACCAAGGCACACCCGCCTGGATTCACTACGCTCTATATTACACCCTTGCGCTCCCTCAACCGTGACATGATGAACCGGTTGTCTTGGTGGGGGAAAGAACTAGGCATTCGAATTGATGTGCGCCATGGTGATACCACCCAGAATGACCGAAGAAAACAGGCAACACATCCACCAGATCTCCTGATTACCACCCCTGAAAGCCTTCAGGCAATGTTCATGGGAAAGGTTCTAAGAAATCACCTTTCTGGAGTCCGTTATGTTGTCATTGATGAAATTCATGAACTTGCCGGTAGCAAACGCGGGGCACAGTTAGCAGTTGCCTTGGAACGTCTTACGGAACTTTCCGGCGAATTCCAGCGTATAGGTATTTCTGCCACCGTCGGAAATCCAGAGATTATTGGAAAATTTCTCTGCGGAAAACGCCCCTGCTCAATTGTTCAGGTTCCTGTCGCTAAAACTCTCGATCTTTCGGTAAAATTTGCAACCGAGTCATTTAAAGAACAGGTAAAACTCATTGAGAAATGTATTGACACCCACACCTCCACCCTAGTCTTCACCAACACCAGAAGTGTTGCAGAAGCTATCGGTAATGCGCTGAATTCACGCGAAGATGTTGATGTCCACCATGGATCTCTTTCCCGGGAAGTAAGAATTGATGCTGAAGACCGATTCCGCGAAGGAAAAACAAAAGGTATGATTTGTACCAGTTCCATGGAACTTGGAATAGACATAGGCCAGATTGACCACGTAGTGCAGTTCAACTCCCCACGAGAAGTTGCCCGTTTAATGCAGAGAACTGGTCGTGCCGGCCACCAGATACACTCTACTTCAAAAGGAATCATACTTGCAACGGGATTTGACGACATTCTGGAATCTATGGTCATCGTGCGTCTCGCAATGGACAATAAACCGGAAAATGCAAGAATTCATTTTAATGCCGCTGATGTCATTGCAAATCAGATTGCTGCACTGGCTGTAGAACGCGGAGAAATTTCCATAGAAAATATCGAAAAAATTTTTTCGCACACCTATTGTTTTGAAAATTCAGGGAATTTGATTCGTGAAGTCATAAAACAAATGGAAAAACACTATCTCATCCGGACGGAAAATGGTCAAGTCATCACCAAAGCGCGTGCCCGCAAATATCTGTCATTGAACCTCTCCATGATTGCTGATGAGAAAAAATGTGTCATATTCGATGTTATATCCCGAAAACCGGTTGGAACACTGGATGAATCATTTGTTATTAGCTGGATTAGCTCAGGGGCGGTTTTTGTTGCACGCGGTCAAGTATGGCGGGTACTGGAACTGGAAGATAATAAAATCATGGTGGAACCTGCAAAAAATGCGCAGGGGGAACTCCCATCCTGGGAAGGGGAACAGATTCCAGTTCCATTCACTGTAGCTATGGAAGCAGGTGCACTCAGGCGACTTGAAAACTTCGAGGACTATCGTGCAGATTCACATTCAATTTTATTTGCCCGAAAAACATTGGGGGATATGCGTAAAAATCGGACTGTTACAGCAACAGACAAACTTATTGTGCTGGAGGATGCTGACGAAGGAGTGGTAGTAAACCTCTGTGCTGGACACAAAGTGAATGAGGCAATCGGGCGTGTTCTATCAATTCTGATATCTGCACGATACGGTTCTGCTGTCGGAATTGAAACCAATGCCTATCGCATTTATCTAAGACTTCCAAATTTTCTGCGTGCCACGGATGTAGAAGAGGTTCTTCTTTCATTAACACCGGATCATGTTGAGGGAATTCTGCAGCTTGCGATGAAAAAGACATCACTCTACAAATGGCGTTTGGTCCAGGTTGCAAAAAAATTTGGTGCTATAGATGCGGATGCAGATTATGAGAAAATAAGTATGAACCGCCTTCTCGAACTTTTTGACGGAACGGTCGTTGAAAAGGAAGCATTTAGAGAATTATTCTTCTCCAGCATGGATTCCGAGGGGGCTAAAGAAGTTGCACGACGCATTCAGAATCATGAAATGGAAACGCGTTGCAGCAGACTCTCAATCATCGGCGCTCAAGGACTTTTCTCAGAACGCGATTTGGTTACGCCCCCAGGAGAAGATCAAGCAATTCTTGAATCGGTAAAACACCGTATAGCAGAAACAGATGTAGTTCTCGCATGTATGCACTGCCGTAACTGGAAGTCACGAACAAAGACCGGACGCGTCCCAGAGAATCTGGTATGTCCTGTCTGCGGTGCTCGGTTGATAGCCGTTCTGAAACCCTATGAAGAACCGATGTTTCTTGCTCTGAAAAAGAAGAAACTCTCCACAGAAGAGAAAGATGCTGAAAAACGCATGATGAAAAATGCAAATATGGTATTATCCAGCGGAAAAAAAGCAGTTATAGCATTATCCGGTCGAGGTGTCGGACCCGATGCTGCTGCACGTATTCTTGCAACGTTTGCAAGAGATGACAATTTCTACCGTGAAATCTTAAAAGCAGAACGAAAATTCGTACAGACACATCAATATTGGGGATAAAGGAGATTCCCTTCTAATTAAACCCACACCCTGCTGAAGACAGATTTCTATTTTGAATTTTTTAATTCGTATTAATCAAAAATATATAGAAAGCAAAAACATTAGTGGATTTTTCAAATTAAATCTTAAAATATCATACCTAACGGTATTTAAAAGAGGAGGTTGCCTATTTTTCACGAAAGAGAGAAGGGTGTATCCCTTTAGGGATACGTCTGAGGTTCCTGCTCTTATCGTATTGTATTATTAGGCCGCAGCTTCTTTTGCTGCACTCTTACCTTTCGTTCTCTTCAGACGGGTGAGCTCTTCACGCTCCATCTCGTCCAGCCGCATCTTGATAAAGTCACGAGCAGCCACAAGCTCCGGAATAACTTTGAATTCCAGTGCGTTTACACGGCGCTTAGTTCCTTCAATCTCATCCAGGAGACGTTTCATTGTCGTCTCGAGTTCTGCAGAGAGGATAATACACTCCACCAGATCCTCGAATGCATCCGCTGTTTCATCGATAACAGCAGATGTCCCGAGGGGACTGTAGCCACGCTCGTTTAAGGATTTCTTGACACTCTTGGATTCGATTTTTGGAACAACGACTCCCATGATGTTCTTGCTTTTCAGATCAATCTCCGGATTCTCGGATGCAGCCATTGCTATAGCTTTGATACGGAGAGCACCTTCAACGGTTTCTGCAATTGCAATCATTTTCTGTGCACGTGCATACTTCTCAGCAAGTTCATTCTTGAGATCTTTAGCTTCCGCTAACACCTTGAAGAATTCAAGGATGAGTCCGTCGCGCTTCATTTTCAGAAGCTTATATCCACGCTGGGATAATCCAATTCTCTTCTTGAGACCGATTAACTCAGAACGGGTAGGCTTCACATTCAGCGCCATGGAGAATCACTTCCGGTACTTCGGGTGGTACTTCTTGATCAGATCACGGTCGATACGCTTCTCGATTTCAGACTCCGGCAGTCCCTGGAACAGGTCCCAGCCCAAGTCGAGAGTCTGAGCGATAGTACGGTCTTCGTCTGCACCCTGGCGGACGAAACGGTTCTCGAAGACATCTGCGAATTCAAGGAATTTCTGATCACGCTCAGACAGTGCATCTTTACCGACAATTGCAACGAGACCACGAAGATCGTTACCTTCTGCATATCCGGAGTAGAGCATATCGGAGACCTTCTTGTGGTCGTCACGAGTAAGTCCTGCACCGATACCAAGGTTCATCAGACGGGATAAAGACGGAAGAACGTTGATTGGCGGGTAGATACCCTTGTGGTGCAGTTCCGGAGAGATAACAATCTGACCTTCGGTAATGTAACCGGTAAGATCTGGAATCGGGTGAGTAATATCATCGCCCGGCATGGTCAGAATCGGAATCTGAGTGACAGATCCTTTCAGACCCTTGATAATACCTGCACGCTCGTAGATAGATGCCAGATCAGTGTACATGTAACCTGGATATCCACGGCGACCCGGAACTTCTTCACGTGCTGCTCCAATCTGACGGAGTGCTTCACAGTAGTTGGTCATATCAGTTAAGATAACCAGAACGTGGTATCCTAAGTCATATGCCAGATATTCTGCGGTGGTGAGTGCGATACGCGGGGTAACGGTACGCTCTACAGCCGGATCATCAGCAAGGTTCAGGAAAACGACTGCACGTTCAAGTGCACCGGTTCTCTCGAAATCATCCATGAATGAGTTTGCTTCTTCACGAGTGATACCCATTGCAGCGAAAACGACTGCGAAGTTCTCATCGGATCCCGGAACTTTTGCCTGTCTTGCAATCTGCAGTGCAATCTGGTTGTGCGGCAAACCTGCGGAGGAGAAGATTGGAAGCTTCTGACCACGGACAAGAGTGTTGGTTCCGTCGATGGTGGAAATACCAGTCTGAATGAAATCCTTTGGAGATCCACGTGCGTACGGGTTGATTGCTGCACCGTTGATGTCAAGACGTTTGTCCGGAACAATATCCGGTCCACCGTCAATCGGCTTTCCTCCACCAGAGAGGATACGTCCGAGCATGGACTGGGAAACCGGCATCTTGAAGGTTTCGCCAAGGAATCTGACACCAGTATCGTGTCCAAGACCAGTAGTGGTTTCGAAACACTGGACAACGACAAGATCCTCAGAAGTATCCAGGACCTGACCACGCTTCATGGTTCCGTCCGGGAGAACGAGGGAAACCTGCTCTTCATATGCGACCGGTTCCGTCTTCTGGACGAAAAGCAGCGGTCCTGCAACTTTAGAGACTGTCTTATATTCTTTCATGATTATGCCCTCAGTGCCTTGAATTCTTCATCCATGCCTTTGTAAATTGCATCGAGAACCGGCTTGTAGTCCTTGGTGAATTTAATCTGCGGCATTTCGTTCTTTGCCTTGACTGCAATGATCTGTGCCGGCGGAACGCCTGCAGCCTGTGCAGCGTATGCATAGTCTGCATAGGTTCTGATCATCTTGAACATGTCAAGCTGCTTTTCCAGGTTGCAGTAGGTATCAACTGGGTCGAAACCATTCTGCTGCAGGAACAGTTCACGCATCATACGTGCGACTTCGATTGTAATCTGTTCTGCTTCCGGAAGTGCATCGGAACCAACTAACTGGACAATTTCATTCAGTTCTGCTTCTTTCTGCAGGACTTCCATGAACCATCCTCTCAGTTTGTTCCATTCTGGAGAGACCTTCTCGTCGTAGAATTCAGCAAGCTGACCCTGGTATAAGGAGTAGGACTGCAACCAGTTAATTGCCGGGAAGTGTCTCTTACGGGAGAGTGTTGCATCAAGTGCCCAGAAGACCTTGACGATACGCAGAGTGTTCTGCGTAACCGGCTCTGAGAAGTCACCGCCTGCTGGGGAGACTGCACCGATAACGGAAACAGATCCGCTTCCACCGCTTAATGGCTCGACTAATCCTGCACGCTCATAGAATTCAGAAAGTCTAGAGGACAGATATGCCGGATAACCTTCTTCACCAGGCATTTCTTCAAGACGGGAACAGATTTCACGCATTGCTTCTGCCCAGCGGGAAGTGGAGTCTGCCATCAGTGCAACATCATAACCCTGGTCACGGAAGTATTCTGCAATGGTGATACCTGTGTAAACAGATGCTTCACGAGCAGCAACCGGCATGTTGGACGTGTTTGCAATGAGGATAGTTCTCTCCATAAGGGAGTTTCCGTTCTTCGGATCTTTCAGCTCCGGGAATTCGGTAAGAACTTCAGTCATTTCGTTTCCACGTTCACCGCATCCGATGTAAACGACAATTTCTGCATCGGACCACTTTGCAAGCTGCTGCTGAGTAACAGTCTTTCCGGAACCGAATGGACCCGGAATTGCAGCTGTTCCACCTTTTGCAATCGGGAAGAGACCATCGAGAATTCTCTGACCGGTTAACAGCGGAATTTTCGGGGAGTGTTTTGTGATGTACGGACGCGGAACACGAACTGGCCAGCGCTGCATCATCGGGAACTGTTCGCCGTTTTCAAGTTCAATGACAATGTCATCGACAGTAAAGGAACCCGCTTCAATCTTCTTGACAATGCCACCTTCTGCATTTGGCGGAATCATAATCTTATGAAGGATAGATTTGGTTTCCTGGACGGTTCCAATAACCTGACCCGGCTTGACTTCGTCTCCTGCCTTTACGATTGGATTAAACTCCCATTTCTTCTCGTGATCGAGACCTGGTGCAGAAACACCACGGGAGATGAAGTTACCCATTTTCTGGATAAGGACTTCCAGCGGACGCTGGATACCATCGTAAATACTGGTTAAGAGACCCGGACCTAACTCAACTGCGAGAGACAGTCCGGTATTTGTGACAGGCTCTCCCGGACGAATTCCGGTGGTCGACTCGTAGACCTGGATGATGATGTTTTCACCATCGATCTTGATGACCTCACCCATCAGCTGCTCATTACCGACTCTGACGACATCATACATATGTGCGTCAAAGTTAACTGCAGTGACAACTGGTCCTGCAATACGTTTGAGTATACCTGCTTTATTATTTACTTCCACAAATCAACACCCACCGAACGTTTAATACGCTCTCTCAGGGAGAGACCTGCTTCCTGACCGCCTAAGGTGACAATTGTCGGGCGGACAGAATTTTCTACGATTACCTGCAAGCGACGCGGAAGAGATTCCAAGTCTGCACTCTGCAGCACAAGAATTCCGACGTTCTCGTCATCCATGACTTTCTGGATATTGGTGGCGAGTTCTTCTGGGGTTTCAGCGGAGTACGTCTTCTGAATACCAGCGAGCCGGAATCCTACAACGAACTCTTTGTTTCCAATAACTGCAATCTCCATTTACATCACCAGATATTTTTCCAGAATCTCTGCATCAAGTCCTGCCTGCTTTCCACGGGCAAGGGCTCTCAGATTTGAAACCTCGTAATTCTTCCTCTCAAGATAAACCAGAAGCGGCGAAATTGAGAACGGGTGACGTTTGGACATTTTATCCATACGGTTGAGCTGTGCACTGATTAAGGCACTCTCAACTGCATACACCGGTTTCTTCTCGCGAAGTTCTTCCAGCACATCATTTAAGACGGCGACTTTTACTTTCTTCTTTAATGAATCGACGACTTCATCCAGACTCTCGACTGTCTTTAGACGTTCGAGTTCTTCTGGTTTGAATGTTGCACCTTCAATCCAGATTCCATGCGTATCAGAGTCTTGTCCAACATCCGCACGAAGTCTGAAAAGTGTTTTAATGTTTTTCACGTCGATTTCAAATGTAACGTATTTCAGGAAGGCGTCTCCTCCCTTCATGCCGCTACGAGCTGCTTTGATAAGCGTCGCATAGTAGTACTTGTACAACTCAGTCACAGTTTCGCCGAATGAATGCGTTTCCAGTGCAACAGATAATTTTTCACCAATAATATTGGAAATCGGTTTAAACGGAAGCGTTTCAACAATTCTTTCGATTGACTGTTCTGCAACTAAGCGGTCAAGCGCAGCTGCATCCAGTTGACCTGCCGGTACAAGTACAGCCTTGATCCTCTCATCGGAAAGACCAAGCTGCTTACCTCGAAGGATAGTCAGAATATTTTGAATATCCCACTTGTGAAGGTAATCTCGGGTAAAACCTTTCATCTCTCCTGGTGCCAGTTTGATAACTTTCTGGTACTCTTTAGAGAGATTCCAGGACATTGCGCTTTCAATGAGGTCAACTCCCGTTAAGGAAGCTGCAAGTTCATCGATTTCGCGTTTGTACTCCATTTCTTCAATGAGTCTTGTAAACTCCGGAAGACCCATGTTCAGCATACGAAGATATTCCTCTCTGGGGATTAACTTCGCTCTCCGTACTTTCATACGGGTTGAAACATAGATGTATGGGGCCGAACCGCTCGATACCTCTGACATTTTTTACCTCATCCAAACAGAATCTCCGATGCGTCCTTCAAACTCGACTCCCAGACATCGTTCATAAATGTCTGATAGGAATAGTCGAGAGTAAGCTGACCATCGGTGCTCTTAACGACAACGCCACCGGCGATGTCGATGATTCCTCCAAACGTAAATCCGGAAAGGGTCTTTAATTCAAGAGCTGCATCTAAAGCCTTCTGATCACGTGCATTGCAGTAAACGGTTCCCTTTTTAATCTGCTTGTTGGCTTCTTTTAAGAGTTCCTTCACTGCTTTAGAGTGAACATCAGCTGGTAGAGCGGCAATCTCCTCTGCTGCACTGACATAGACTTTGTCGAGAAGTTCCTTCTGTGCATTGAGTGCCTCACGCTTGACAGCGAGATTTGCATTTGCGATTTCACGAACGGCAATCCGTTCTGCCTGAATTTCCGCATCTTTTTCTGCTGCAAGTTTGATATCGGCTGCACGTGTGTTGGCTTCGTCGACGATTGCTTTTGCCTGTGCTTCGGCCTCAGCTTTAATGGCTGCTGCCTTTGCTTCGCCTTTCGCTTTGATTTCGTCTACTACTACCTCAAGTCCCATGTAAGCGGCCTCCGCTTAGAGGAACATGATTAACAGTGCGATGACGAGACCGAAGATAACGACAGTTTCCGGTAATACAGTGAACAGAAGTGCAAGACCGAACATTCCGCGGTCTTCTGCAGTTGCTCCGACTGCTGCTGCTCCAATACCCTGTTCACCAATACCAGTACCGATACCTGCGAGACCGACTGCTAAACCTGCGCCGATTCCACCAAGTCCTTTTGCCAGTGCTGCTGCCGATGCTACATCAAATAATGATTCAATTGCCATTTTTATTCCTCCGAGAATTTTCTTTTCAGTCCGAAAGGTTTGTAAATAATACCGCCGCCGTTGTAGAACTTCGTAAAGAACTCAACATAGTGCAGACGAACCGGGTGCAGTGCACCGCCGATTACACCTAATGCGACGTTTAATGCGTGTCCAATAATCAATACGATAACTCCGACGATAATGAGCAGAACGCCTACGAAACTCATGTCTGCAAGTGCCGGTTCAATGAAGAACGAAGTTGCAAGATAGTTGACAACCATTGCAATTGCAACTGAAGATAATCCAACTGCTGCAATACGGCAGAAGGATAACATATGCGACAGTAAGTTGGTCGGGATTTCCATAAGGTCAAGCGGATTCTCCATCGCAACAAAGACAATTCCTGCAACCATTAACACTATGCCACCAATAAGACCAATGGTCCCAGCAACACCAGATAAGTACGGAAGCGGGAAGGCAAGTGTGAAGAAAGAATTTAAGTCAATGACTGAGATGAGTAAGACGAGCATGCCTATGAACATAATAAGCCATCCAAAAGATGCGAGGATTGCTTTCGTCCGGTGCGGCCCCTTTGGATCCATTCTTGCATGGTTAATCATGCCGAAGACTCTTCCAACACAGATATAGACAATACCGAGTGCAACAGAGACGACGAGCATTTCCATAACCTGTGGAATGTGGGATCCGCCGATTGGCAGGTGTCTCATGAACATAAGTGGTTCCCATGGGAGGGACATACCAAAGAATTCGCTATACAATAGACCAAAGAGAATGGTCGTTCCGGACACACCAAAGAGTATGCCGACTGCTTTCTTTCCCATATCTCCAAGACGCATAAGTGTCTTGCGGAGAACAAGAGTCAGAATAAGATAAATCAGACCATATCCGACATCTCCAACGATAACACCGAAGAGAATCGGGAACATAATACCCAGGATAATGGTTGGGTCTATTTCTTTATATTTTGGACGTGCATACAAGTCCATTAATACTTCTGCCGGTTTCGTAATTCCTGGGTTTTTGTACTCAACCGGTACTTCATCATAGTTGATGTCGTCGTTATCAACTGTGACGTATACTTTGCCGCCGGTAGCCTGATTCAGGCCAGCGTCAATTTTCGCAACATCGTCTGCGGGCACCCATCCGTCTATAACGAATGCTTCCTCGGTCGTTGCAAACCGAAGCGGTGCTTCAGCGCGTTCAACATCACACGACAGAACCTCATCGCATGCTGCAAGCAGGTCTGCGTATTTTGTTTTTGCCTCCCCAATCTTGACGTTTGTTTCCTCTAACTCGGCCCGCATAGTGACAAGTGTCGAGTTATACTTACCAACAGCATCTGCTACAGATCCACTCTCTGTTGGGAGAGTGACCCCAGTATAGCCGGCGTCGGAAAGTACCTTCTCAGCCTCTGATGCATGAGAGTTCTCGACAAATGCAACGATGAAATTTCCTTCTTTTGCTGAAACAAAGTGTTTCTCACTTGGGAAGTCAAATTCAACATCGTGGTCGATATGTCCTGCATAAACTGAGAGAGATTCATATCCACGGTAGAGATCAAGTTCTACCGGGACAAGCTCAAACGGCTTGAGTTCAGTAATACGCTGTTCACATTCGCGGATTTTCGTCTCTGCATTCGTACGCTTAGCCGTGAGTTGGCTAACTTCCGCTTCAATCGCTGGAAGCTCTTTATTGACAGCGTTGCGAATTTCATCGGCAGGACGTACCGGAACATCGAACTGCGTCTTTGGAGACGTCTGGAATACGTTTTCAATCGATCTGATTTTCAACAGACTGACAGATGCCTCGTTAGCTTCCTCCAGAGGAGTACCTAACTTAACACCCTCGTATCCTTCTTTTCCCTGGTCGACAAAATCAGTGATGTGGAATACCCGGTGACGATATAATTCGGTCACAACTGACGCCATCTGCTCTTTGCCTGCTGCAATAAGCAGATGGGTCATCGGCTTAGGCTGAAACATGCAGTTTCTCCTTAAACCGCTCTACAAATAACGAAGTCGCCTGCGGTAACTTCTTGTCGCCGGCTTTAATCAGCTGTTCAGCGTCTTTCTTGCCCTGTGCGACAACGGCATCGTGCTCCGTTAATGCTTTATTCCGTGCATCTAAAAGTCGTTGCTTTTTGTAATCCTCAGCGACAGCGGTCGCTTTTGCAATCAAAGCATCTGCATCCTGTTTTGCAGCAGAGATAGTCTTCTCTGCAGCTAACTGTGCAGCTTCGATTGTGGATTTACTTTTTGCTTCGGTTTCTTTAATGCTTTTCAGAACCTCAGTTTTCATCCAACCCTCCTCTCACGGCGTTAATAGTATTGGATTCGAGAGTATTTAGATGTGGGGGATTCATGTCCTAGGAGCTTGACCTCTCCCAGAGAGAACAGCATAATATTATCAGCATATTTTTTCGAAAATTGACCAACGTTTTCACAGAAACTAAACAAAAAACTCTCTGAAAATTGCAGTCATAATCGTGAATAATTACCGCATGATGACAGTGTCACTATTAACCACCTGCAATCCTTTATAGATGGACGGCGATTTTCTATACATGGATGATATTGTAGGAACATGGTATGGAAGCAAATCGATACCATTTATCGCGTCGGGTATCGGAGAGGTTACAGTAGAGGAAGATGGGACAGCATTCGCCCATCTGGATGTGAAAGCTCTCGGCAAGAACCATCATTTTGAAATTGATACCTTAAAATGGGAAAAAATGGATGACGGAACATATTTCGGATCATATAATGAAAAACGAGTGGCTCTGCATGTTTCCGGAGATACACTCAAGGCAACTCTTAACCCATATAATATTGGCTTGACTACGACGCAACGGTTAAACATCAACATCCCATTTGAACTGAAACGGATTTAACTCATATTTTAGACTCAGCCTATAAATCGGAAGATAACAAATATAGTACACGAATGTACGCAAAACGACTTGATAATCTCCCACCATATCTCTTTGCTCGTATCGATGCTATCAAGGCACAGAAACGTGCAGAAGGCGTTGACCTAATTGATCTCGGTGTTGGTGACCCCGATCTTCCAACCCCTAGCCATATTGTAGATTCCTTATGCGAAGCTGCCCGTGATTCAGCGAACCACCATTATCCGGATTATCTTGGAATGCTTTCATACCGCGAAGCGGTTTCCCAATGGTATGACAGACGATTCAATGTCAAACTCGATCCGAAGTCCGAAGTTCTCGCATTAATTGGATCCAAAGAAGGTATCGCCAATATTCCAGAAGCATTTGTCAATCCAGGAGACTATGTCCTTGCAGCAGACCCTGGATATCCAGTCTACAAAACCTCGACACTCTTTGCAGAAGGGAAGTGTCACTTCATGCCATTGAAAGCTGAAAACAATTTCCTACCAGACTACAATGCAATCCCAAAAGATGTTGTAAATAATGCAAAACTCATGTTTCTCGGCTATCCAAATAACCCAACAGGAGCAATTGCGCCACTAGAGTTCTTCAATGAAACCGTTGAGTTTGCTAAAGAACATGATATCGTAGTAGTCCATGATAACGCATATTCGGAAATTTCCTATGACGGATATGTGGCTCCTTCCTTCCTGCAGGCAAAGGGAGCAATGGATGTTGCAATTGAAACCCACTCTCTTTCAAAAACATACAACATGACCGGGTGGAGAATTGGAATGGCCTGCGGAAATAAAGACCTGATTGAGGCATTCGGAAGGGTCAAAACCAATATTGACTCTGGTGTCTTCGATGCAGTGCAGAAAGCTGCAATCACTGCACTTACTGGCCCACAGGACTGTGTTAAAAAGGCATGTGCAATATATCAAGAAAGAAGAGATGCACTCGTTTCTGGTCTGCAATCTCTGGGATTCAATGTTAGCGTTCCGAAAGCAACCTTCTATGTGTGGGTCAAAGTTGACAACTCCGCTGCATTTACAGAAAAAATGATTAACGAGGCAGGAATTGTGGTAACTCCTGGAAACGGATTCGGTCCAAACGGTGAAGGATACGTACGCTTTGCAATTACCCGCCCAGTTGAGAGAATTAAGGAGGCAATTGAACGCATGCAGGCCTGTGGCATTCGGGGTGCATGATGCAACTTTCACTTCCATCATCGCTGACCATCAAAAATGGACATCTTCAATGCGGAGGAAAAGATTGTGTTGAACTGATTGAACAATTTGGATCTCCTCTCTACGTAACCGATGAAGTTCATATCATTGAAAACTTCAGAAGATACGAAGCAGCACTGAAAAAATACACAAATAATGTCCAGTTGCTCTATGCTGCAAAAGCAAATGAGAATCCAGTGATTCTCCAAACATTGGCTAAAGAAGGAGCAGGATCAGATCTTTTCTCACTTGGGGAAATGCGTACCGCCCTTGAAGCAGGAATGCCTGCAGAGAAACTGCTCTACAACGGGAGTTCCAAAACAGAAGAAGATTTGAGAGCCGCGGTATTAAATGACATCAGGATATCCGTTGATTCAATTGATGAACTCAGACAGCTTGACAGAATCTCAAAAGAATTGAAAAAACAGGTGAAGATTGGTTTCCGCGTCAATCCGGAAATTGAAGTTCCAACCCATCCCAAGATTGCTACCGGCATCAAAAACAGCAAGTTTGGAATTCCTGCCGATATGATTCTTGATGCATACAAGGAGGCGCTGAGTATGGAGTATGTGACGCCTGTCGGCATGCATTGTCACATTGGTTCCCAGATTTTAGAGGTGGAACCATTTGCAATTGCCTGTGGTGTCATCATGAAAGTCGCTTCGGAAATCACAAAACTTGGTGTCAAACTGGAATTCGTTGACTTCGGCGGAGGACTCGGCATTCCATACCATAGAGGAGAGGAAAAAGACGCAGCACCAACTCCAGAAGAATATGCTGCTGCGGTCATGCCTGTCTTTGTAAATGCATGCAAAGAAAACAATATTAATCCGGCATTTTGGGTGGAACCTGGACGGTGGATGGTTGGAGAGTCAACGATTCTCCTGACCAAAGTTAACTCTGTGAAGAAAGTTCACAAAATTTTTGTCAATGTAGACGCTGGATTCAATATCCTCATCAGACCAGCAATGTACGACTCATGGCACGAGGTCCTGGTTGCAAACAAAGCTGATGCACCTGATTCTGGAATCTACACAGTTACCGGCCCAATTTGTGAAACCGGCGATATTCTCGCGGCAGATCGCAAGTTACCGGATGTTACCGCAGGTGACATCATTGCAGTCCTTGATGCAGGAGCCTATGGGTATGCAATGTCTTCCCAGTACAATTCACGTCCACGTTGCGCAGAAGTCCTGGTTAACAACGGAAAAGCAGAACTGATGCGTAAAGCAGAGACATATGAGGACATGATTTCCTCCGTAGTTAAACCATCCTGGCACTAAGAAATATGATGCACCATCTCCTGGTATCCGACCTCATTTCAGAAGAAGAGTTCGACAAACTGGTTGAGGAAAAATCCGCAACATATAATGGCATCCTTGATGAAGTAGCGGCTGCTCTCCTAGTTGTGGCGGACCTGGGGCGTGCTCATATTAAAATTGGAGAAATTCCAAAGGCAAAATCTAAGATAGTCTGCTTTTTCGGAAAAATCCTTTCCATCGATGGCCCAAAAGAATTCAAACGTGAGGGAGAGGATGAACCTGGAGTTGTTACTACTGTTGTTTTGGGAGATCCGACTGGAACCACAAAAATGACACTGTGGGACGAACGAGCAGGGGCTGTAACAGAACTTTCCATTGGAGATGTCATTGAGGTCATAGGTCAACCCATACCAAATAAAAAAGAGATTAAATTTGTAGCACTTCGCGAGAGTGATGTTGAAATTGTGGAAACAAAGAAACCACCCACATCAGAAATCATGGACAGACCCTTTGTCGTCAAAATTCTTGTTGTAAACGAAGTGAGGGAGATTGAACGGAGAGATGGCACCATCTCATACCTTCAAGAGTTTCTGGTTGGAGATGAAAGCGGGACGACCCGCCTTACAACTTGGTCACCAGATACCTTTTCGGATGTTGATGAGGGGGCAAGCATCTCTATCACTGGGGTTACTCGAAAAGAAGATGACGGACTGGTTGAATATACAGCACTCGACACCGCTGTTGTATCTCCATACCCGAATGACATTAAGGTCTTGACTCTCGATGTTGACGATGTCGAAGAAGGACAGATGCCGATTGTCCGCGGGACAGTCGAGAGCATGAGAGATCCCCGAACCTTCACTACGAAAAAGGGGACTGAATCCAAAGTAAGAAACATCAGAATAAAAGGTAAGAAGACTTCTATTGGTGTAGTACTTTGGGGAGATGCTGCAAATAGTATCGTAATGCTTGGAGATACAGTTGATGTTATCAACGCTGTTGCACGTCCCGCAAAATTCGGAGGACTTGAATTGTCGGTAGGGTATGGATCCGCAATGCGACTTGCTGAAGACACGGCAGAACAGGTTGAACTAACAGGAACACTGGTTCTCCGACCAGAAGGACTGATGCTGGAAACAATAACCGACGTCTGGATTCTGCAGGGAGATATTAAGGAGGAGCCGGGAACACCAGTTCACATTAGCGGTTTTGCAGCAAATGGAAGACTTAAAGTATCCATGTGTAATGCAGAAACTACTAATTACAATACCCTGAAAAACACTTTGTAACCATTCCCCTCTATTTTTGCACGACCCGTTTAAGATTAATATTCAAGACCGCTAAATCCATACTTGGGAATACGAGAATATAACTTGTAGCAGATATCTCTTCCGAGAATCGTTTACGGAGGTCATATAATCCCTGTTCCAAAGTTCCAATAATTTTAGATAAATCTTTATCTCAACTCACATCCAAAAGATACATATGGCATTAATTACTCCTGAATTAAAAGAGCAGATGGTCAAGGTTGGGGTTCTTCACCTAGCAACTGCATCCAAAGCAGGCATTCCGAACGTTGCACCAATGGGCGCTGTCATGATTGAAGATGACACCATCCTCATTGCCAACAACTTCATGAACAAAACGATGAAAAACATCCTTGAAAATCCGCAGGTTTCCGTATTAGTATGGAACAGAGAAATCGGAAACTGTTTCCAGCTTAAAGGAACAGCGGAAGTCATGAAAGACACTCCTGAGCACAAAAAAATGCATGACATGCTCGAAGCAAAGAAACCAGGAGCATACCCATGCAAGGATCTTGTTGTTATTTCTGTTAAAGAGATTTTCACCTGCATGCCAGGAGCAAATGCAGGAAGCAAAATCGCCTAAATCTCTTTTTTAAACCGTTTTCAGTCCCATTGACCTCTAATTGTGAATAGGAATTTTCCACACTCAACAAGCAATCAAAAATAGATTTTATTTTCTCAGCATCTGAGTCAGATACAGCACTTTGCAACAGTGTTCAGCAAGTGAGGTGTAAAGGTATGCTTCATCGAGATTCTTACCTGCAGCAAATGTTCCATGCCCGCGGGCAATAACAATTTTTGATTTCGTAAGACCATCCGCAACAGCATCAGCTAAATCCTGGGTTCCACATGCACCCTCGACGACCGCAATTTCCGGTGCGAGGAGTTGCCCCTCACTATCGACTGTCTTAATAGTGTTCATTATAAGAGACAGAGCAACTGCATGCTGAGGGTGAGCATGAACAATTGCCTGGTGTTCTGTTGCATTGTAAACAGCAGTGTGAACACGCCATTCGCTGGATGCACCTGGGGTCATTCTGCCGTTTCTTGGCATTAAAACAATCTCCGCGGGATCTGCATCAAGATACGAACCAGTATGAGTGATAAAATACCCATCAGGGGTAACTACACTCATATTTCCGAAGTTTCCACCAACAAGATGTTCTGTAAAAAGACGTTTGCCGATGCGACTGAAGTCTTTTGAAACAGTTTCAGAGTTCATGATTCAGTAGCCTGACAAGAACCGCTTTTTGAGCGTGAAGTCTATTCTCAGCTTCATCCCACACACCAGAATGGCGGGAATCTATAACATCATCCGTAATTTCTTCACCACGGTGGGCAGGCAGACAGTGCATTATTAGCACATCATCCGATGCTTTCTTCAGGAGATTCTGGTTTACCTGGAATCCGCTGAAATCTTTGAGCTTCTGATCTCTGATATCTTCTTCACCCATGGAAATCCAGGTATCGGTAAATAAGGCATGGGAATCTCTTGCCGCCTCTTCCGGATTATGGGTCAAAGAAACTTTTCCTCCATTATTCTGTGCAAAGGCTACAGCTTCGGCATCCGGTTCATAACCTTTGGGCGTCGCAACTGCAATTTCCATCCCGGTCTGCACAGAAGCCATAATGAGCGAGTTGCAGACATTGTTTCCATCACCAATCCACGCAATCTTGAGTCCAGAAAGACTTCCGAATTTTTCTTTCAGCGTCAAAGAATCTGCAAGAATCTGACACGGGTGCTCTTTATCAGATAAAGCATTGATTACCGGAATAGTAGCGTACTTGGCAAATTCAGTAATTGTCTCATGCTTATAAGTACGCATCATAACGCCCTGGAGGAAACGCGACATCACACGGGCTGTGTCTGGAACTGTTTCTCCACGACCGAGTTGTGTATCTTTAGAGTTCAGATAAAGAGCGTGGCCACCGAGTTCATACATTCCAACATCAAAAGAAATACGTGTACGAGTAGAGGCCTTTTCAAAAATCATCCCCAGAGTTTTTCCGGCAAGGTATGGATGCGGAATCTGTTTCTTGCGCAGACTCTTAAGTTCAGCAGCGAGTGATAGAAGATCCTCATAATCTTCCGCACTCAAATCGGATATTGATATAAAATCTTTCATATTATTTTCTCAGTTCATTCATGTGGGCAATTCTTCGACCGAATAGTTGAGCAGTTCCTATATCGCTTCTATATCTTACATTTCCTTTCACGTGTCTGCATGCGGATTCTGCCAGTGCTTCCGCCTCTGCAAGACTTTTACCAATTCCAACAAATGCCATCGTACGGGATGTCAGAGTCTGCAACACACCATTTTCCTCAACCACATTTGCATAGTAGAGAAGAGTTCCATCCATAGGGCCAATAGTAATAGTGTCCCCCGCATGAGAATTATCTGGATATCCATCAGGAACGAGATATTTGCAGACGGATGCGTACGGTTTGAATGACACATCATTCGGGGAGAGCGTTCCTTCTGTGATGTGGGTTGCAATAACAGTAAAGTCAGAATCAAGAAGACTCAAAACATTCATTGCCTCGGGGTCGCCGAAACGGGCATTGAATTCAATAACCTTCGGACCGTCACGGGTATTCATGAATTGACCATAAAGCACTCCCTGATACGGACAACCGTCTTCGGCAAGAGCGGCAACAGTCTTCTGCATAATCTCAAATGCAGTGGCATAATCTGAACCGGTAACAAACGGAAATTTATGGGTTTCGAGAGAATAGGATCCCATTCCCCCAGTATTCGGGCCAACATCACCCTCATAAGCACGTTTGTGATCCTGCACGAGCGGCATAGGAACAAGGGTTTTACCGTCGACAAATGCCATAAGCGTGAATTCCTCTCCCAACAGACGTTCTTCTAAAATGATATCCTGATCTTTCAGGGTTTTAGCATATTCTATTGCACCATCTCGGTCAACCTGTTCACCCATAACCTTAACACCTTTTCCGCCGGTCAGTCCAGTAGGTTTAACGGCAAGTTCCCCAGGATAATTTTTGATATAGGTAGCAGCCTCTTCCGGCGTCTTGCATATTTTATAGGCAGGACATCCCGGAATCTGATGGTTCTGCATCAGATTCCGGCAGAAACCTTTGTCTGTTTCAATTCTTGCAGCTTTCTGACGCGGACCAACAGTCGGAATGCCTGCATCCCACAATGCATCGGAAAGTCCTGCCTCCAGCGGAGCTTCCGGACCGACGACAGCAAGTTCCACCTGCATCTCTTTTGCAAACGAGACAACTGCATTTACATCTGTTTCTGCATGGACAAAGATTTCACTTGCAAGTTTTGCAATTCCTGGGTTTTTCTTACCCATCACACTGTAGAGTTCTGCACTTGAATTTCGTTTCAGTGCCGAGGCGATGGCGTGCTCTCGTCCGCCCCCTCCAACTACAAGAATCCTCATATCCCTATATATGGGAAGTTGATATCAAAAAACGTATGCTTTGAAATGATAAAGTGCGGATAAAAGAGTAAGAGATGGGTGTTCCACTTATATTGTAATGTAAGATGGAGAGGTAAAAATTGATTTAGTGTTCGGCAGGAATTTCAGCACGTACCTCTGAAGAAATTGCAGATGTTGCTTTCTTTGGCATGGTTGTTTTCATCTGAGATACAATTTCGTTCCCAAGCGTCAGAAGAGCGGTTCGGTGAAGATTCTTATTTTTGTGGATATGGATTGGAGATATGGATAAGGCATCATATTCTTCGGTAGGGACTGATTTATTGGAGACAAATTCATAGTACTTTTTAATCTGCACCATGAGCATGTGGAGGTGAAGTAGTTCTTCTTTCTGCATAATATTTACACACCTGAAACAAAGGATTTTGTACCTTATCATTTCAGTTATGAGTTGTGATATAGATAACCAGATACCTTTATTAAAGTGGATGGAAACACCTTCATTTCCAATGCACCCCAATTGAAGAAAAACGGATTAAAACAGGTATTTTGTTGAATAATCCAAATAAATGACGTATTTGACAGGCGCGTCAATATATTTATATGGGTGGTCAAGCTCCCCATATTAAGTAATCCTTTCCAATCATCAAGAGATAATTTGATGCATTAGAAAATAATTGTAAAAATAAAATCCTAAAAATTAACGAAGAAAAATAATTTTTTTTTTAAATTTTACGTGCTATGGTCAAATACCCAGTATGACCGACACGTGTTGAAGGGCGTGTTCCACGTTTGCTTCTGGTGAGTTCGCGCTCCAAACATTCAACGGTCTGCACATTATCTTCACCAAAAAGATCCTGAGCAGCATCCATAACTACAAATGTATGTTCCAGGAATGGTGTGTAGGTTGCAAAGTAACCGCCGGTTCTCAGAAGATGGTAGGCATGTTCTACGTGGGCACGTTCCAGTTGCATATCCAAGTGAACGATATCAAACGGACCATCAGTTACATCTAGCACATCGCAGGCACGGCATTCGACATTCTCAAGACCGGCATCGATGATATTCCCTTCTGCTGTTTTTGAAAAATCCGCACGTGCTTCACAGGTAACAACTTCCCCAGCGCAACCGCCAAAAAAGATAGCGGCAATACCGGAACCGGTTCCGGCATCCAGTACACGATCACGGCGACACATGCCTGTATAAGCCATGACAAGACCGATATCTTTGGGCATCATCGGGGCACCAGTACGTTTTCCATGGGTAAAGAAATCCGTTGCTTTCGGAAGGAGAATTGTAAATTCCGCACCAAGATGTGTTTTTATGACAGAGCCATCATCCAATAATGCAGCCTCTTCCAAATCAATCATGCCCTTGTCAGTCGAGAGCTTACCTTCTCCAAGACGCACATAATATTCACGGGAATTTCCGCGAAGAATGACTCGTTTATTTCCAATCATTGTGCAGTAAGTTTCAGAATTGCTTCTGCCATGTCTCCCTTGCATTCCTCTAATGCAGCACGTGCTGCTTCTGGCGTGCACTGAGTCTGGGATACAACCAGTTCAACATCTGCTTCCGGAATCTCCAGTGCTGCTTCTTCAAAGTGCATATCCCCGGAGAGCTGATAGGAGGTTTGACCCTGCATTGTAACACCGACAACCTGGGCGTTTTCAAAAACATAGTTTCCCTTCGCGGTGTAGACGACTACTTTCTGGACTTCATCGATTTCATCCATCGTCATTCCCATTTTCCGCATAGCTGCTTTCATCTGTTTTGGATTGATTCCTGGCATCATTGTTTATTAACTCCTTGTCTGGTTTTTACGGCTGTTCCATAATTGAATCCTTTCATTTCACACCCGGAAAGAACAGCCATGCCGGTTGCGATAAGGTTGTCTGCTTCATCAACGATGAATACTTCATCTTCAGCTAAAATCTCTTCGTCTGCGCTGATTACATGCTTTGCCATAGCATTTTTGCCGTCAGCAATGAACGGGACTGCATCCTCCATAACCACCACACGGTTATGTGGTGCCTTTAGAAACGCATGCAGTAGCTTCGCGCCCGGATATCCGAGTGTCAGACGCCCGTCATTAGCACGGACAGTCACCAGACGCTCTTTTCCACGGTTAACGAAACGTACGCGCTTCGTATTGGAATAGGAAAAGGTCACGTCATCGGGAAAGAGAGCCTCTCCTGCACCGCGTCCGAACTGGAAATCAGCAATTTTCCGTACGCGGATTAAGCTGGGTTTCGATAAGTTCGTTAACTCTTCTGATGAAATCATCTTCGCATCCTTTCGGTATATATGCGCCTGCTGCGATATTATGTCCTCCGCCTGCGCCACCAAAATATGCTGCTGCTGAACAGAGTGCTTCCTGCAGATTTGCCCCCCTACGCACAACTTTTTCATTCGTGCGCATGGATACCTTAATCATATCTGGTTCATCGGAAACCTCAGATAGTACCAGTATCGGTTTGTCACGGTTCAACTTCGACAATGCCATACCAGCACCGATTCCGACAATCGTATCAGGATATTTATTTCCAGTATGAATGCTCTGAATCGCACTATGTTCCGTAACACCTGTTTCAATAATATATTCACAGAGTTCACGAATGATACTTCTGTGATGACGAAGCATATGTTCTGCTTCACGATAGTTCGCACCACGTTCTCCAGCACATACTGCGGCCCCCACCATCGGCTTCGCCCACCTCCCACAAGCATTCAGCATAGTTGCGTATTCGGAGGCATTCCTTAATGGAGTGTGCTTTGTTTCATCCGGGAAATAGTACTGTTCAGAAAACAGTCGTTCGGTATCTTCTCCATTTGCAACCATCTGTTCGGTGATTCTGCTGGACAGTGTTTTTACTTCCTCGGAAGTTAAATCTTCAAATGTACGGTTGTCATGTTCATCAGCATAAATCCCTATTTTGCAGAGCAAGCCAATTGTTGCCTGAGGATTTCCAGTTATCCCAGGAATTATCGGATCATCACAATTGGAAAGCGATAAGTGGAGTGCACGGGTGGACAAACCATAACAGTTAATCCCAGTCCTTGCAACGAGAACACCATTCTTTTCTGCATCTTCGACAATCCAGTGAGTTATACCAACCAACCGACCGGATTCACGTGCCATCATGTCACCAACGTTGCCGACAACTGCGAGTTTGGCTAAATCGTAGTTATCAGGATTTAAATTACGTGCAACCAGATAACAAATTCCGGCGGCACTGCATTTTTTGTAATCTTCACCGTAAAACTGCGCATTAACCTGAAAATATTTAGTCCCCTTCGGCGCATCCTGGGCAATATGATGATCAAGAATCAAAACTTTTTCGGGAGGAATTCCCGCTTCTTCTAGGAGATTCTGCTGACCGGAGCCCAAATCAGTAAAAAGTTTAAGACTGTCGTCGGCAGGTATATGTCGCATAGTCAAAGGTTCAAGTTGACGGACAAAAACAGAAGAAACAGAGATGCCTTCACGCTTGATTGCCTGGAGCATAATAGACGCGCTGGTGATGCCATCAGCATCAATATGAGATATAACTGTGATTTTTTCTGCAGAACGTATACGATTGACGGCCCGTTCAATATCCTGTACTATTTCCATAAACTGACATAATGATTGGAATTTGAAGATGATAAGATGTACTTTTAAAAAAGCGGAATGCTAATTCAGCATTCCTTACTTCATTACGAATTCAAGAATGATACTGATGATAACAACAGCGAGAATAACATAGAGAACAATGCCGGATAACTTATTGATTGTTACAAATCCCTCGCCATTCTTCAGCAGAGTCTTGGCAATAGTGGATCCGATTCCTGCAATAACAATCCCCCCAAGACAGAGACCTAAATTGAGCCATGTTGACATGAATTCCGCATGCAGCACGTAAAAGAGAAAATCTGAGATTACGACAACTGCCAATCCAACAATACATAGAATAAATGCAAGAATAGACAGGTTGCCTTTTACAATTGCTCCATTTGTCATAAACTATCATGTGAAGAGAAGACATAAATAAACTATCTTTCGTATCATCTGATATATAAGAAAAGAAAACTAAACTTTTAAAAACACGTATGATTCCCCGATATTTCACCACACGTTTCATGGCAGAAATTGATCAATATCTACCTTCGTTCTCCAAAAAATTGCGACAAATTTACATTCGCGAAGGTGAAAAAGCAATTCAAATTCGTGAAAAAGAGGGAATTGCAGCAGAAGAATTTCTCGGATTGGTAAAACGAATTGGGACGTATCTTCGAGGGACAACTGGGGCGAATTTTACCTCAGATTACCAGAAAATCGAACTAACCGATACAATTACATTGTACTCATTCCAACTTCCTGGTGGTGGAAATCTCAATATATTCATCACGCCCCTCGGCAAACTAGTACTTGACACAGGATATGCCTGTTATTTTAACGACTGTGAAAAAATGATGAAAACACTCAATCTTGGGGGATTTGAGGATACGCGGTGTGTCATATGCACACATGGGGATGCTGATCACTGCGGAGCAGCGGGATACTTTACCGTAAAACCGATTATGCACCCAGTAACCAAAGCACTGCTGGATTCCGGAACCCGTAACTATGGGACCACAACAAACAATCTCGATATTCTGGAGAAATTCTACACAACATCAATCAACACCATGTCGCTGATGAACATCCCAAAATCTGTTATTGATTGTGGTACCACCCCACTCTCATACCGAGGAATCTTTCCGGTAATTGAACACCTGACGTTCGGAGATTTGCAATTCGAAATTTGGGAGTCACTCGGCGGACATATCGCGGGTCAAATCCTCCTCTTTGAACCGAATCTGGGACTCCTATTTACCAGCGACGCCTTCATCAATTTTGCAACACTTTCCAAGGAAAGGGCAGACTACTGTTCAATTGCCGACTCGATGATCGGGTCAGTGAATGTTGATAGTGACATCGCAAGAAGGGAACGTAAAGAACTTATCCGTCTTGCACCTGAACTTGATGCTGAACTGAAAACAAAAGGGAAGAAACTCTACATCTGTTGCGGACACGGTGCAATTTCTATTCTGGGAAATAACGGAAACCTAGTCCCAGCATCAGAAGAAATCCATTATCGACCTCAATAACGTTCATCTCATAATCCATCCCATACATAATATATGACACCACCAGTAGAAGCCCAACCGATAGTGCATCTCGATCATACAAATTTCAATACATTTACCTTGGGAATTCCCAATGTCGTCGTTGATTTCTGGGCGGAATGGTGTGGACCCTGCAGAATGTTTGCCCCCATTTTCGAAGAGACGTCAAAGGAATATCCGGAGATACAGTTCTGCAAATGCAATTCGGATGACAATCAAGGTATAGCACAGGAACTCTGTATTGCATCCATACCCACAGTTCTTTTCATTAAGAACAAAACAGTTGTTAAAGTCCAAGTTGGTCTTGTCAGTCAGGAAAAATTCCGTGAAGAGCTGAATGAAGTATTCCGCTCATGAACACCTTTGAATCGCTTCATCCGGTTTTGCAAGAGATACTTATCTCTGAATTATCGTGGAATTCATTGCGACCGGTTCAGGAAGAATCAATCCAATCTGTCTCCCAAGGATACGATATTCTAGTTCTGGCACCAACTGCTGGTGGAAAAACAGAAGCTGCATTTCTTCCTGTGATAGACGCGATTCTTAAACGCCATACCGGAAAACTTTCTGCAGTTTATATCTCACCACTGAAAGCATTAATAAATGACCAGACGGAACGTGTTATCCGTCTCTGTAAACGTTCTGGACTGGAAGTTGCAATCCAACATGGGGATGTTACAAAATCGGACCGGTGGAATTTTTCTTCCGAGGAAAAACCAGATATTCTTTTGACAACCCCAGAATCTCTGGAAGTGCTCTTGGGAGAGAAAGACGCGTCGAATACCTTTTCTTCGCTTCGTTTTATCATCATCGATGAGATTCATGCATTTATTGAAAATACCCGTGGTATCCAATTGAAGTGTCTGATTGACAGACTCGGCTATCTTTCTGATGAAAAAATTATCAGAATCGGACTCTCGGCAACTGTAGGAAACCCAGAATATTTATTGAGTTGGCTTTCATCTCCTGAACGAAAAAAGAAACTTGTGACAATACCCGCACCACCCACAAAGAAACTCTTCTCGTTTATTGTTGAGTCGAACTTTCTAAAACAGGCAGATTGTATTGCAGATGCAGTCCGCGGAAAAAAAGCACTCATTTTTGTTGATAGCAGAAGTTTTGCAGAAAAACTTTTGAGTCCCCTGCAAGAACAACTGAAAACAGTCTTTGTTCATCATTCTGCGGTGTCTACCGAGGATCGAAAAACTGCCGAAGATTCATTCGAAATGGATGGTGGAACATGCGTTATCTGTACCAGCACTATGGAACTTGGTATTGATATTGGTCAGCTGGATTTAGTGGTACAGTATGGATCTCCACTTTCCGTTGCATCATTTCTGCAACGTCTTGGGAGGACAGGAAGACGAGGAAATCCTGCACAAATGATATTTGTTATAAAAAATGCCTGCGAGTTGCTGACATCATGCGCTACGATTGAAGCAGCGATGCGACATGAATCAGAATCGCTTATAGCCCCGGAATTCCCGTGCAATGTTCTTATTCAGCAACTATTCCTTTATTTGAAACACTCCTTCGGGAAGGGAAGAAATCATATAATCGCCTATCTGCAATCATTGACGCCATTCTCCGGAGTGAGTGGAGAAACCATTGAATACATACTCACATACCTTGAAGAAAATGCATATCTATCGCGTGATGGGGAGCTCTATCTGCCAGGAACAAAGGCAGAAATAGAACTGGGACATGCAAACTGGAAAAATCTTCTATCAGTTATATCAGACAACGGAGGGTATCTCGCTGTTTTGCCAGATGGAACTGTCATTGGAACCCTTGACCCGCGTTTTGTTGCGGGCAACCCGGGAAAAATATTTAGTTTTACAGGTAGAAACTGGCGTCTCCTCTACCGTGATGACGCCCATCACCGCGCCCTGATTGAACCGTCATATGCCAACCATGGGCTTAAACGCCCGTTCTGGGGAGGTATGGGAAGTGGGGCACAAATCTCGGATTTGGTTACGCAAAGTACCGAACTTCTGATTATTAGAGGTAAAACACTGCTTCCACTCCGCGAACCTGAAGTTGAACTTCTGGACAATCTGATTCACAGCCTTCCAAAAGATTTCACACCACAAAAAGTGCACATCAGATCAGAACCGGAAGTGGAAGGGTGGTCTGTCGTAGTATCGACGTTTGCAGGTGAACGTGCCAACCAGGTCCTGACAACATTCCTGAAAAATCGTCTTGCGCTGGGACTTGAATACCGCATCACACCATTTGCCATCCGTATTTGGGGTTTTGGAGATCCTGATGCAGCGGAGGCGGTACAGAAAGTACTCCACGATGTTGCAGGAACTGATTTCCATACTCTTGCAGATGAACTTCCCTCTCTTCCCGACACTGCATGGAAATTTGCACCGCTACTTCCAACCACGGTGAAAAAAGAGATGGCGATTAGAGATTACTACCATCTGAAGGATGTGCTGAATCTTCTTCACTGAATCAGTGACCGAGATTTTTCACAAGAGTTATTTCATACGTAATCGTCTCACCCGCAAGTGGATGATTGCCATCAATAATAATCTTGGTATCTGTCACTTCTGCAACAATGACGCGACATTTCTTTTTAAAGACGTCGACAGTAATGATTTCACCAATTTCGGGCTCGTGATCAAGGTTCAGTCTTTTACGTTTCAGCGGGATGATAAGATGCTTATTGAATTTCCCATATGCTTTTTCCGGAGGTAATGTGACAGAAACAACATCTCCTTCTTCTTTTCCAAGAAGCGCATCCTCAAAAGCAGGATTAATTTGTTTCAGACCGAGCGTGACCGTTACTGGGTCCCCTCCATGCGTGTCTTCAAATATTTCTCCTCCCTGACGAATGCTTCTGAAATGGAGCTGAACTGTATCAGTATTTTCCACGCCTGACATAGTTTTTTATTTGGTTTCTGAAAATTTCAATATTGGGTTTTACTATCCCATAGAAATGGAAGACATCATAACCAAGGGAGATTCTTTATAGCATTCGCAGTCAAAGTTAGATAAAGAATTATGACCTTGGCAATTGTCTTCGACAGTGCAGGCACACTGCTTAAAACCGTTCGGGAAGTTACCGACATTAAATCACACAGACTCCTCGAAAACACGGTTGAGACCACCCTTCTCACGTTCGAAGACCCAGATAGACTTCTGGTCCTATTGAATATTTCATCAGCACATCTCTTGGAAAGCAATGGAAAGGAACTCCTTTCCACATGGATTAAAAACAACAACATTAGTTTTGGAATTTCCTGTGGACGCCACATCATAGACGCGGCAAGTGTTGAAAAACTTCTCCATAGTGACAGATACGCAACCGTTGGAGATTTACAACTTGCAGTACAAACCTGCAGAAATAAAATTACCAAAGAAAATTATCTCTTCGCATTGAATGCAGGGTTAATCGTAAACACACGAACTGATATGATTGAGTTTGGTATCGCCTCAGCAGGTTATCCATTCCCGGGTGTTAAGGCCCTGATATCGCATCTGCACCGGAAAGGAATTGCAACATTTATCGCGTCCGGAGACAGAACCGAGAAACTCGAACTCGTAGCCGACAATATCGGCATTCCGAGAAATCGGGTCTATGGAGTTGCAACACCAGTTACAAAAGCACAAGTGGTTACTAACTTGAAACAGGAATATGATGTGGTAATGATGGTCGGAGACGGCATCAATGATTTATCCGCTATGCGATCAGCAGACATTGCGGTTCTGACACTTCAACAAAGCAAAGCACCAGACATTCTTGAGAAGACAGCAGATCGTATAATTAACGACATCAGGGAAATAGAAGAGATTGCCTCCGAACTGAATCATGACTGAACTAACAGAAATCCGTGGAAAAGAGGCGGAGGAACATATCAGGGAACACCTCCGAAATCTTGGGAAAAAACGGAAATCATTTGTCTCATCAAAACCGCTCTACGTTCCTAGTACAGAGAGACATCTTACTGAGATTGATGCCCTGTTCATATCATCTGCCGGTATTTTCATCATTGAAAGCAAACACATGACTGGAACAGTATCTGGAAAAGCTGGAGATCGACTCTGGATAAAATCAGGTGATGGGCATGTCATATCTTTCACAAATCCAGTACAACAGAATAGAAAACATCTGAATTCCGTAGCCGAGTATTTCCAAGTTGATACAAATATTTGTAAATCAGTAATTGTTTTCAATGATGAGTGCAATCTTGAAAACGCAGAAACTGGATACGGGGCACTGCTCGTGAGAACATCCTGTTTAGAAAATACAATAGAACAACTGCACAACATTGAAAAAATTTCAGATGAACATCTGACAGAACTCATCAAAAAAGCAGAAAAACTTCCATCAGGAAAGAAAGCGGAGGCACAACATCTCGCAGAAATAAAAGAGACAAAAAAACGAAAACGTTCTGAAAAAAAGAGAGGACGTTAGAAGGGGCCGTCCTGTTCAAAACTCCTGCCGAAACGAATCGCAAGTTCCGCTTTGTAGAGTTCTTTTCCTAAATATCCTGCGTGATCCAAAAGAGATACACCGTCTTCAGCAAGAATCGCTGTGAAAACTTCCTCTGCTGTTGTACCACGGATTGCTTTACCCCTCCTGACAGCCACAATTTTCCCGTTCTCCACACCTATACGGAAACTTCCACGAGGATCAAATGAGAGGTTCTCTGGAACACCTGCAACGTCCCGGACAGATTCATACTGAGGAACTGGTTCCCGGCGCATACGTTTCTCCTTAATGCAGAACACATCATATCCAACGTCTTTCGGATATGGACGATCACGAGATAACTGCATCATATCAACGGCACGGCGCATTTCTCTACACGCCCCTGATGTTTTATCGGAATGTTCAGAGACAAGAATTGCAGCACAGTGAGTTTCTGCTGCTGATGCCGCAAGCAGAGCACATACCCCAGGACTGTCGGCATCAATCAATTCAGTGACATTTACGCACCCCATAACTTTTGGTGCCCCATATTCAGGGAGATATGACGCAAGTGATTCAGTCATTCCTGATAACGGCGGTTGAAGAAGAGGATCGGCAAAAACCTGCTGGATGCCGGCACCCTTAACTCTCCGCACAGTCTCTTCAAGGGTGGCACCTTCCTGTGGAATTGCAACCACAACAGCACCTGCTTTCATCAGATCCTTAGCCAGAAGTGGCAGGGTTGAGGCAGTAACAGAAAAGACAATATCTGCACGGAAAAGAGATGCACGAATGAGTGTCGGATCCTGAGTGTCAATGGATAGAACACAGTCCAAATCCGAGAGTTCGGTAAAGCAGCGTATTACATCATCTGGTGTCGCATCAAATCCAAATCCGAGGTCCACACCGTCTGCCCCATGGGCCAGAAGTTGAAGAGCTGCAGAACGCAAATCTGAATGACGATGAGCATCCATAATTTCAGCAAGTACCTTAATTCTGGAAGTCTTTCCGAACTTGATGTGATGAATCTCGTAGGCATAAGTTGCGTTTTCCTCCAACGTGAGAAGTTTACCTGCCGCTTCTTTACGGCGTTCGTCATCAAGGAGCAAATCAGCAGGTTGAGTTTTTGAGAGTTTATTAGAGAGAAGAAGCGTAACACAGAGGCGCATATCTGCCGCATGACGAGTTCCACGATAAATTGGCACGTCCCATTCCTTTTCTACCGAGGAAAAATCAGCAGTGCACATACCAGAAACAACAACGCAATCTGCATGATGTTCGGCCAATAGTGAGGACAAAACTATAGGAGACAAGAATGAGGCAATCTCTCCAGTAATGATAATCTCATAGGTAAATCCAGAAATGCCATTAAGAACAGCGGCAAGTGTTTCAGCACTCTGCCTTCCAGTTGGAAAAAGAACGTGCATACTTACTCTTATAATAGGATTCACGACAAATTAGTAGTTACCCCAATATGCCCCAGATAAAATGTGATTTGCATATCCACACAGAAGCATCTGCTGATGGACACTGCCCTGTAATAGCGGTTATTAATCAGGCAAAAAAACGCGGATTTGATGCGATTGCCATCACCGATCATGACACCACGATTGGAGCAAAAGAAGCAGTAGCACTGGAAAACCCCGGCATTCTTATAATTCCAGGAATTGAAGTATCAACAAAAAGTGGGCATGTGTTGGTTCTCGGAACAACAAAGGAGTACGAACCTGGGAAGAGTGCTGCTGAAACGATTCACGAGGCAAAAGAAGACGGGTGTCTCGTTATAATTCCACACCCATACCATATGTTCCGTCATGCAGTAGGATTACGTGAAGAAGAAGCATTATCCATGGCAGATGCCCTTGAAGCTTACAACAGCAGATATTATTTCAAAGCATCTAATGAAGCAGCGGCAAAGAAGGCAAAGGAACTGAATAAACCGATAACTGCCGGATCGGATGCTCATGAATGCGAATTTGTCGGAAACGGAATCAACCTTATCGATGCAGAAGAAAGAAACATAGAGAGCATTTTCAAAGCCATTCGAGAGGGAAATATCAAAGCTACCTGCATCAAAACACCAAGTACGACATACGCACTGGAATCAGCAAATAATGTAAAACGCAAAATCAAAAAATACGCACGAAAAATAATCGGTTGTAAAGAGTCATGAAACTGGCACTGCTGATTGGGTATCTCGGCGGAAAATTTGCAGGATCGCAATACCAGCCAGATAAACGGACAATTGAGGGAGAGTTCATTAAAGCAGGTATTTCCTGCGGTGCATGGACAGACGCAAAAAATGCTGGATTCAGAACAGCGGGAAGAACGGATAAGGGAGTATCTGCACGAAGACAGCTTATTTCCGTTACCGTCAGCAATCCAGAACGTTTCTGTGATGCAATAAATTTCTATCTTCCAGATGACATTTGGTGCCATGGATATACAGAAGTTGACGAAGAATTTTATCCGCGCTACCATGCAGGAATCCGTACATACCGATATTTCTACCCACATAAACTCAATATTGACAAAATGAATGAAGCGGCAAAGCTGTTTGTCGGAACACACGACTTCAGCGGATTTTCCAAGATGGAAGGGGGAAGGGACCCGATTCGCACAGTAACAAATGCGAAAGTCTTTGCCGGAATCGATGGATATCCTGTCTTTGAAGTATCTGCAAAAAGTTTCCTGTGGAATATGGTGAGAGGTATGGCAGGTATGCTGGAGCCAATCGGTCTTGGGTTGACGCCGGCTGATGCAGTAGAAAAACAGCTAAAATCACATATCTGGCGGGTGCATCCAGCTTCTGCTGAAGGACTTGTGTTCTGGGATACAGAAATAGATTTAACATTTACACCAATGCGTCAGAAAAAAGAAGTTGCCAGAAATTTATTTTTATCCGCAGAACTGAAACGAACAGAAGCAATCGCCACAGAAGCACTACTGGACAATAACGCAGAACAATTGGAAGATGCAATTCTGCGTAATTACTCCTCGTTTATTTAAGAAATATTCTGTAATTTTACAGTGATTTCTCTACCACGGGCGTATGCTTCCCCTACGCTTTCCGGCCAGGATTTTACCCCCCCGTGAGCATCCATTCCAGCAAAAAGGACATTTTCAGAATAGGTGAATCCTGCATCGTTGAAGAAGGCACGGACAACAGGGTATGCCGCGTTAAATATTCCGTCAACTGGTTGACCGGAAGTGCTCATGAAAACACCAATGTGTTTTTTCAGGTGTTCCTCTTCGAAGACCAGAGTTTTCGTTATGAATTTCTGCGCCCAGAGGAACTGACCGCGGTCAATAAATGCTTTCATTTCTGCGGTCACAGTCATTGAATATATTGGAGAGGCAAGAACCAAGATATCTGCCTGCAAGACATCTTCAAAATATGCAGATAAATCGTCTTTAATGATGCACAATCCTTTCTTATGACAGGCGTTACAACCCTTGCAACATTTGAAATCAATATCGGAAAGACGAATTTTTTTCGTTTCCGCCCCTGCATCTGTTGCACCATTCAGAAACGCATCAAGTACAGTTTCGGTATTGCCATTTTTTCGAGGGCTTCCGTTGATTGCAAGTATCTTCACCATGATGTGCACTCTTCGTTACTTAGTAATTGACTTCTTCTGTCTTTTACCTTTCTCCAAACGGCAGAAGAATCTTCATAGTCCAACATCAAATAGTACTGTCAGATATGACACGTCCCCCAAAGCATCTTATCATGAATCCTATTATAAACAGGAGCGATACCGACGGCTTTGTTGAGGTTCAACTATCTATTCCATACGCTCATCTGAATTACCCCCATAAAATACAGATTGAGAAATCCCTCTATGAGGGGGCGAAAGAATCTGCCAAATCTGCCATTGTTCCTGCAGGAATCGGGGATGCTTGGCTCGATGGATATTATAATGCATTTGTCTTTGACCAAGCCCTCGCACACTTTTATACTACACTTCTCACACCATTCCGTAAGATAAGAAAAGATCTTAACCTCGATACAGACCGTTATCTGGAATTGCTGACTGCCTATGTCCAATCACTTCCCTATGACACAGAAAAACTTGCATCTATCACAATTGCTCCTCGATTCCCAGTAGAGACAGTGGTCGATGGCACAGGCATCTGTAGTGATAAAAGTATCCTTCTTGCAGGAATGCTGGCAACTGAAGGATATGCCGTTGCACTTCTCCATTTTACAAAGGAGAACCATCTTGCAGTAGGCATACCTGCACCAAAAGGATTCGATTATCTCAACACAGGCTATGCTGTTGTTGAAACTACCATGATTTCCTACATCGGCGGAGATCCCTGCACCGAAGCAAAAGCAGTATCACGTCCGAAAATTATAAAAATTGGCAATGGTACAAAAACATATAGTTCCATACGGGATACGGCACGCATCCATACACTTATCAGAGAACTCGAGGAAAAACTGAATCCAGAAGGAACACTCACCTCAGAATTACTCCGCCTGCAGAATAGCATCACTCTTCAAACAGAGAAATTGCGGGAACTCAAAACTGAACTAGCAGAAGAACGTAATCTGGAAAGAGCGGAGGTACTTGCAGAACTCGCCAACAAAAAACTCGCTATCCTTCAACGGACAATTCATCAGTATAATGCATTAGTAGTCGACTTCACTCATTCGCAGGAATTAGCGGTTTTTATCCATGCAAACCGTCTGGACCGCCAGGCAGTTGTAAAAAGAATCTCCAGAGAAAAACACTAGAAGTTAATCTTTCAGCAATATGTCCACACATTTTTTTAGGCGCGGAATTACAGTTGTCAGGACATCCCACACATAATCCCAGTCAATACTGAAATATTCATGAGTTAGTCTATTCCTCATCTTACGTAAATCATCCCATTCTATAGATGGGCACTGGGATTTTGTCCCATCTGAAATCTGTTTAACAGCTTCGCCGATATTTTCCATTGCTTTCTGTACAAAATGCTGAATTAGAGGATTTTCAATAAGATTATCGAATGTTATTTCAGATGAGTAACGATTGAGCAGACTAATCTCCCTTCTGATATGACCCAGAAAAACACGATCATCTTTTTTCATAAAATGATGGCCTCGGCATAAACTATCGGTCTAATTGCAGGATTTAACCATTTTTCCGCAATCAAGTCAATATCCCGCCCAAGGAGTTGCTCCAGATATCTCTGCAACCCTTCAAGATTCCGCATTGTTGCCCCACCAGGATGGAATGTATAGAGGATATCAATATCTGATTCCGGAGTGTCTTCTCCCCGGGATACTGATCCAAAAATCCAGAGGGATTTAACAGAGAATTTCTCTTGAATTTCCGGGAGGGATGCCGAAAGTTTTCGGATAACTTCCTCTTTAATGCTGCAGTACTCAACCATATTCGGATATTACTCTATTCGAGCCGAAAGAATAAGATGATTGTGCAGAGGGAATCGTCAGTGGGAATTGTGGTAAAACGCATATACCCAGAACGCTAATAAGAAAGTAATGACAAAAGTAGCCATTCTTGGAGGGACCGGAAATATCGGAGAAGGTCTCGCACGCCGTATCTGTCTCGGTGGAAAATATGATGTGGAAATCGGCTCCCGTGGTGCAGACAAAGCGGAAGTTGCCGCTGAAGGAGTTCGCGCCTGCCTTGCAGAACACAACTGTACTGCAACGACCTGCACGGGAGACACCAATGCAGCAGTCTGTGACGCTGACATTCTGATTCTTTCACTGCCGTTCGAGCGGATTGAATCTACCATCGAAACCATCGGAAAAGCAGCCTTCGAAAACAAGGTTATCATCTCTCTCATTAATCCGATGATTAGAAATCCGGCTGAGAAATATTTCCTCCCAGATGCACCAGCAGATGGTTCCGCCGCACTTGCCATCAAGAAGATGCTTCCAGAATCAGCAAAACTTGTCTGCGCATTCAATAATGTTGCTGCTGGAAAGTGGATGCTGTTGGAAGAAGAACTTGACTATACTGTTGCAGTATGCGGGGATGATGAAGAGGCAAAGAAAGCTGTAATGGATCTTGTTGCAAGTGTATCACACCTTAAACCTCTTGATGCAGGACCGCTCGCCATGTCCAAGGTAATCGAGGGAATCACACCGCTCGTCATTACTCTTGCTATGAGAAATGGAATGAAAGACGTTGGAGTCTACTTCAGATAAATTCCCTTTTTTAAATTCGCGAATTCAATTATCCTTATACAAGAAGGAGTTTTGCGAATATCCACAAAAATTATTCAAATTAGACAAATTCTAAGAAGACTACGACGCCGCATTCTGCGGCGTAGTCTTCGTCATTAATCCTGGAACAAGAATGGAGAGTTATTTTGTTGCAAGCTCGACGTCTTCGGCCTTAATGGTCTTACGGCCGGCGTGCTTGGCAAGCTCGAATGCTTCTTTGGCAATCTGGTTGATGTAAACCTCAGCCTTGCGAACAAGGGCATCAGCTGCATCGTCACCGACGCGTTCTGCACCGGCTTTCTTCGCAAGTCTGACGACTGCTGCTTTCGGTAAGTCTGCCATAGTTATTACCGAAAGTGAAGTTGAACTGTAAGATATTTAATACTATGCTGAAAAGCGACCATTTTTGATATCAACGCATAATATCAAGTGATTCGAGAAAATAGCCGAAATAAACAAGATTTAATTTTAAAAAGGAAACACCTGTTCTCTGAGAGGGAGAGAGGTAGAACTTAGATATTTTTTTGAGTTGCTACAGCTGCAGTAATTTTCAGAATTTCATCATATCCGGATGAGGCGCGCGAACTGTCAACAAATATTGCAGGGATATTAACCACAGGAGCTCCAAGACCGCGCCCACCGCCGAGGAACACCAGAGTCCGGAAAATCAGATTACCAGATATGCCGTCAGGAGCTATGATAACACCGCAGTCTTCCACAGCATTTTCAATCAGAATCTCACGATGTTCAGCACCTGTCAGGCGTGCAACTTCTTCCGCATCACGAATACTCTGATCCACTTTCTCATGACGACCGATATCACCCAATCTTCCACCAGAAAGAATTGCGGTTTTGGGAGGTATACCAAATGATGTTGCAAGACGCTGTGCCTTGGTTACGAATTCTGCTTTTTCTGCAACAGTCCATCCCTCATCAACACCAACCGGGGCAAAGAAAAACTGTTTCCCTTTTGCGGTTTCCAGTAGGGCGATACGTTCCAGGTGATCTACCTGGAATACAGATTTAAGATACTTAAGGGTATCATTTGCCGGAAGCGAACCCCGGATAGCAGCATCAATCTTTCCTGTAAACAAATCATTAATCAGCATCTTCTCTGGAGATGCAGATACAGCCACTGAGACAATGGTTGATGGAATGGTCTCTTTAGAATAGCAGATTACATCAACTCCGCCCTTTGCAACACGCTCGGCACTTGCAACAACCTTAGCTGCGTCGACCCCACATCCGATTCCAATTTTCATATATTGGTGATGCCTTTAGATGAGAAGTTGAAAACCGTTTCTTTCTCAGAACCTTTTGTTAGAACAAGACTCTGCTCAGTAACTACAGTTCCTATAATCTGACAGGCCATACCCGCATCACGGAATTTACGGGATACAGCATCGACATTCTCCTGGTTTGCTGTCATGATGAAACCCATTCCCGGATACATACGAACCCACTGCTCGAACGGAATGCCGACAATATCAAGATCTGGGTGAGGAATTGATTCTAAATCAACAACTGCTCCTACCCCAGATGCTTCAAGAAGCATTCCGAGGGTGCCGATAACTCCTGGGTTGGATATATCTTTCCCGGCAGTCAGAAGATGTTCTGTTCCCAACTCCTGCATGACCGAAATCTGTTTACGGAGAATAGCCGGATCTCTATCGGTAACGGAGTCCCAGTTCATATTTACATGCGGGTGAACATGACCGTTCAAATCAATTGCCATCAATACAGCATCTCCCACTTTAGCCTTGCTACTGTAGATGACGTCCTCGAGCTTTGTAGATCCTAAAATTGAGACGTCTATAACATTATAGGGTGCATCCGGATGAAGATGACCGCCGACAATAGGCACTTCAAAAACGGAAGCGGCTGCGTGCATTCCCTGAGAGACCTGGGTCATAAGTCCATCGTCAGAAGCGGAGAGAACGTCAACCATCGCAAGGGGTTTTCCCCCCATTGCAACGATATCATGAACGTTTACTAATATTGCACAGTATCCTGCCCAGTATGGGTCAACATCCATAAGTTGACTCCAGATACCGTCTGCTGCAAGGAGAAGAGCAGTGTCACCCTGACGAATAACTGCAGCATCCTCTCCATAATCTGCGATAACATCATCACAGTCAATGTGAAGAGATTTAACAAGGGTTCCAATGGCCTCTTTTCTGCGGACCCCTGCATATTGGTTAACAGCTTCTGCAACAGAAGCCGGAGTATAATTTGTCGGCATAATATTCAGACCCAAGTAAGAGGAGGAGACCTCTCACTGCAATTGTTAGTATTCGTTACCCTTCATGCAAGATAACATTGTCGGGATAAAACGCTGTTTCCTGTGTATTAATACCTCAGAGAACCAATACATATTTAGACATGGACTGGGCAGAAAAATATCGGCCGAAACACATGACCGATATTCTCGGCAATGCCGCTGCAGTACGGCAGATGGTAACTTGGGCCAAGAATTGGACGACAGATTCGGCACCGCTTTTGCTGACAGGAAAACCAGGAATTGGGAAAACCTCGGCAGCGCTTGCTCTTGCACTTGATATGAACTGGGAAGTTCTGGAATTGAATGCATCAGATGCGCGGACAAAATCAATTATTGAACGAATTGCCGGAAATTCAGCTACCACTGCCAGTCTGTTCGGATCTTCGCGAAAACTCGTCATTATAGACGAGGCCGACAACCTAGAAGGAAATGCCGACAGAGGTGGAGCGCGGGCGATTGCCGACCTTCTGAAGGCAGCAAAACAACCAATTCTCCTCATTGCAAACGATGCATACGGTGTATCCGATTCAATCAGACGCCTGACCGACGCAGTACAGTTTCGAGCAATCAGCACATCAACTCTGGGAAAACGCCTGAAAGAAATCTGTCTCCTGGAACATATTTCTTGTTCCGATGATGCGATTATAACGATTGCAGAAAGTGCAAGAGGAGATTTGCGTTCTGCTGTCAACATGCTTTTTGGAGCTGGTGCAGGAAATAAAGAGATAACTGTAGAGAAAATCCATACTGCACAAAAAGATGAACGCGCAACAATCTTTGATTTAGTATCAGGTGTTTCAGCAGGCATTCCAGATAGTAAACTCCAAAAACTTTCCCGTGAATGTGAAGAAAAGCCGGATTACGTAATCCAATGGATTGAAGAAGCCGTTGCACAAATTCCGCAGTCCAGACGTCGCATCCGCGCATACAAGCGTATCGCAAGAGCAGACATCTATCTTGGACGTACGATGCTTCGACAGTACTACACCCTCTGGCGGTATGCGACTTCTTTAATGACAATCGGTGTTGCATCAGAGGGGGAGACATCCTCTTATAGACCGCGGGTTATGCCACCAGGACGGTGGAAACGCATGGCGACTGCGAAGAAACAGAAACAGGTCAGAAGAAGCCTTTCTACTTCCTTATCCGAAGGCCTGCGAATCCCGGATGCACAGATTCAGGCAGAATATCTAGATCTGCTCGGGTATGTCGCAGATGCAAATCCTGAAGAGTTCTGTGAACGCTACTCCTTGGATGCCGATCAACTGACAGTTCTTCTCCACGACAAAGACCGCGCAACAGCAGCATTCAAAGCAGTCATGAAAGCAGCGAAAGAGCGCGAAATTAAAATCAAAAAGGCGGCTGCGGCAAAGAAGAAAAAAGAACTTGACAAGAAAGTAGCTGAAACACCAAAAGAAACGCCGCAGGCACCAATTGCAGAAGAACCAAAACAGGAAGATATGCCGGTTGAGAAAAAACCGACTGTAACCCAAGCAACCCTGGACTTCTTCTAAAAATTATTCACAGAGAGACACGAAATTCGCGAGAATTTTCAAACCGTCCTCTCCGCTTTTTTCCGGATGGAATTGTGTTCCCATAACATTTCCGCGGGCTACTGCAGATGCATAATTGATACCATAGTTGGTTTCTGCAATGGTATACTCCGGTGTAGTGTCTGCATAATAGGAATGGACAAAATAGACATAAGTTCCCGCTCCAACATCGTCAAAAAGCGGATGATTTGCAGGAGTGATGGTGTTCCATCCCATTTGAGGGATTTTTCCAACTGATTTGGGAAAGAGGCGGATTTGACCAGGAATAAACGACAGACCTTCATTGAAACCGTGCTCCTCACTTCCTTCAAGAAGCATCTGCATGCCAAGGCAAATTCCCAAAAGCGGTTTGTCCACAATCTCCTCGTTCAGAAGAGGAATAAGCGGAGATAATTTGCTCATACCCTCCCCGAAAGCACCAACACCAGGAAGAAGAATACCGTCCGCTGCGTGAATCTCCTCCTGACTGCTGGTAATGACTGGTGTCCCCCCTGCTGCAGCAAGACCGCGGGAAACACTTCTCAAGTTCCCAACACCATAATCAAGAATTGCAATTGTTGTCATAAAAAACGAGTGGACCCGAAGGGATTCGAACCCCTGACCTCCAGCATGTAAGGCTGGCGTCATAACCGCCTAGACCACGAGTCCAATTACCTTATTAGATTCTCATTCTATGCTATTAATCCTTTGGAAAAATGAGGGGGATAATCCCCGCATCTGAGTTATGCCAGACCGAAGGATTTCAGAGTGACATCTGCGTCGACTTTACCGACGTGGTAGACTTTTCCAGAGGAGACTTCGTTAATGACAACCTCTGCCGGAGAGAACAGACTTTTGTCAATCTTGTAGAAGTCATATCCTGCTGCTTTGAAGACTTCGTTGAACGGTTGTCCGTATCCTTCAGATGCGCAGCTCGGAATCTTTTCTGCATAGTCTGCAATTTCAGGTGCATTGACAGTCAGGTAAATCTGTCCATAGTAGATACCTGCATCGTTGGTGACACCCATTGCAAGCTTCGGACCTCTTACCGGTGGAACCGGTGCACTGCCTGCTGCTGCAAGAATCTTTGTGGTGTCGAAGCCGAGTTCATTGAGTTTGTAGATACAGGTCTCAACACAGCGTCCTGCAACCTGGATGGAACCGACAATCGAGGAGGTCGGTGCAACTACTGCACAGACATTGGACGGTGCAACATTACATTTCTCTGCAATGTAGTTGATGACAGCTTCGTTCGGCAGGTGATCTGCTTCAAGACAGATAACAGTACCTTCACTCTCATCCTGGTATCCAATAACATCATAGGTGTGTTTCGGCTGGAGGGATAATGCACGTGCCGGTCCGGAACCCATCGCAAAGAAGTTGTCTACCTTAACAGTCCAACCGGCTTTCTGAGAACCGAGGCAAGAGATTGCCGGGAAATCGGTGCTGATATCGATGAACTGCATTGGAACATTTCCGACGAGACCCTCGTGGAAAGAAACGTCACCAAGTCCGCCCATGCAGATACGGGTGAAATAGTCACCTGCACCATAGCCACCAGGTACTGCAACACCACAGTCGATGATGCGTGCTCCGTTGTCAAGTTCGTGGTATGCGACATTTAACCAGTCAGCATTCTCTGCGAATTCTTCGAAGAGATCAAGTCCTAATTCGTTTACACTTACTACCAAAATACAACCCCCCTATAGAAGGATAGTTATCAGATATACGCATGGAAAATAGATAATAGTTATTGATTGGTGGGTTCTTCCTGTTTGGTAAGAACACGCAGGATTTCCTGGCAATCCCCATGAATATGCACAAAACGGCGTCTTCCCGAACCAGTATTGGAATATTCCAACTCAATAAAACGGAGTGTTTCCAAGTGATTGAAAATCTCACTTACTCTTGTCAGTTTCGGACCGGATGGCGGAAGAGCGTCAATGATTTCCTTGGTCGTTGGGGATTTTTCCGACGTAAAGAGACCTGCTGCAGTTTTCAGGACAAGTTTCTCATCATCGGAAAGATAGGCCAACAAATCACTCATCTGTAAGTCACGTGCAGAAATAATCGCTTTTTCCAAATCATCTTCGGTAACAACTGTTCGAGCTGCGCGTTCAGCATAGAGTACAGAACGCTTAATCAGATTCAAACCCATCCGAACATCACCCATATCCATACAGTGTTCAACGACTCTGTCCAGAATGTTGGAAGGGAGAACATGTGGAAAGAGACCCGCTTTCACACGTGCATTAAGAATGCCTGCCATCTCCCTTGCGGTGTATGGAGGGTATTGAATTATTTCTGGATGGAAGGTTGACTGAACACGAACATCCATTTTCTCCAACAAATCAATTCCAGGATCACTAATAATGACTATAATCCCCATGTGTATTCCCGGATATGTCTCATGAATACGTGAAAGCGGATAGAGAACCTCATTGAAATGATTTTCATAGATAAGGTAGTTGGCATCATCCAGACAAACAAGCGGTTGAATTTCTTCTTTTAATATATACTGTCCTATGGTGTCGAGAATCTGACGAGCTGAGGTTCCAGTGGAGGGGGGACTTGCTTTTGTCAGTTCTGTGTATATTCGGGTGAGGATGGCATATTCAGTATTATCAATCCGGCAGTTAACATAAACAGGAACAATAGATTTCGTTGTTTCTACGACTTCCTCAAATATTTTTTTAACGGACGTTGTTTTACCGGTTGAAGGGGGGCCGCGACATACCGTTTCTAGAATTTTTCCACCACGAAGACCGGGACGGATTGCAAAAGCAAGTGTCTCGGTCTGCTCACTTCGATAATCAAACTGTTCAGGAACATAATCCAATTCAAATACGTCGGGATCGCGGAATAGAGTCTCTTCCCAGGAAAGCAGATTCTTTTTCATTTCATGCAATCCTTACAGAGAATTTTATGATTGAACAGCATTGAGATATCGCGTTGCATTTTTGTGACAGGAGTGCCACATTTAGAGCAGACAAATTCGGAATGTGTTTGCGGTTCATGAATTGGCGCTGCCACCGGCGCTTGTGGCAGGGGCGATTCTTCCATAATCGATTCAGAAACATCCGACGAATCTGTGACTGAAACAGAATCAAGAATTTCAAAGGTATCGTGAGGTTCAACAGGTTCAACTGGGAGATTATCTCTTGTCTCATTCTCCTCCTCAAACGACATGACCATCGGAATTCCAAGCGTTTCGTCTTTTTCCTGCCCATCAACTTGAGTGAAAACCGGTTCAAATGTATCTCCCTCGTACGAAGACTCAGCTTCTTTTCCTGCGAGGATACGTTCCTTGTATTTATCAATCAAAGATTTGGCGGTGGCGTTGTTATTCCCATACCTATCTAAGACATCAACTAGGAATCTGCGGAGATTATCTGCCTCCTCGAGAGTTTCTGCTGTATCAGTAACCTCGAGCTTCAGATTCTCATAATTTCCAAGATTAATTGTGACGCTCACAGTAAGAGTGCGCTTGTCCGCCATAATTATTGATATTTATTGATTTTCTGGGGGTTAAATATTGTGCAACGTCCAGAGTCCGTCTCAATTATCGCGTTTCAGCGTTTCTTTGTCAATCATATCCAATTTGTTTGCAACCCTGACGAGATCTGCCGGCACTGCCACCATGTTGAGTGCAGTACTGATGAAATCAAGGAGAATTTCCAGAACAACAGCGATTGCCAGCGCATCAACCGGGATTCCAAGTTGAAGGAATAAAATTGAATAACAAACGATTCCTCCACCCGGAACTGGTGGGACAGCGAGAGCAAGAAGGCCGGAGGTCAGAAGAGCAACAAACACCCAAGTAATCGACATAGTAACATCATAATAACTCGCCATGAACAGACAGACGCAGAAAAATGTTACTGCGTGACCTGGTCGGGAAAACGCTGTTCCAAGAGGGACACCGAAATTCACCAACTTCTTCGTAATACCCATACGACGTTCACAGCATTCCATGTTGGTGGAAAACGTCGCTGCAGATGATGCGGTTGATAATGCGATAAGAAATGTTGGAGATATTTTTTTCAGAAGAATCTTAGGTGACATCTTCTGGAAGATAGATACTTCGCATCCCATCAGGAACATATTGGCAAGTACAGACAGAATCAGGACAATAAAGAGGAGGACGAACTCAGAGATGTCAGTTATGACGTCAGTCAGCATCAAATTCAGAACACTAATGAAAACAATCACTGGAAGAAGCGCAGTAATCCATTCCATTATAAGCTGGACAATGCCGTTTGCCTGCCCTATAAACTGAACAACCACGGGAATTTTCTTTTTCAGAACAAGCATAGCAATACCGAAAACCGCTGCGAGGAAGATAATCTGCAGAGTATTTCCTTCTAAGAACGGAGTTATCAAGTTCTGCGGAATGATACTGAGAAGCAGATTCCAGATAGATGTCACATCCCCTCCACCAATTCCTCCGAAAAATGTGAAATCAAAAAACGGGATTGATATGACAAGACAGACAAGAAGAGTAAATACTATGCGCCCAAGATAGCGACCGATAACTTTCTTACCAATATTTCCCAAGGTTGCAGTATCACCGATACTTAAAATACCCCAGACCAAAGACAGAAACATCATTGGCAGTGCAACAGCAATTAAAACACCGATAAACGCATTGAATATCGGACCAATAATGATTTCTGAAAGACTGTAACGCACCTCGTCTGGAAGTAGATGACATAACAATCCAACGAAAATACCAACCGCAATTGCTATGCCGAGGTAAATAAGAGGATTGACTTTTCTCCGCTTCGGCAAAATAGTAATCTGATTTTCACCATTGACATAATGATACGACGGTGCAAGACCTATGTTTGCAAGAAGTGTTTGAACTGAATTTCCGCCGTTTAAGACACAGTCGCCTTCTTTGCCGAACGGATTTACCCGCTGACCGACTGCTGTCAGGGAAATATACTGCCGACCGAGTTTTTTCCCAGCACGGAATGAACATTCAGCCCCCTCACCAAGACCTTCAAGCCATTTTTCCAGAACCGATTCTACAGCTGAATGGAGAAGTTCTGCATCGTGAGAGTCGATTTTATCCTCTTTCAGGGTATCTGCAGTAAGGGAACTCATCTCCTGCACAGAAGAGGGAGAGAGACGGTACGTCTTGGAAGTTGTGGTTGGCATACTAGTTGCTTATGTATTTACCACTCAGGGAATATGAAGACTACTTTAAAAAAAGTTATTCACTATCGACACCGGTAACTTCAAAATCGGCGGCGATAACTGCGTCTGAAAGAATCTTATCTGCAACGTCTTTGGAGAGTTCAACCACAGCAGTTTTATTTTCGAGACTGACATCGACGGCGGCAACACCATCGATTCCCTTTAAAGCATTGGTAACTGCAGCCTGGCAATGTTTGCACATCATACCCTCTACATGAATCGTTTTCTTCATGATTAGTGTATTGGTTGGTGCTGCATTATCAATCTCACGTTCAGGCATTTTAAAGTGGCGAAGACGCAACGCATTGGAAACAACGCAAACAGAGGAGCAACTCATGGCAAGTGCCGCAATTCCAGGAGGTAAGAGAGTGCCAAAGATGAGATAGAATATGCCGGCAGCCATAGGAATACATATGATGTTATAGATGAACGCCCAGAAGAGGTTCTGTTTGATATTCCTAATTGTAGCCCTGCTCAGGGAAACCGCCGTTGCGACAGTCAACGGATCACTGTTCATCAGAACAATATCTGCAGACTCAATCGCAACATCTGTTCCCGCACCTATAGCAATACCAATATCTGCACGAATGAGAGCGGGAGCGTCGTTGATACCATCACCCACCATAACAACAGAGTGACCGTCATTCTGCAACTCGCGAATTTTTGCATCTTTATCCTGCGGGAGAAGTTCTGCAGAAAAAGAGGAAATGCCAAGTTCCGCGGAAATATTTCCTGCAACGGAAGTCGAATCTCCTGTAAGCATGACTGTTAAGAGATTGGAACGGTGCAATTCTTCAACTGCAGCTTTAGCTGTGGGACGAACCGCATCAGAAACAGAAATACTCCCAAGATAGCGGTTGTTATACGCAACAAAAATCGTTGCATCCACCGATGAGGGGCATGAAATTCCCTGTTCTTCAATAAATGAGCGATTTCCGGCAAATGCACTGGTACCTTTAATATCAGCATGCACGCCCCTTCCTGGAACCACACTAAAAGCAGACACCTCTTCTCCGAAAATCTTCCGCTCCGTACAATACCTGATGACAGCACGAGATAAGGGATGATTCGAAGGTTTTTCCAGAGATGCTGCGATGTACAGGAGATCCCCATCTTGCACAGAATCTGCGGGATAAACAGAAGTAACAACAGGAACACCAGTCGTAAGTGTACCGGTTTTATCAAAGACAACAGTATCAGCTTTTCCTGTTGTTTCGAGTGCTTCTGCAGATTTAATAAGAATTCCAAGAGAGGCTGCCTTTCCGGTACCAACCATAATCGCAACCGGCGTTGCAAGACCGAGCGCACAGGGGCAGGAGATAACTAGAACCGAGATTGCAACTGACAGAGCAAAAGAAATTTCTGCTCCTGCAATCATCCAAATTACGAATACAATAAAAGCAATAATAATTACAGCCGGTACAAAAATACCGCTTACTTTATCTGCAAGGCGAGCAATCGGCGCCTTTGATGCAGATGCGTCGCGTACCAGACTGATAATCTGTGCAAGTGTGGTATCCTCCCCTACTTTGTCCGAGTGGATGTGAATCCTCCCATATTGACAGATGGTTCCAGCATAAACTGCATCTCCAACACCTTTAGTTACAGGAAGACTCTCACCCGTGAGAGAAGAGGTGTCAACAGCAGAATTTCCCTCCACAACTGTTCCGTCAACTGGGATTCTCCCCCCGGGACGAACAACAACAACATCTCCAATACTTACATCAGAAATCGACACCGTAACCTCTTCATTATTTCTGATAATCGTTGCACTCTGAGGAGACAAATCAAGCAAGCGGGAAATTGCCTCTGTCGTTTTTTCTTTTGAACGCGACTCCAGATACTTGCCAACAGTAACTAGAGTAAGAATCATACCAGCCGATTCATAATACAGGTGCTGAATCGGCGTACCAATTGAGAAATAGAGGATAGTAATTACGATGCTGTAAATAACCGCTGCTGCTGCACCAAGGGACACCAACGAGTCCATATTCGGATGTCCACGGATAAGAGCAGGAATTCCCTGAAAGAAAAACTTCCGATTCAGTATTATAAGGACAACAGTAAGAAGAAAAAGAATGACAGCCTGAGCGCCCATTGAAATTGGAAGCGGGAAACCTATCAGTGACCCAAACGAAACATAGAGCATTGGAATCAGAAAACAAACTGAGAGAATCAGCCGCTTCTTCATTCGTATATGCTCAGGAGCGACTGAGTTTCTACCCGAAACCGCCGAATATCCCGCATTTTTCACAGCATCACAAATAAGCGCATCAGAAACAGATACGGATTCAACCTCAAGCGTATTTGCCAAGAGATTAACTGCTGCGGATTCAACACCGCTCACCTTCTTTACTGCACGTTCTACATTCAAAGCACATGCCTGACAGGACATGCCATAAACTGTAAATGTTTTTTTCATCAGTGTCCGTGTTTCAGGAAATGAGCGACTTCATCGAGCATCGCGCCGGGACGTTCAATACGCCGTTCTGCTAAATTCACAACAGTACTTGGAGTTCCCGGAAGTGTACCACCTTCCACCAAGAAGTCATGTGGGACGTTCACCATCTCAGCAGTAGTTGGTGAAACCTCACCAGATATATTGGCAGATGTCGAGGTAATTGGTGAATCCAGCTCTGCAATAATCTTCAGGGCTAGTTCATGATCTGGATAACGGATACCGATAGTTCCTGTTCCGCCGGTCAAATCCGCCGGAAGGCAGCTTTTTACCGGGAGAACCACTGTCACGGGACCTGGGAGAAACTTGGTGATGAATGTTTCTGCAAATTCATCAACGTGAGCAATACCGAAAATCATCTCAATATCTGAGACTGCAACAGAGATTGGTTTCCCCAGCGGACGATCTTTTGCCTCAAAAACTTTCAGAACTGCATTTTCTGAAAGAGCGTCAGCACCAAGTCCATAAACTGTTTCTGTTGGATAGACAACAAGTCCGTCACGCCTAAGAACAGATACGGCCTTTTCGATCTTTTCTTCTTCGGACATTGCATAATGAGTTGATGATAATTCAGCCATAATTAAAACTCTTTTCCCCTGACACGGGCAATGTCAAAAACACCAACATTACTGACATGCATAACTGCCATCACCCCTGCCTGAATCGGATCGGTTATAACGAGATCTGCCGCAGAAGATGCGCTCCCGGCCATCTTCAGAGATATTACTGGAATTCCTTTGGATTGTACATACCGAATAGATTCAGTGATACCTCCACCCATTAGGGACCCCGCGAGGACAAGAATTGCAGCACGCGGAAGGCGAGTAACAGCCTCCACTGCTTTTGCAAGATTTTCTTCACCAACCAGCGGTATGGTATCCACCGAAATACGTTCCCCTCTGATATTGTGCCGATCCGCCTCGTTAACCGCACCCATCGCAACCTGTGCAACCTGAGCACCCCCGCCCATCACAATCACACGTTTTCCGAATATCTCTTTTGCAGTATTATGCAGTTGCACGTTAAGTACTCCGGAAATAGATCGAAGATTTTCCACCAGAAGATCTATATTTCCCTCAAACTCCACTTCAAGATCAAGAATTGGATGGCCTGCTGCCTCTCCAATTTCCGGAGTTTCCTGCTGAATCGATGCAATATTAGCATTGATATTGGCACAGACAGCACCAATATCTCGAAGAATTCCTGTTTTATTTTCAGCCAAGATGCTGACTGCGTAGCTGGATGTCATAGAAGTGCGATAACCGGGGATCGAACCCGGATCAGAAGCTTGGGAAGCTCCCGTCCTACCATTGGACTATTACCGCGCGAGGAGAATATTAGTCCTCCACAGGTATAGTTATTTCTGTGGGGGAGTTTTTTATGATACCTTTGATTGATTGAAGTTCTTCTGCGACGATTTTCAACCCCGCAATTATCAGCGGAATGTTCGGAACAATATATCTTACCATTTGAGCTGTTCCGGAAATCTTCGATTTACCCATGAAAGGCAGATGAATTCTCCGTTTGATAAATAAGAGAATTAAGCCAGCAAGGAACTCGGATGTTAGAAATGAATAGCAAAGAATTGCGAGATTGCGTCCGGGACCCATAAGAAGTTCATCAGCCTGTTGTTCTGCGGAATTAGCGTTTTCATCCTTCAAATACAGTAAAGCTCCTGCAACATATGGAGAAGCAGCCATTGAAAAGGCATGATAGGCACCTCCATCGGAAAAGATCATTTCACGCAACTGAATTTCATCACTCATCTTATTGATAAGCCTGCTGAGTTTTTCAGCATCTGTTTTATCCTCACTGACTTCCGAATCAGTAAATTCATCCGAAGAATCCTGTACTTCCTCTTCAGCTTTCTGGAACAATGAGATAAGAAAAGATTTCAAATCATCAAGAGGTAGAAGACCCATGGATGACGGCAGGAAATCTATCAAATCGGGTAGAAATTTTTTAACAAATTCAACCAGATCAGGAATTGCTCCTGCAGAATCAGCTACGCGACGAATTACTGACAAAATAAATTTTTCAACTTCTGTCGGAGCAACAGACAAAATGAACTCACGGCTTTCAGTAGCAAGATTCTTAACTGCCAATCCAATTTCAGCAAGAGCATCTGCAATCTTTCCCTGGGCATAATATTCCTCTGCCCATTTCAGATGAGTAATATCCATTGCACACATATATGCATGGCTGAAAGATACAACTATCGATTAAAACTATAATAATAAACAATAATTCAAAACAGATATTCAACAACTTTACTGCTTCTCAGAGAAGCTTCCATTTATTTCCCTTGCAGATGTATCACGCTTTTCTTGGCAGCTCACCTCCGCGAACTGTCTTACTAAATAAGTCGCTGTTAGACCTTATAAACCCTGTGGTACTGCGTCAAAATATGCTGAATTTTATTCGTTAATTGACGTATATATGGTTGTTATTGAGGCAACTAGTTCGTCAATATTTTTTAGATCCTAAAAATATTCAAGGATAACAAGACAATTTGGAAGATAAAATAAAGAATAAAGAGATTTTGTAGAACAAAGGTCGAAACATACTTGGAATGCCAAAAACAATTCAAAAACAGACAACGGGCCTGGAGGGATTCGAACCCCCGGCATTCGGGTTAGAAGCCCGACGCTATATCCTGGCTAAGCCACAAGCCCATTGTTGCTCTATACTATTTGCATTTCATTAAGATAAAGATAGTGATTGCCGTGCATAATGAAAAACACAGAATGGAAGAAAATTAATCACAAGACGGCATACATTCTATCATGCAGGAATACGAAGTCAAACGTGGAAACACGAAAGATCTCGAAGACAGAATCAAAGCAGGATTTTCCGAAATCTTCGGTCTGGAACCGGACGTAACAAACGGACATTATGCTGTATCCTATGGAAGTATGAAACTTCTTGAAGTCTGGCCTGGAGAAGGAAATAAAACAGTAATCGTCAACACAGAAACGGATGAGAAGATCCTCTCCCTACCGGATGAAGAAGCAGACCCAATTATTCTCGACACCAATAAAAAATTCCGTCAGTTCCTTGATTTGATTACCTGTTTTACCACAAAGGAACGGGTAAAACGCGCAAAGAATGCAGCCATTAAAGGTTAATATTCTAAACAAAAGCTCTTTTTTTCGTTTATCATATTTTCAGATAACATAATCGTAAATTATCAAAACACTCTTTGAAATTTTTCACAGGAATTTCCCCGCGATGTACATCCCGCATATTCAATTAATTTCGACACCTAACCCATTGCAAATCAAAAAAATCAAGAGTGACACATCTATAGAGATTGTCTTCTATTCTCAGATAAATTGGATTTCAAGAAAAAAAACTATTCAGAACAAGACGATGAATAAAATCAAATTGCGATTGATTTTCGAAAAGAGATAAGAGGAATTTATAATTCCTCAGATTCTTCTGTTTCCTCTTCTTCCTGTAAGAGTTCGACGTTTGCGATATCGAACTGACGAAGAGCGAGCTTCTTTGCTTTGATAATGTTTCTGCCTTCTTTTCCGATTGCAAGTCCGCGGTCTTCCGGCTGAACTTCAATGTAGGCGACTTCAGTACCTTCCTCTTCACCCTCTTCGAAGGTGACGGTCTGAATCTGAACCGGAAGGAAACAATTTCTCAGGAACTGGACCTTGTCCGGGTTGTATTCAACAACTTCTACTTTCTTACCAAAAGCATCGGATGCCTTCTTTACACTGGCACCCTTCTTTCCGATTGCAAGCCCCATTTCTCCTGGGTTGATGACAAAGAGAATGCGGCTAAACTTATCGTCAACCACACAGTCGCGTGCACCAGCTCCGGTAAGGTTTTCAAACTGTGCAATGAGACGCATTGCATCTTCGGAAATAGTGATTTCGCTCATATTTGTATTCACTCTTTGAGGGAGAGGATATCGGATTCACCTGCATCAACAACTGCAAGAACGCTAATCATGTGATCGCGACCGCATTCTTTTCCGAGCTGACGGGAGCTTCCGCTAAACTCATAGAGTGGGACATTCTCGTGTGCTGCAAGCATTGCACGAACCTTTTCTGGTGCGTTCGCTGCAACAATAACGAGTTTTGCATTTGCAACATTCTTTTCAACAGAGTTGTGACCGAGAACAACGTTACCGGTCTGAATTGCTCTACGTAAGGATAAATTGAAATCCATTTTAATTCACCATTTTTGAGGTTTTTCTGCACTCAGGACATGACTCAGGGGAGGTGAATCCCAAAAGTATTGTATGTCCGTCCCGCAGGTCGGATGCAGTTTCCTGTATCCGGGTTTCATAAGCTGAAACGCTATATTAATAGGACCTCACATATTATGAAGATATCGAGGAAAAAAGGTTATTCGTAGAAGGTGTGACCAGCTGCCTCACGCTTCTTACGGTCGAAAGATTTGTGTTGATACCCTCCACGTTTGTCACCGCCATTATACCCACCACGACGATCACCACCGCGACGATAGTTTCCTCCACTACGACGGTCGCCACTATTGTAACTGCCACGCCTATCACCACCATGGTGGAAATTACGGCGTTCTCTTCTTTCATCACCATCATCACGTTCCGGACGCGGGGTTGCAACCGTAATATCGAGGTCTTTTCCGCGAATTGATTTAGTCCCCATAATTTCCTTAACTTTGTCAGCATGCTCCAGTGGAACTTCGACAAAGGAGTAGTTCCCATAAAGATCAATCCTGCCAATACAAGATCCTGGAATGTCACACTCACCAGCAAACGCTCCAACAATATCCTTTGGTCTAATCTGCTGATTCTTTCCTAACGTAATGCGGAAACGCACCATTCCTTCTTCAGCACCACTGTTCTCATAGGTACCTTCCTCAACTGGCTCAGAACTACGCTCGGAACGCTCCTTTCTACGGATTTCCGGTCTTGGTTGCAACTCTTGAATCTCCTCGCTCATCGTTGTCTTGGAGTCTTCAAGATGCATCTTCAGAAGCGCTGCTGCAACTTCAATACTCGTGATTTCCTGATTGTCATCTTCAGACTCGGTCTCAAGAAGTTGTTCCACTAATGGGAGATAGCGCTCAATCTCTCCACCATTTATTACCTCCCTGACTTTGTCAAGGAAGAGCTGTTGCTTGACCTCGGCCACATCGTCGAGTGTCGGAATCGGTGTCTTAGCAATCTTGATTTTTGCATAGCGTTGAATGTCACGGAGGCGATAGATTTCCTTTGGAGCGACAAATGTTACCGATTTTCCAGCACGTCCTGCACGACCGGTCCGACCAATGCGGTGGACATAATATTCTACATCCTGCGGAACATCATAGTTAAAAACAATATCCACATCATCCACATCGATACCACGTGCTGCAACATCCGTTGCGATTAACACATCGATATTTCCTGCCCGGAACCGCTCCATAACGCGGTCACGCTGCATCTGTTTCATATCGCCGTGGAGAGCCTCTACAAAATAGCCACGTGCCTGCATTCTGGTCATTAAATCATCAACGGCCTTTTTAGTATTACAGAATACAAGTGCAAGTTCTGGATTGTTCATATCAAGGAACCGGCAGAGTGCCTCCAGTTTATCACGTTCTCTTACTTCAATATATGTCTGTTCAATCTGCGGAACAGTTAGTTCGCGTCGGGTAATTTTTATGAATTCCGGATCTTTCTGGAACCGCTTGGTAATGTCCAGAATCGGTTTCGGCATTGTTGCCGAGAAGAGAATAGTCTGCCGTTCACCGGATGTCTCATTTAATATTTCAAAGATATCATCACGGAATCCCATATCGAGCATCTGGTCAGCTTCATCCAGAACAAACATGGTGACATTATCTAAGCGGAGCGTTCCACGTTTTATATGGTCGATAACACGCCCAGGCGTTCCAATAACAACCTGCACTGGCCCCCGTAATGCACGGAACTGGCGTTCAATGGACTGACCGCCGTAAATCGGCACAACATTCAGCCCTTTCTTATATTTCATGAGCCGAGAAAACTCCTCGGCCGTCTGGATAGTCAGTTCACGTGTTGGTGAAAGAACAATTGCCTGTACATTTTTATTTTCTGGATCCAGTTTCTCGATAATTGGAATCCCGAATGCTGCAGTTTTTCCCGTTCCCGTCTGAGCCTGCCCGGTAACATCGTTCCCCTCAAGAATCTGTGGAATCGCCATTAACTGAATTGGCGTAGGCTCCTCAAATCCCATATCGCTAATTGCCTGAAGTACTTCTTCAGAAATTGCAAATTCCCCGAATGTCTTAGTTTCTTCCATTCTATTGTATATATTGGAGGTTACAGAATATAGTTCAATGGGTAACTTTCCCAAGACGTTGCACAATAATTCACGCTTGCATTACTGTTTTTGTACATATTAGTAATTGTAACTCTTCACCCTCTCTGTTTCCATAACCCGCTGTCACCAACTATCCAATATCCTCAGATCCGTTATCGGGGGAAACGAGAATATAACCTGCAGCAAATATATCTCCACGGAATCGTTTGCGGCATCTCCCGCTCCAAAGTTCTGCAGAATTTTAGTGCCGCAGTACTAAAAACGGTACTAAAAATGTACTATAATTAAACCCCAATTATTAAAAAAATCTCAAAACAGTCTTAAATAGGGTTTGAAAAAATGTGAAAAGGTGTACTAAAATTAAATCAGGGGGATTGAATCGCTAACAAAACTACCATGAATTTTAGTGCAGCCGCACTAAAATCCGCACTAAAAATTCACTATAATTTATCCAGGATTACTAAAAAAAGTTCAAAATGGGCGTAAACGGGGTTTGAAAAAAGGCAAAATCCGCACTAAAATAAGAAGGTTTCCTGTCCAGAGTTCGTACCTGGTCTGAATCAGGAAATTGAAAATATTTCGTTATACAGGTTTCCGGAGAGGATACCCCTCCATAAATCAAAGGGGCTGAACGGTTACTAGTAATTTTTGTGCAAAGTCACTTTCCCAAAAAAAGAGATTTATTCCTTGAAAACCATGTCAAGGAGGTCGACAGCATGGACAAGTCCGTATAATCCATGTTCTCTGCATTCTTTTTCCGAGTAAACTTTACAATCATCAGCCTTGTCTTTTCCCATGATTGCAAACGGTACTGCATCGTGGGTATGAGTCTTTTTGGCAATGGGTGTCGGGTGATCCGGCATAAGCATAACGCAACCATCAAAGTTATCGAGGATATATCCGATTGCCTTGTCGAGATTCTCTATTGCTTTGATTTTTTCTTCAATGGAACCGAGGTGACCTGCTTCATCCGTTGCTTCCACATGCATGTAGAGGAAATCAACATCACCCTTGAGCGTCTCAACTGCAGCTTCTGCTTTGCCCATATAGTTCGTATCGAGGAAACCCGTTGCTCCCGGAACTTTGACAATCTTCATTCCGGCACATGCGGCAATTCCGAAGAGGAGATCAACTGCAGAAATCATGGCTCCTTTTTTATGATATTTAGATTCAAAGGACGGCATCTCCGGTTTCTTTCCTCCGCTCCAAGGCCATATTGTCGTTGCAGGGGTCTTTCCTTCTGCAATCCGTTTCTTATTGACAGGGTGATTCTCAAAGACGTCAGATGCAGCAACCATCGCTTTCATCAGGACATCGGCATCTTCTCCCTGCGGAAGATATGAATCTACTACCTGATCAACGATATCGTGCGGTGCAGTAGACTCTGCTCCCTTTCCTCCTGGGAACATAATGACATTTCTGTAAGAAACCCCCGGGTAGAAGTTGAGCATTGGATACTTTTCCTGAAGGGATTTGAAGAGCTCAGCGCCCTCTTCACTTGTGATGTGACCTGCGGAGAAATCCTTCATCTTTCCGTTTTCAATGGCAACCAGGTTGCAACGGTAGGCAACATCGTCATGGCCGAATGGAATTCCCATGCTCAATGCTTCAAGTGCACCACGTCCCGTATAGTATTTCTTCGGATCGTATCCCAAGATAGACATATTGGCGACATCGGAACCGGGGACCATAGATTCGTCAACAGTCTTGAGCATACCGCATCTGCCACAAGAGGCAATTCTATCCATATTCGGTTTATTTGCGACCTCGAGCGGCGTTTTTCCGCCGAGTTCCGCAAGCGGTTCATCAGCCGCACCGTCTGCAAGAATGAGAAGATATTTCATGATTATAGATATATTCGCTTCCTCAATGGTTAATGGTTGGCCTTGGGAAACTCTAAACTCTTGTCATGCGTACAGTACTATCATGAATAAAGAGAAGACAGCGTATGCAGTTTCCATAGCGGGCTCAGATTCATCAGCTGGGGCGGGAATTCAGACTGATCTGAAAACTATGGCTGCCTGTGGAGCCTGGGGTATGACAGTTATTGCAGCCCTTACTGCGCAGAACGGCAATCATGTCCGCTCGTCATACAAGGTGTCTCAAAAATTCATCTACGATCAAATCGCTGCCCTGGAAGAAGAATTCCCAATTGGCTGTTATAAAACAGGCATGCTGATGGACAAAGAAACTGTCGAAGCAGTTGCTTCAGCAATCCCAATTGGGAGAAATATTGTTGTTGATCCTGTTCTAATTTCGACCAGTGGATGTCGTCTTTTAGATAAGGACGCAGAAGAAACCCTGATTGAAAAACTTCTCCCACGTGCGCTTATTGTAACGCCGAACATTCCCGAGGCGGAAGAACTCGCAGGAATAACAATAAACGACGAAAAATCTGTCCTTTCCGCGGGAGATTGGTTCCTGGAGACAGGGAGTAAGGCAGTCATCATTAAAGGAGGACATCGTCCCAATTGGGGAGGGATTGATTACTACATTGACAAATCAGGCATGAAAAAACTCTCTACAAAACAATTGCCCTTCAAAGACATTCATGGAACTGGGTGCTGTCTTTCCTCAGCTATTGCTTCATACATCGCTAAAGGATACTCCGTTTTTGAAGCGACAAAACTAGGAAAAACGTTTGTAACTGAGGCAATTGCACACTCAATTGTCTACCCTGCGGGAAGACGAACGGTACACCCACTCTGGCGAGAGGAATGAAACCAACAAAAACGACCCTATTCATCCTGCTTTGTGCAGGGATGCCGTCGCTTTTAGGAACAGCGGCGGTTGCTCCTGTTTTAGATTTAATGAAGGAGGCATTCAGCGCCCCAGAAATGATTGTAAACCTGGTCTTGACGCTCCCTCCACTTGCAACAGCAATCTCAGGTTTCTTCATTGGGTCGCTCTCCGATAAAATAGGGAGAGTAAAAGTTCTCTGCACAGCTCTTGCTGTTTTTGGTCTTGCTGGTGTTACCGGTTTCTTTTTAGACAATATCTATGCAATAATTGCATGCCGCCTGCTTCTCGGTGTTAGTATAGCAGGACTGCTTCCAATGGTAACTGCCTTAATTACCGAATATTATGCAGAACCAATCCGCTCCAAATACCTGGGATACATGGCAACTGCAAATGGCATTGGAACCATGATTCTACAAACGGCATGTGGTGCTCTTGCAGCTCTCGGGTGGAGATATGCATTTCTCATATATCTTCTCGGACTAGTCATCTTACCCTTCGTGATTCTCAAAATACAAGAACCAAAAACACAGAAAACTATCAAATCGGAAGAAGAAACAGCAAAACCGGCAAAACTTACTACTTATTTGCTCATCTATGGATCCATGGTTCTGATTGCGCTACTAATGTACCTGTGTGCTGTAAATCTTTCCTATTATATGGGTGGGTTTTCTGAAGAGGTTTCACCCCTTTGGACCGGACTGCTTCTCGGTCTTTTTGGTCTATGTAGCGCAGCATCAGGATTTATCTTCTGGAGATTTGCAAAACGTTTCAGTCATATGGAAATTTTTGCCATCGTATTCCTGATTGAAGCGGCAGGGCTGTTCCTGATTGCAGCAACTGAATATCTCTGGCTTATAGCGGTTGGCCTCGTTTTTGTAGGATTTGGTCTGGGTCTTGCCATTCCAAACGGTTCGGCATGGGTTGGAAAAATTACACCTTCAAAATCTTTAGGAAAGTATGTGAGCGGGGTTACCGTTTCCGTTTTCGTAGGTCTTTTTCTCACCACATTTGCAGGACCGGCGATTCTTTCCCTTGTGGGAGACGGGAACTATTCCCTCATGTATAACATTGCAGGAATTATCGGATGTGGTCTTGCACTCATCTGGTTTATCACGGGTAAACTTATGAAAAATAGAGCATAACCCCATGAACGAAAAAGAACTCACCGAGTACATAAATAAAAGCGTGGAACGGTTGATTGCATCTATTCTGCGGGAGACATGGGAAAATCCCAAGGAAACGAAATTTCTGCTGTCACAGACAGTTTCTCAAAAATATCAGGCAAACCTCCGAAGTGAACAGGACGCAACAGGAGTTCATATTCCTGCATTTCTTATTGCAAGCATCACCCATAGGTGTAATCTTCATTGTGCTGGATGCTATTCGAGGGGGAGAAATATGTGCTCAGATTTTCCCGTTTCCCATTCATTATCATGTGATGAATGGAATGAGATTTTCATAGAAGCGGAAAACATTGGTGTATCATTCTGTATTCTTGCCGGAGGGGAACCGCTTTTACGTAAGGATATCCTAGAAAAAGCATCAGCAGTTAAAAGGATAATTTTTCCTGTATTTACCAATGGAACACTCTTCACTGATGAAATAATCGATTTATTTGATAGATACCGGAATCTGATCCCCATCCTTTCAATAGAAGGGGATGCAACCGATACTAATGCACGCCGCGGAGAGGGGGCAGCTGAGAAAATTGAGACGGTCATAAGGATACTCAATTCCCGAGGAATACTCTTTGGCGTAAGTATCACACTGACATCGCAAAATTATCCCAAAATATTATCGGCAGATTTCCTGAAACATCTCGAAGAATCGGGAACAAGAATTGTGTTCCTGATTGCCTATTCTGCAACGACAAAAGAGACTAAACAACTGGAACTCACCAAAGTTTCCCGAAGTGAGGTTCAAACAAAACTAGAATCAGCAAGGAAAACATTCCGCAAACTCTGGTTCCTGTCATTTCCTGGGGATGAAGAGTTCATGGGGGGTTGTCTTGCGGGAGGGAGGGGATTTTTCCACATCAGCCCAACCGGTGCTGCAGAACCATGCCCATTCTCTGCGTATTCCGACAGAAATCTTAAAGAGATGACGTTAAAAGAAGTACTGCAGTCCCCACTCTTCCGAAAACTGACGCTGAATGGACTTGTCGGCGGTGAGCATGATGGAGGGTGCGCTTTGCTGGAACACGAAGAAGAAGTTAAAAAACTTCTTTAATACATTCCACAGGAACTGCAGGAATGGAGCACACGTTCAGTTATTTGAGCTATCTGCAGTTCTAAATCAGCAACACGTTCTGCCAAATTTTCATTAATCTCTTCCAATGTTTTAATGCGGATTTCAAGTTCTTCCATAGATGCCATAAAATCTAGTTAATATACCACTTTAAAAAATAAGATAATTTGGTTTTCTTCAGAAAATTACACATTTTTTCTAATTTTTGGGATAAGAACGATATAACTGAAACTCTAATATTATCCGCCTTCCAATATTCTAGATACAGGTGATGCCATGCCAGTAACACGACCCATTAAGAAAAGCACGGAAACCGGAAACCGAAGAGAAATTAACCTCCAAGAACGAAATCCCAATGTTTCCGAGGGTATTTCCTACGGGAAATATAATTCCGCACATTCAATCAGCTTTAAAGGTCTCAACATATCATTTGAAAATAATGATGGGGTGCTTCATTTCAGAAGAGAGATTGCAGGTTCAATATTTACTGCAAATGTAGCCACAACAAAGGATGAATACTATTTAGAACCAGTTGAACCAATGAACATTCCGGCGCACGTCACCGATTTCCTCCAGATAAAATTTGAAGAAATTGCGATAGAACCAGAAACAACTACAACGATATACCTCACAATGCCTCTCGGAATTGGCATCTTTCTTGAAGCGGAAAATGGAGAAATGAATCTCTTAGACATGGCAGGATTCAACAACCCGAAATTCGCTTTGTACGGACAACCGAAACGTGGTGTAATTACAAGAGTGCACAGCAGCAAGGTCTATACCAGACCACCGGCTATAAAAAACTACAAGGAGGCAATTCTCCACCTGAATATTGAGAATAAAACAGATAAATGGGTCAAGATTGGACGGGTCATTATGTACATGAAGGGACTGGAATTATACTATGACTCAAGTGTTGTTGCAAGTTGTGCCGAGATGATTGTCACCGCCCCAGACAAAGCTAATGTCAATTGTCTTGACATCAGTCTTTTTAACGGCTTAACCAAATGTTCCGGTGTTTTCAAACAGGGAAAAATCTCCAAATTCTGCAGCATTAATGATGCAATACGGGACAAGATGTTTATAATGGACATGGGGTTGAGATAATATGACAGAGAGTTCAATCGCAGAAGAAGTTACCGACCTTCTTTCAACAACATTTGCTGGAAATAAATTCTTTGACACAGTACTCATTGGAGAAATCACTGTTGGCAACGTGATTGTCGTTATAATTATTGCCATCATAACAATCATAATTGCCAGAATTATCGGCAATATTGTCCAGCACAAACTAATGGTTAAAGCGGAGGCAAAAGATGCGGAACGGTTTGCAGGATTTATCCGAATTATCATCTATATTATCGGATTCATCGTATTATGCCCACAGCTGCACGTTGATATTGCAGGTATGTTCGTTGCTGGTGGAGCAATTGCAATTGTCGCCGGTTTAGCGTTCCAAGATGCGCTGAAAAATGTATTCTTTGGAATATTCATGATAATTGAACACCCGATTAAAGTTGGAGATATAGTTATCATTAATGGTGTGGAGGGATATGTTGAAGATATTAGCCTTCTTTCGACAAAAATCCGACAGTATGACGGCTTGATTCTCCGTGTTACAAACACTACAGTGTACAGCGGAAACATCACTAACTGTGTAACCAATGTCGCTCGACGGTTTTCCTATCATGTTGATGTCAGTTATACCGAAGATGCAGAGAAAGCAATCAATATTATGAAAAAAACGCTTTCCAACCACCCGCTCGTTCTGGCAGAACCAGCACCGCAAATATTTGTAAATGTTCTTGGTGCATCGGGCATTGACATTGAAGCACGAATCTGGGCCCCATCTGAATTCTGGTGGACAGCACGTACCGAATTGCTGTGGAAAGTATTCAGTGATTTGCGTGACGAAAACATCGATATTCCGTTTGATCAGTTGACGATTTGGTTCGGTGCAGAAGAAGCAAAAAAACTGCAGGAAACAATTGAGGCAGGAAAGAAACTGGAGGCCATAAATTGTGGAAAACCTAATCAGTGATTTGTCCTCGCCCGATTTAGAGGTGCGGCACACCGCAGAAGTTTTGCTTGCAGAACAGGCTCAGGAAAACCCCGAGCTGATTAAAAAAATGGTACAGAAAATCCGGGAAGGAGACATGAACATTCGGTGGTATCTTTCCCGTTCCTTGATTAAAACTGGTGAGACAGTCATACCAGTGCTGATTGAAGAATCTGAGAAAGAGAATGATCCAACAGTTCAGAAATACCTAGGTGCTATCCTTGCAACATTCAAAGAGAAAGCAGTCGCACCCCTGATTGGTCTCTTTTCCTCCACCAATCCACTGGCACGCGGAATGGCCGGAGCAGCACTGGAAAAGATAGAAGAGCCTGCACTGGATGCACTCCTTAAAGCAGCACACTCACCCGAGGCAACAGTTCGAGCCTGCGCAGGAATTGTTCTTATGAAAATAGGGGTGTACCAATACTGATGACTGAAGAACTTGCCGCATCCCCTCGCTATCAGGCATATCTGGACGGGTTGCTTTCCCAACTGAAGGAAATTATTGACATCGCTGAAAAAGCGAAATCAAAAGGCTATGATCCGAAACCGTATCTGGAAGTGCCAATTGCAAGTGATCTTGCCGGACGTGTAGAAGCACTTCTTGGATACAAAGGAGTGGCAGAGGAAATTCGACGTTTAGAGGCAGATCCCAGCCTAAACCGTGAGCTGGTCTCCCTTAAAATCTGTGATGCCTTTGTTGCAGGAAAATTTGAAGGTTCCAAAACCCGGGACGAAATCATTGATCATGCAATCCGTACCTCAATGGCAATCATTACCGAAGGTGTAGTTGCAGCACCGACTGAAGGTGTTGAATCAATTACAGTCCATATGAACGACGACGGATCCGAATATCTTTCCATATCCTATGCTGGACCAATTCGTTCCGCGGGAGGGACGGCACAGGCAATGTCGGTTCTTGCGGGAGATTATCTCCGCCGTCTGCTCGGCATGGAACGTTACAAACCGCGCGAAGAAGAAATCGAACGGTATGTAGAAGAAATCAAACAGTACAACAGCATCACCAGTCTGCAGTATATGCCGAAAGATGAGGAAATTCGCCTCATCGCACGCAGTTGTCCCGTCTGCATCGACGGTGAACCGACCGAACAGGAGGAAGTATCCGGTCACCGTAATCTGGAGAGGGTGGCGACCAACACAGTCCGTGGCGGGATGTGTCTTGTTATTGCAGAGGGTATGTGCCTAAAAGCCCCGAAAATTCAGAAAAACGTTGCAAAAATGAACAAGGACAAGGTTGTCCTTGATGGATGGGACTTCCTTCAGACAATTATTGACGGCGCTTCTGCAACAACCTCTGACGAACCCGATGAACCAGGAATTCATCCGAAAGACAAGTACATCAGAGATATGATTGCAGGAAGACCTGCATTCTCCTACCCCATGCGCAAGGGAGGTTTCAGGTTGCGGCTTGGACGCGGAAGAAATACCGGATTTGCAACATGTGGATTCAATCCAGCTACACTGCACATATTGGGAGATTACCTCTCGGTCGGGACGCAAATGAAAGTAGAACGACCGGGTAAAGCCTGTGGTGTTGTTCCGGTGACAACAATAGAAGGACCAACTGTCCGCCTGAAATCGGGGGAAATCAGAAGAATCGATACCCTTGAAGAAGCAAACAAAATTTACGATGAGATAGAGTACATTCCCGACATCGGTGAAATTCTGATTTCCTTCGGAGAGTTCATGGAGAATAACCATGTTCTTGCCCCTCCTTCCTATTGTGAGGAGTGGTGGATTCAAGAGGGGGGGCCGAGACATCCGGAAACCGAGGAGGAAGCTCTGGCATTTGTAGCACAAGGAGCGTATCTTCATCCGGATTACACGTGGTTCTGGGATGACTGCACAGAAGATCAGATTCGAACGTTATCAGATATTGTCTGTAGAACTGGGAAAATCGAAAACGGCATTCTCTCAATACCGGAGAACAAAGATGCAAAATCTGTTCTGGAAGAACTCCTCATTCCGCACACAGTAGAAAACGGATTTTATATAATTCGAAAACCCCTAGCTCTGATAGCTGGACTTGGACTCTCCTACGATTTGAAAAAACTCCCATCCTGGAATACCCTGCCTCCATTCACCAATGGACTGGTTATGGCAGAACATCTCTCGGGAATCAGGATGCGTTCCAAAGCTGGAACGCGTATCGGCGGGCGTATGGGAAGACCGGGCAAATCTGCACCTCGTAAGATGAAACCGCCAGTACACGTCTTATTCCCACTTGGGAAATCCGGTGGGCAGCAACGTTCTGTAGATGCTGCTGCAAAATCCTGCACAACCGATGAAGAGGAGTTCTTCGGGGTAGCATCTAAGCAATTTGCCGGAATGCTTCATGTGGAAACAGGAGAACGACGGTGTCCAAAATGCGGAAAAATTACTTTCAAGAGTAAATGCCCAGACTGCGGAGAACACACTGATGCCGTCTACCGCTGTCCTGTCTGTAAAAAAATTGCTGAACCCGGACAAGTTACCTGCCCGGTGTGCGGAACTGGGCTCTCCTGTACTAAAGAGAGCATCATCAACCTTGGTGCGGAATATGACGCAGCACTTGCAACTGTCGGTATGAAAGAGGCCCGCGACCCACCGAAAGTTAAAGGTGTTATCGGAATGATTTCCCGAGAAAAATGCATTGAACCACTGGAAAAGGGGATTCTTCGTGCAAAATATGACATCTACGTATTCCGCGACGGAACAATTCGCTACGATATGATTGATTTGCCATTGACGCATTTCAAACCGAAAGAAATAGCCGTGTCCGTGGAAAAACTGCGGTCCATAGGATATACTAAAGACACGTACGGAAATGAACTCAATAATGAGAACCAGGTGATTGAACTCCTCCCGCAAGATATTCTGGTTTCAGAAGACTGCGGAGAGTATCTCCTCCGTATTTCAAAATACATTGATGAACTCCTTGAGCATCTCTATGGATTAGAACCGTACTACAAGGCGGAAAAACCGGAAGATCTAGTAGGTCACTTACTAATGGGTCTTGCACCGCATACCTCCGCAGGCGTTCTCGCAAGATTAATCGGATTTACCAAAGCAAAGGCGGGGTACGCTCACCCATATTACCACGCAGCAAAACGCAGAAACTGTGATGGTGATGAAGACTGTGTTATGCTGATGATGGACGGACTGGTTAATTTCTCACGTTCTTTCCTCCCAAGCAGTCGCGGCGGGACCATGGATGCACCGCTGGTTCTGACAACGACACTGAACCCGAAAGAGGTCGATAAGGAAGCGCTGAATGTTGATGTCGGTCCGCGATATCCATTAAAAGTCTATGAAGGATGTCTTTCCTATACAGCACCGAAAGATTTGGCAGACTGCGTTGATTATATTGAAAAACGAACTGGAACACCTGCACAGTTTGAAGGATTTCTCTTTACTCATGATACCGACGATATCTCTGAGGGTCCGATTGACACAATGTACACCAGTCCGCTTTTCAAAGATACCGAGGATAAGATTATGGCAGAACTGGAGCTTGCGGATAGAATTCGCGCAGTAGATACCGACAATCTTGCTGAACGTATCTTAAACAGCCATTTAATGCCGGATATTCTTGGAAATCTCAGATCATTCTCCAAACAGAAGTTCCGTTGTCCAAAATGCAAGACCAGTTATCGCCGGCCGACGTTAACCGGCAAATGTACTAAATGTGGTGCATCACTCAAAGCAACTATGCATAAGGGTAATGTAACCAAGTATCTGAGTATCGCAAAATACATGGCAGAACACTACCATCTCTCCGATTATGCCGTACAGCGAGTCCAGGTTGCCGAGATGAATATCAACTCGACATTCGGAGAAGAGGAAAAGGTTCAAATGGACTTATCCTCCTTCTTCTAAAAAAGAGGGCGTCAGAACACCTTATTCTGTGGATAAGTATCAGAGATGCTATTATCCTATAGGCCATCCCTTGAAATACTAACTAGTCTATGAGAAAAGATTGATAATAGCAGTCCTCCTATAGATTAAGGTATATCTGATGCGAGGGTATCCAAGTGGCCAACGGAGGCTGACTCAAGATCTGCTCGATAGTCGTTCGCGGGTTCGAATCCCTCCCCTCGCACTATTTTCAATCTGATTTTCAACGAGTGAAACCCCATAGTATTTTAGTCTTGAACACTAAGGATAGAGTATATGATTAAGGTTGCAGTCAACGGTTACGGAACCATTGGAAAACGTGTCGCAGATGCGGTTTCTCTCCAGCCAGATATGGAAATCATCGGCGTATCTAAAACCAAACCGGGTGCAGAAGCTCTCGTTGCCATCAAACGCGGATATCCACTTTACATTGCCGACATCAGCAAAAAGGAAGCTTTTGAGAAGGCAGGAATACCTGTAGCAGGAAGCGTTGAAGAGATGATTCAAAAAGCCGATGTTGTCGTCGATGCAACACCGGGAGGAGTAGGTGTCTCCAACAAAGCACTTTATGAAAAATACCAGAAAAAAGCCATCTGGGAAGGAGGAGAGGACCATGAAGTTGCGGGATTCTCTTTCAATTCATCCTGCAATTATGAACAGGCGGTCGGCAGACAGTTCGCACGTGTTGTTTCCTGCAACACAACCGGTCTTTGCAGAATCATTAATTTAATTGACAAGGCATTCGGGGTGAAAAAGGTTCGCGCCACTATGGTAAGACGCGGCGGTGATCCAGGAGATATCAAACGTGGACCAATTGATGCAATTGCATTAAATCCGGTTACCATCCCCTCGCATCACGGTCCAGATGTACAGAGCGTTCTTCCACATATCAACATCGTAACCTCTGCCATGATTGTGCCGACCACACTTATGCACATGCACTTCCTGAACATGGAGTTGAAAAATACTGCAACCAAAGAAGAGGTTCTTGAATTAATTAAGGGGCACTCGAGACTCGGTCTTATCTCCAAAGCCAGCGGTATTACCAGTACCGCACAGATTAAAGAGTTCACCTCTGATTTATTACGCCCGAGAGGAGATGTCTGGGAGAACGGTATCTTCGAAGAATCCATCTCAGTTCTGGACGGAACCGACCTCTATATGTTCCAGGCAATCCATCAGGAAGCCGATGTCGTCGTAGAAACCGTAGACTGTATCCGCGCATTAATTGGCGATGTAAAAACTGCAACTGAATCCATGGCCATCACAAACAAGGCTGTTGGGCTCGTTGCAATCAGATAACACAATCTTTTTTTAGAAAATGGATTTTCCAGAAGTAAGTCCCGACAAAACGCACCATACGTTTGCAGGTTCCCCCATTTATGAGAAACGATTCCTAAAAACCCGTGAATATCACTTTCCCGGATTGGCCGCCGTAAAAGATGAAAACGGATGGTTCCACATTGATTTTTTTGGAAATTCGATATATCCTGAACGTTACCATGCGGTGGGAGACTTCTTTGACAATACCGCAAAAGTAAAAGATGAAACAGGATGGCACTACATTTCAGAAACCGGCCGGCGTATTGACCCGATGAATTTCGTTTGGGGGAGTGATTTCAGCGACAGTATCGCCTGTGTCTATCATGCAGAATACGGTGCAACCCATATAACAACTTCCGGAGAACTCGTTTACAGCAACTGGTTCTATGATGTACGTCCCTTTGAAAACGGCAAAGCGAAAGTACGTGATGAAACAGGATGGCACATTATTGACAAAGAAGGTATAATTCTAGAAGACACAGAAGAACCTGCTGACACCTATCCCCGTGGTACCGTCCGCAGGAAAAATCGCCCAAATAGAATCGCCGAACTGGTCATGCAACATCAATACGACGCCTGCGTCATCCTCATCAGGCATGCGGAACGCGAACCTTTCTACCGCGGAGAAGGAGGATTTGACAAGAAAATTACCGCGCGGGGCAAACAGGCGGCAGAAGAACTGGCGAAAACTCTTCCCCCGATTGAAAAGGCATATGCAAGCACCATACCACGCTGTCTTAAAACAGCAGAATTCATTGCTGACACCGTTATCAGAGACACCTGTTTCGGAAATCCAGGACTGTATGTCTATGACAATCCATTAAGCCATGAGTATTATGTAGAACATGATACAATATCCGCCATCCGGTCATATATCAAAGGAGAGGTCCTCCCCGGACATCATCCAATAAAAGAGGGGACAGCACTGTTTCTCCGCCATATACAGGAAATTGCCGAAGACGGAAAATGTATTCTTGCGGTTACTCACGATGCATTTGCTGTTGCTTTCATCGCGGTTCTTACCGGATATGATTTTTCGGATGACTGGATTGATTTCCTGGACGGATGCGTCCTATTCCGGAAAAATCAGAAATGGATTCTTTCATGGAGGGAGGGAGATATCCTTTTGTAACTCCCAAGGGAAAAAGCGTATACACCTCAAAAAACAATATAAATATAGCCACACCCGCGTTGAACGAGCGATGACCAATTAACTGTTTCGAGGTGATCTTGTTCATGACTTGCCACAAAAAAGAGGCAAAGCAGGCAAAGGCCGCTGCAAAATCTGCAGCAACCCAGTCTGATTCTGCATCCAAGAAGAAGAACTGATTTCTTCAGGTAAATGCCCAAATATCTCATCAGTCCGGGAAAACCCGGACTCACATTTCTAAAAATAAGAACTGGGTTTGAGAGAAATCCCATTCATAAACGGGTATACATAGTTGTTTCTGAAACAGCCTTATTCCCGAACGAAAGACCATCCAAGTATTTCACTCTCAAGTTTCTCCACATCCTCGGATATATCGGAAACTGCAATTATTTTTGAACGTTTTTCCTGTGGTGGGTTCAATTTTGCTTTCTGTTCATATTGGGTTATATTATGGACAAAATCATCCGGAAGGAGGTCAATCTCCCGCAATACACCGACGAGTTCATGCGAGAAATATGTATCAATCTGAACTTTACGTTTGGTAGTATGAGATAATTTTCCGATAAAACGGCAAAGTTTGTCGCGATCTTCCGGAGAGAGTTGTTCGGCAAATTCATAGCCCTCCAGCGTTCTTAGCATATGGAGAATGGGGAGTACCGCTTCAAGCGTAATTACATAGACAGTGTAATCTGCCAGCGGATAGACAAACGTATCAAGAGCGCCTAGTGTTGACACAGGTACAACCAGAAATGCATCCTTTCTTACATTCTCGTTCTTGCAGTATTTACTCATCGCCTCCGCCTGCTTCTTAAGATATGCTGGGAAACTTTCCAACTCTTCTGGATTTTTCGGACTCTTGGCATCAAAAACAGTATACATACCCCCTATGAAGAACACATTATCCGGGGTTCCCTTGTAGGGGTATTCCTCTTTTTCACATCGGATGAAATCATAGCGTTTTGCATAGTTTTTAAGAGTATCTTCCACTAGTTGCTCGTGTTGCTGCCAGGCGGTAGATAATTCCCTGTTTCTTTCCTCATAAGATTCACGGATTTTCTCTGCAGCTAAGCGATGGTCAGCCTCCATCTGCTCAATTAACGTATTCAGTTTCTCAACTTTATGGTCATATTCCAAAGAACGTAACTCCTTCACACTTTCTTCCGCACTTAATTTTTCTTTCAGAGAAATCGCTTCCGCAACAAGAGATTCATATTCCTCTTTCAGGGACTGATACTTAAGGGCCTCATTACGTTTTCCCTCAGACTCTATAGATAAAGATTCTCGAACGGATTGGTAGTCCTGAGATAATTTCTCATATTTATCACTGAGATCTGCTATGGCTACAGCCGACTCCCGCTCAATAGTATCACGCGCAACCCTAATCTCAGATATTTTGCTAAGACAGGCTTGTTTTTCAGCAGTCTCTGTTGCTAATAATTCACGGGCACAAGCAAGATCTTCACTGATACGGGCATTCTGATTCACCATATCCTGGTAACGGCGGGCATCTGCCTCTTCACGTCCCAATGACATATTCTTCAATTCCTCTTTCTGTTCCATGAGTGCTGAAATGCGGAGTTCGGCATTACGGAGTGATTCTGAATCAGCACGAAGAGAACTGTCAAGCTCCTGCAACACAGAAGATGCTTCCTGAATGATACGTTTCCAGGAGAATATTCTGGTAAAGATTCCTATAGATGAAAGAGATGTGAGAAAATCATATACACGAGACGGCCCGTTCATAAATATCCTTTACATCCCCCAACGGATAAACATTCGTACTGAGAGAAAAGCATAATATGCCTTGCGCCTTATGGTTAACATATGACAGACTACGCACAAATTTCTGCAGATTTGAAAGAGGCGCTACATCTAGTTGGGTCTCCGGTTGCTCTGAAAATTGTAAAATCCGCCGAAGAACTCCCCGACGGGATTCCGGAAATAGAAGAGACAACACGTCATTGCAGAATGATTTCCCTCGCAAGAGAAGGAAAAACATTCTATGCAACAGATGCAAAGCATCAATGCGGCGGGGGAGCATGGGCACTTGGCCTTCGGGAGAAAGGAGAGACACTCAAAACCGGACAACATTACTTTAAACTCGGAAAATATTCCACAATTAATGCATCAAGACGCACTATGGAGAGTGTTCCAAATCTGCCAAAGGAAAACTATGCAACCATATATGCTCCGCTAGAAAATGCAACATTTGACCCGGATGTAGTTGTCATCTTTGCTCAACCAATGGCAATTTTAAAACTTGCACAGAGTTCGCTCTATAATCTTGGCGGAAGAATTTATCCGGAATTCTCGGGAATTCAATCAATGTGTTCCGATGCAACTGCTTATGTCCTTCTCAATGGAAAACCGAACTTCTCACTTGGATGTGATGGATCCCGAAAATTCTCGGGAATTGGAAATGACGAAATGGTTGCGGGGTTCCCAGCAGAAAGGATTGTTGAAATTGCAGAAAACATCAAAAAAGTTACCGCAGCACCGGGTTCTAAAAAATAACACAACATCCTTTTTTGGACCAGTACAAAAAACAGATACAATACTGTCCGCAACACTCATTAGTGAATGAAATCCAATAATATAACTATTATGGATTTCGGCGCAAAAACTCAAGGAACGGATACCTATGTCGCACCCAATGCCACTCTCGCAGGAGATGTTCACTTAGGCAATCAGGTAACTATCCTTTTCGGAGCGGTTCTTCGTGCCGATATGGACTCCATCACAATTGGTGATGGATCGAATGTCCAAGACAACGCAGTTATTCACGAAAGCATAGGAAAGCCGGTTACCATCGGAAAGAACGTATCTATCGGCCATAACGCGACAATTCACGGTTGTACCATTGAAGATGACTGCCTCATTGGTATGGGGTCCATCATTTTGAATGGGGCGAAAATCGGAAGAGGATCCCTGGTTGCCGCGGGAGCGGTTGTTACTGAAGGAAAAGAAATCCCCCCCAAATCACTTGTAATGGGAGTACCCGGAACCGTTAAGCGTGAATTAACTGATGAAGAGGTCGCAAAGAACAGAGCGAACGCTGAAACCTACGTAAAAGTAGGTGAGAGGTACCGCCATGGATAATTGTATTGTCATAGGAGGAGGGGTTGCAGGAATTCAGGCTGCAATGGACCTTGCAAATAAAAATATCCACGTTACGATTATCGAACGGGAACCATCCATCGGCGGACATATGGCGATGCTCGATAAGACGTTCCCTACTAACGACTGTTCCATGTGTATATTATCGCCGAAAATGGCAGAAGTTGCACGAAACGAAAATATCACTCTTCTGACAATGGCAGAAGTTGAGAAAATCGACGGAAAAGCAGGGGACTTTACCATAACCGTTAAAAAATATCCCAGATACATTAAAGAAAATGACTGTACTGGTTGCGGAGAATGCATTGATATCTGTCCAGTTGAAGTATACAATAAATTTGATGCGGGAATCGGTGTCCGCCATGCAATTTACAAACCGCACGCACAGGTAATCCCGAATCTGGTAGTCCGCGATAAAGATCACTGTATAAACTGCGGACTCTGTTTTGACACCTGCGGGAAAAAAGCCGTTCTTAGAAATGACGAGGACCAGGAAAGAACCATAACACTAAAAACAGATGCTGTTATCATTGCAACGGGATATACCTTGTTTGATGCGAAGAACAAAGCGCAGTTTGGATATCTGAAATATGCTGATGTTATCACCTCACTCGAATTTGAACGAATGATTAATGCCGGTGGTCCAACGAAAGGAGAACTCAGACGTATGTCAAATGGAAAAGTCCCTGAAAGCATAGTCTTTGTTCAGTGTGTTGGATCACGCGACCTTACGCTCGGGAGGAACTATTGCTCCTGTGTCTGTTGCATGTACGCAATGAAAAACGCCATGTTGATTCGGGAGCATTATCCAGAGACAAAAGTGTCTATTCTCTACAATGACGTGAGAGCATATGGAAAAGGGTACGAAGAATATTATGAACGTGCCAAAAAACTGGGTGTTGCCTTCCTCCGCTCATTCCCAGGAGGTATTGAACAAACAGCTGACAAACTGATGCTCCCTGTTGAAAACACGGAGACGGGAGAGTTCCTGAATTTGGAAGCTGACCTTGTCGTGTTATCTGTTGGAATGTCACCAGAACCAAACACCATAAAACTCGCAAATAGTCTCAATATTGGCCTTGACAGTCATAACTTCCTGCAGCCTAAAGACAGATTCTCACCGGCTGTAACAGGAATTGATGGAATATTCATAGCAGGAGCGGCACTTGCACCGAAAGATATCCCGGATTCAGTAATTTCCGGAGGGTCAGCTGCCGCAAATGCCTACCGCTGCATCAAAGAGGTAAAAAAATGATTCAAAGACGTACACGGGGAACCGCAGATATTAAAGAAGAGAAGACAATCTGGTGGGATGATGAGAAGAGCTGCATCACTACCGTCGACCAGACACTGCTCCCTAATGAATACAAAATTATCGACATCACCACGGTCGAACAGCTTGCTGATGCGATTAAACGTCTGGTGGTAAGAGGGGCCCCGGCATTAGGTGTTGCCGGCGCCTACGGAATGGCACTTTCCGCCCGCTCTTGCGAAGAAGATGCAAAATTCCTTGAAACCATTGAGAGAGACGCAAAAATTCTCAAAGGAACGAGACCGACAGCGGTTAACCTTGCATGGGGCGTTGATAAAGTCATGCGGGCAATGGAGAATCTCCCTCCAGAAATTGCAAAAGTCATGGCACTCTTCTCCGCAAAAACCATTGCAGAAGAAGACACGAAAACCTGTATGCTCCTAGGACATAACGGTGCAAATCTGCTTCCGCAAATTGGAACCGTGCTGACCCACTGCAATGCAGGTGCACTCGCCTGTTCCTCGTGGGGCACCGCACTTGGTGTCATTCGTTCGGCAGCAAAAATGGGAAAACACATCTCTGTTTACTCCTGCGAAACACGCCCGCTTCTCCAAGGTTCACGTCTTACCGCATTTGAACTTGCACGGGATAAGATACCCGTTACAACCATTATCGACAGCGAAGCTGCTTATCTAATGCAACAGGGAAAAATAGATGCGGTTATTGTTGGTGCGGATCGTATCACAAAAGACGGCGTTTTCAATAAGATTGGAACTTATATGCACGCAGTCTGCGCAAAACACCACAATATTCCGTTCTACGTAGCAGCTCCAATTTCCACATTTGATAAAGATGCGGAAATGAAAGACATTATCGTTGAAGAGCGTAAACGCGAAGAAATATCAGAAATGTTCGGTAAAAATACAGTTCCGAAAGATGTACCAGTCATTAACTATGCATTCGATGCAACACCGTTAAACCTCGTTACAGCCATCATTACTGAAAAAGGCGTTTTCTACCCTCCGTACAATTTCTCGGAGCTCTAAAAATATGGACATGGAACCCCTCTTTCAGATATTCGACAATCCAATATGGAACTCGATATTTATCCTGTTAGGGGAGCTTCTACTACTTGTCCTAATTCTCTGGCTCATCTTTATCATTGTTGTTGGAATTCTTGTTGTTATTTCAATCAAAAAACATCGGATGTATCTCCCAAAAATACTTCGACCTGCACTTACCTTGATGGAGGGGGCAATTCGTATTATCTGTCAAATTCTCGGGGTTGACTCACATCAATTGATGAATTTCCTTATTCGTATCGACAACGAGATGAACACAAGTAACTTCAGTAAGATTCCTGTCGAAAAACGTGTTGTCTTCCTCCCTCACTGTCTAAGGTCATCCAACTGTCCTGCAAGGCTTACTCCTGACGGCATCAAGTGTTTAAGTTGCGGTAAATGCCAACTTGGGAAAGTCGTCCCCATCTTAGAGAATGCAGGATACACCACATTCATCATTCCTGGATCCACCTTCATTAAACGCATGGTGAAAAAATACAAACCAGAAGGGATGATTGGTGTCGGGTGTATGATAGAAGTAAAAGAAGGACTGGAATTGGGAAGAAAAATCTCCTTAACTACAATGGGTGTTGTCAATATTACCGATGGTTGTCTGGAAACAACAATGGATACGGAAACTCTTCTTGAAATTGCATCATTAGGACTCAAAGAACCGCTGAAATTTACAGAAGATACTTAACTAATATAATACTAAAGATTAAACATTCCCGATTTTCTTTTTTAATTCAATCATCCGATCGCGCAGTTCAATTGCCAGTTCAAAATCAAGGTTTCCGGCTGCTTCTTTCATGCGAGCATCCAGCTCGATAATCATATTTGGAATCTCTGCAACAGGAATGTGCTTGATGTCTTTGATGTCAACTTCCTTCTCCGGAATCGGTTTGCGGATTGTAACCGGGGTGATGTTATGCTCCTTATTATAGGATATCTGCATTTCGCGCCGACGTGTTGTCTCCGCCAGTGCAGCTTTTATTGAATCAGTCATAACATCGGCATAAAGAACCACATGAGAGTCGGCATTCCGTGCTGCACGCCCGATAATCTGAATCAGGCTACGTGTGTTGCGCAGAAAACCTTCCTTATCCGCATCAAGAATTCCTATAAATCCAACTTCTGGAATATCAAGACCTTCACGAAGAAGATTAATTCCCACAAGTACATCAAACATGCTGAGACGGAACTGACGAATTAGTTCGGTACGTTCCAGTGTTTTAATTTCTGAGTGGAGATACCGCGTTCGAATACCTTCTGCAGAGAGGTATTCGCTTAGTTCTTCCGCTAGCTTCTTCGTCAGTGTAGTAACTAAGGCACGATCTCCCTTTTCAATGGTCTTCTTGATTTCAGACATCAGATTTTGTGTCTGATTGGAAATCGGGCGCACCTCTACAAAGGGATCGACAAGTCCTGTCGGCCGGATAATCTGCTCAACAGAAGATCCAGAATGTTCCAGTTCGTACTCCCCAGGGGTTGCAGAGACAAAAATAACCTGATGCATGAATTGTTCAAATTCAGTAAACATAAGCGGACGGTTATCAAATGCCGACGGAAGACGGAATCCGTATTCAACCAACGGTTCTTTTCGCGCCTTATCTCCATTGTACATCCCGCGTACCTGTGGAAGGGATTGATGACTTTCATCAATCACCAGCAGGAAATCATCTGGAAAATAATCCAGCAGACAGAAGGGACGGTCTCCTTTGTTTCTCTTATCAAAATGACGAGAATAATTTTCAATTCCTTTACAGGAACCGGTCTCTTCAATCATCTCGATATCATATTCTGTCCGCTGACGAAGACGGTGAGCGCAAAGGTCATCCAAATTGCCCTCTGCCAGCGTTTTTTCCAGTTCACGTCGAATCGAAATGATAGCATCACGCTGCTCCTCTTCTGTTGATACAAAATGACGCGCCGGGTAAATATAGAAATAGTCAAGTCTTTCTCGGACCTTGCCGGATATCTTATCTATTTCAGAGATGCGATCAATCTCATCACCAAAGAGTTCGATACGGATAATATCATTGAAATATCCGGGAATAATATCGATAGTATCTCCTTTTACCCGAAAACGCCCAGGCATCAACTCCATATCATTTCTTTCAAACAGGATAGCAACGAGTTTTTCAATGAGTTCGCGTCGGCCGATATGATCCCCGACATGAATCTCAAACCCGAGATTCTGGAAATTTATCGGATTTCCAATGCTGTATATGCAGGATACAGAAGCAACAACAATGGTGTCGCGATGAGATAGAAGCGACGCAGTTGCAGCCATACGCATCATCTCAATCTTCGGATTGATGGATGCATCCTTTTCAATATACATATCCTTTTTTGGAAGGTAACTTTCCGGTTGATAGTAATCATAATACGATATGAAATACTCCACGTGATTATCTGGGAAAAATTCCTTGAATTCATTGTAAAGTTGCGCTGCAAGTGTTTTGTTATGCGCAAGAACAAGAGTCGGGCGCTGAACATTCTGAATGATATTTGCAATGGTAAAGGTCTTGCCCGAACCAGTCACCCCAAGGAGCGTCTGGAACTGGCGACCATCATCAATACCTTTCGTCAGTTCAGCAATTGCAGAAGGCTGGGATCCTTTCGGACTATATCCCGAATGAATCCGGAACCGTTCTTCAGAAGTCATCGAAGTCTTCAATATCCTCGATTACTGGAGCAAATGCGGTATCGTAGACTTTGGACAGATATCTGCAGAGAAACATAACAACAGGAATCATCACAAAGACGAAAACAGCCAGAAGAATGCAGGTTCCTGCAAGGTTAGATCCAATTACACTGCTTATGCCAAGGAAGATGACATAGAATATGAGGAACACAATTGCCATGAATACTACGCTTAAAATATAATCATACCAGCCAATTTTTTTAATGATGCCCGCAATGTTCTTTAAACTAATCCCTTCTCTGATTTTACCGGTGCGTGCCGTATTCATCAGACCAATCATCGCAAAGAGAGAGATAAAAATGGAAAGGAGAACAGTTAGCACAGTCATTCCGAAATCGGTTGCAGTGCTGAATATTGAATTTACGGTTCCAAAGATGCTGTCCATTTGATCCAGGACAAGGTAATAGATAATAAAGTAGATTATGGAGAGGATGATAATCGGGATAAGGTAGAAGAGCAGAACAATATTTACTTTCCATCCGGTAAAGAAATTGGACAAAACTTTCTGGGTTTCCGGAACATAGTTCAGACGCATAACTTTATAGAGATATCCCTGGAAGAAGGGGAAAATAAAGACGCATATGAATCCGATACCAATAGCTAGAATCTGCAGCATAAATGAGAGATTCGAATCGGTGAACCCAAATGCATCGGTGATAAGATACGGAGAGATAATCGGTTTTACGATACATTGAAGAACTACTGATGCAACGAGAATACCGAGAATAATAGGAATCGCAATTGATAGGAACAGTTTGAACCAGTGGGCAATATGATTCACGGTAAATAAGGCTTTTTTCGTGTCAGTTAATGAACTGGCAATTAATTCTGCTTGTTCCATAATATTATGATAATGTTAGTCATTGAGAGATTATATATCGTTCGGATAAAAATTCCAAAAAAATGAAGGGAGAAAAATTCAAACTGCCTTCCAGAGGAATTTCTCAGAACGCAACCCCTTCTTCTTCTGCCCAGCAGGGGTCTCATTCAAATCATCTGAAATACTCCTCATACGCGCACTGGCGCCGTCTGCTTCGTTGACAAGCCATGCTTCGGCGGTAAGTGGAACAACATCTCCATAGATTCCATGGTGGGACTGAATAATATGGCGAATCTGCAGGAGCTGCGAGTCAGTTAACAAATCCTTATACTGATCAATATGCATGATTCCCATTGTAATGTGTTCAATCAGATTGTACGTATCATTCGGGACATAGGTGGAATTTACTTTGTCGAAACAGAAGATTTTCCCAATATCATGAAGAACAGCTCCAGCGATTGCAATATCACGGTTAATTTTCATACGAGGCATAATTTCCATCATATGAAGTGCAATCTGCACAGTTTCGAGAGTGTGTTCACAGAGGCCGCCGGTGTATTCGTGATGACGTCTGATAGCGGCAGGACACTCATAAAACCGATTATCGAGACAGCAAGATACAAAAATGCGGAGATTCTGATTCTGAATACTTGCAACAATTTTCTGCAGTTCGGTTGCATTTTTCTGCAGACTGGCAGGGGTGTAGATATATTCAATATCATCACCAGCAACCAGTGAAATTGGACCGGAAATAATGGAGTCAAGTGAGGTTGCATTGTCCGAGTATACCGTAAGCGCACCGTTCGGGTTGGTTTTTCCAACACCGATAATTCGGTAGACACAACCAACCTTTGCTGAGCGGGCGGCATCCGGTGCCTGTTCGCCATAGAACTTTGCTTCTATGATACCGGTTTTATCGGCAATAGTCATGTGGAGGTATTGTTCCCCGCGTTTTGCTCTGAGATCTGCACGGCGAATCATAAACAGAGAATCAACCGAAACATCATTTGCAATATCTTTTACATATATCTCTTTTCCAGCCATAGTTTTCACCAGGATACTTCAATTACAGCTTTTTCTTCTTCGTTTAGAGCGGTTTGTCCGCTCTCTGGAACGAATGCATACTTTTCTAATGGGTTATAGTTTGTGTAAAGAGCAGATTTATCAAGAACATCCACAAACTCCCGAAGAAAGAGACGCGGTACAATATCAACCCTCCCTCCAAAGCGTGTGGTAATCTTGGATATCATTGCTTTGATAAATTTCGGAGAAATACGGGAAGAATCAACCTCTCCATATCCCTCAGAATAAATATCTGCTACTTTATAGGCGACATTTTCCAGTTTTTCCTCATTAAATTTAGCGAGAGAAATCTGGGTCTGTAGGGGATTTGCAAAACCATCCTGAGAGATGGTTCCAATGCGGTCATAGAGTGGGGGAAGCGAGCGAATTCCTTTTGCACTTTCAAAAAATGCAGGAGTTCCTGCAAAGAGGAAAAATGTACCAGGAATTTCACATTTGTCAACCAAGTCTACAATCTGACGAAGATTGATATATCCTTTTTCCCGCAAAGGGCGGGAAAACGCCTGTGCCGTCTCCACTTCATCAAACGATACAAATAGTCCGGAGAATCCAGCTTGACGAATAAGGTAGACAATACCTTTCAGGAAGAGAAGCGCATCATTTTCCGAGACAATGCCCTTCACTCCTGCCCGGGATTTGAAACTCCTATTTGCGACAGTGGCATCTCCGGATATCCAACCGATTGCCGCCTGGGCAGTGGCAAAATCCCCACTATTGTTGGAATCATAATAAACACGTATTGCTGATGCAAGACCGGAACTCACACCGGCAACACGCCCCAATGTTGCTTCTATTTCTTTTGCTGTCAGTTCAATAAGACGCGGATCGTTCTCTCCGATACCAGTTTCAATCAATCGATCTTCAATTCCATAAATCCATGTATCAATGATACTTTTCAGTGCTTGAGTCTCAGTTGCTGTCGTGAGACCTGCACAGATTTTTGTGTATATTGCCTGTAATTTATGGAGTGGGGTATCCGGCGAGATAACTACATGAGATACAACAAATTTTTGATTTTGAGCCAGTTCTGCAGCACGAGCAATGAGAAATGTCTTGCCGGAACCGTAGTCACCACGGATAAATTTGCAGTCGGAATGTCCTGATGCAGTAAATTCAAGTTGAGAAGAGATGACATTCTCTTCAGCATCAAGCCCGACTGCCAGACGGGAAAGACCGCTGTTTGGAACTGTCCCGCGACGTAATGCAGTTATGATTGCAACACTTTCAACTTTCCGATCACTTGCGACCGACATAACCGTATACCTCTCCACGATCGCCGACACCGCGTTTCTCAATCATGGTCACGCCAAATTCCTTGGTTTTTTCGATTAACGAATTAACGATACCAGTTACGCGACGAGTATCGAGAATTGATCGGAGATCCATTTCGGTTGCCTCTTTATGCTCTCGTAAAAATGAGATAATTTTCCGCTCACGCTCATCAAGATTTGGAAGTAGAGCATCTTCGTTAGAACTCTCATCGGAAGAGGTATCATCATGACCCTGCGATTCAGAGGCAACCGTTTCGGAGCGGAGAACCGGACGTTCGTAGAGGGAACGGCCTTTAGCCTGAACAAGGATATCAGTAAAATCCTGAATCTGAATTTTTGCAGGATAACACGGAAGAACATCAATACCCGAAAGACAGAACCACTTGCACTCCTCGAAATTACGTTGTTCAAGTGCTTCCACTGCGGAATACAGATACATGGAGGAAAGCATTTCTCTACCAGAAGTCGTAAGTTTGTCTGCATTTGCCGCAAGTTTTTTCTGAACAATATCACGGCATTTATCCAAGCGGTAAAGACCGGCCGAACCATTCAAAACTTTATTTGCCGCATGTTCAATGTCAGAGATTTTTTCCGTATTATTAAAGATATAGCGGATAACAGTCTCAGTATCACGAACTTCACCGGCACGTTTTAGATAACCGGCGTATGCAAGACCACCATTTAAGTAATCTGCACGATATGCACGGTAGAACCAGTCACGTGCCTGTGATGCCGAGTTTGCTTCTTCATAGGATGCACCAATTTTAGCAAGACATACTGCAGACGGATAGGGAGAAAGGATAACACTGACAACACCTGCAATTTCCTCACTACTCCGAACTGCTGACAAGAAATTGATGAAATGATTGATAATAAGTTCTGCAGTTTCCCAGTCAACATCCGATTTTGAAAGCGTAGTGACAATGAGATTGCGATAGATACTATCGGCCCCTTCGCCATTACCCATCTTTGTTTCTAAATCTGCAGCTACCAGATGATACTCTACAGGAGATTCGGCAGAAAGAAGATGCGATAATTCTGCTTTTGCAATTTCATAGTGACCGAGCAGTTTCTCAAGAAGAACATAAGAGAAACGGATGGAACGGATATTTTCATCATCAAGTCCTCCATCTTCAAAACTATCCAATGCGGACCGATACGCTTTTTCCGCGGCCTGACTGTCAATTGCCGCAAGCGCTTCCAAATCTAGACGGAGATAGGTCGTATCTTCAGTTTCATTCCAGCCTTTCAATGCAAGTTTCAAGCATTTTTGATATTCACCTGCCGCAAGCAACGTTTCGATATATGGTATGCTGTAACTCTCTTCTCCAAAATGATGAATATGAATATTAACAGCTTCTTTCGGTTCTCCCACAGAAGTCAGTATTTTTTCCAATAACTTAATCTCCTCTTCACTATCTTCAGACCAGACAAGAGAACGGAGAGATGGAATGGCGCCGCGCAGGTCTCCTGCTTCTATCTGTAGATGTGCGTAGTTTTTAACAGCTCCTTTGTTATCAGAATCAAGAATAAGAGCGGTTGCAAATTCATCAACAGCACCTTCTTTCCCGGATTTCAAAAGTACCTCTCCCAAATAACTGTGAAGATAGGAGGAACCAGGCATGATTCGAATAAGGGAATGAAGGAGCGTTTCAGCGATATCGTATTTTTCTGTTGCAAGATAACTTCTAGCAGCAAGGAGCATTAATGCAGGGTCATTTGTTCCCGATGCAAGTGTCAGAACTTCATCATATTCCCCTGCATCGAACAACGCCATGGCAGAGGATAGGAGGGATGGATTAAGAGGAGTATTTTCCATATTTACTGCAGGATGGAGAGGATTGCTTTTCCGAAAGCTTCTGAATCGAACGGAGTTTTTGCGGTAACAATCTTTCCGTCAACAACAACGTTGTCTGCAACAACCTCTGCCTTGTCCAGAGTAAGAATTCTCTTGGATGCAGGGGTGTCAAAGGTAGTTGCCTTCTTCCCGGCAAGAAGACCTGCTTCAGCTAAGACAACTGGTGCTAAGCAGATTGCTGCAGCGACTTTTCCTTTATTTCCAATTTTGTTGGCGATATCAATCAGAAGTTCGTTTCTCCAGAATTCATCCTGACAGCCAATACCACCGGCAATGATGATTCCGTCATATTCGTCCGGATTAACTTCTTCAAAAGAAAAATCGGATTCTACGATTTCACCGTGCATACCATAGCAGGTTCCGTGGATAGTTGATGCTGTAATGCATTCAATTCCTGCACTTTCAAGAATTTTTTTCGGCTCAGTATATTCCTGATCCATAAAACGGCTAGATGCAATAGCTAGGAGAATTTTCATGGGTATATATTGGTGTTGCTATGGGATGAATGTGTTTGTCCCATACAAGAAAAATCAGAAATTCATCACGTGAATGACGACACCAAAAATACGAAAAAATTCATGCATACCTAAATCAGAGGCAGAAAATAAGGTCAATGAGGAAATACGCGACACCAGATACAACAGCTGCACACGGAATTGTTACAACCCACGCGATAACCATGTGGATTACCGTCTTCCAGTTAACTAGGCCGGCACCACGGGTGATACCGGTTCCGATAATCGCCCCTCCTGCAACATGGGTGGTTGAAACCGGGATACCAAGAGCAGTAACTAGTGCAAGAACCCCACCGGAAGACATACTGGCGGAGAAACCCTGATACGGCATAATTCGTGTGATTCCGGAACCAACCTTTTTGATGATATTAAGACCCCCACAAATCATACCAAGAGCGATTGCTATCGCACTAATGATGACAACCCACATCGGCACTGCAGAAGTTGCGGTAATCGCACCAATAGAGACCAAAATGGCAAATATAACACCCATCGCATTCTGAGCATCGTTTCCTCCAATGGAGAGAGCCTGAAATCCGGCCCCGACCATCTGAAGACGCTGGAACCATTTGTTCAGTTTCATTGGGTGTTTAGACTTCTTAGCAATAATCCGAGTCAAAATTGCCGTAAAGGTATACGAAACAGTGAGTCCAAGCATCGGAGATACACAGATAAAGAGGAGAATCGCGAGAATTCCGCCAGATGGAAGAATTCCAGCGATCATGCAGGCGAGAATACCAAAGATACCCCCAGTCGCAGAACCGCAGATAAGGAACACTGACAATTTCTCTTTGAAAACTAGAGCAAGCACCAAGGAAATGACAAACCCGATTGCAGCTCCGGCAAGAATAAAGAGCAACGTTCCGAGAAGTGTTTCACCTGATGGCCAGAGTGCACAGCCAAATCCACCTGCAGCGATACCTGCACCGAGGATACCGCCGACCAGTGCATGAGATGAAGAGACAGGAATCCCCACATGTGAGCAGAAATTAACCCATAGAACAGAACCGCACAGACCAATTAACAGGAGAGCAGGAGTGAAAATAGAAGAATCAATGACACCCGCACCGATAGTCTTAGCAACAGCCGTTGAGAATATGAACGGACCGATAAGACAGCATATAGCAGCAAAAATAAGCGCCTTTCGAGGAGTCATTGCATGTGTCGCAACTACAGTGGCAATTGCATTAGATGCATTGTTCTTTCCATTGGAAAAGTTAAAAATCAATGCTATGACGACGCCGAGAATTACCAGTATAGTTGTAGTGAGATCCATAATCAGGTGTGACGAATAATGATTGCCGTTAGTACATCTGCCACATCTTCACATTTATCTGCAGCATTTTCAAAGTGTTCGTAGATATCCTTCATCTTAATGATGTGGATTGCATCATTAGACGCAAAAAGCTCCTTGAGTGCTTTCGTCTCCAATTCATCGGCAAGATTCTCATAGCGGTTGATTTCGACACAGATTTTCTGTAATTCTTCAACATTTTTCAATGACCGGAGCTGAGAAACTCCTTTCTGAATTTCCCGTGTTGCAGACTGCAGACATTGAGCAATTTCAAGCATGGTCGGAGCAGGGGTTGCTATATTATATGTTATCAGGTGACGCGCCCCCTCGTCTATAAAATCAACAATATCATCCAATGTAGTAATCAGGCGAGATATTTCTTCTGGTTCAAAGGGGGTAATGAAGGTTCGATTCAATTCATCATACGCTTTATGAGTGATATCGTCCCCCTCATGTTCAATAGATTTCAGTTTCCGATATTTTCCTTCAACATCCGTATAATTCGTGAAGATATCAACCAGAAGATCTGCAGCTCTGCAGGCAACATCCGCCTGACTTTCAAATAATTCAAAAAAGACCTTATCAGTAGGCATTACAATATCTTTGAAACTCATCGCCTTTCCTGAGATTTCTTTTTGAAAGGGAAAACTATGAAGATTCCTCCAATACTATATAGATTCACTATATCAACTATAGATTTGAGATGGGCGAGATTTATCTTATCATACGACAAACGCTAGAACAGAGATTGATTCATGTTCTTAATTGGTGAAGCACTCGTTGGCGATGGAGCAGAACTTGCTCACATCGACCTTATGATTGGCGATAAAAACGGACCAGTCGGAACAGCGTTCGCAAACGGTTTAACCCAGCTTTCTGCAGGTCACACCCCTCTTTTAGGTGTTATCCGCCCGAATCTTCTGCCGAAACCGGCAGTCCTCATTGTGCCAAAAGTTACCCTGAAGCACGGAGAACAGGTTACCCAGATTTTCGGCCCGGCACAGGCGGCAGTCTCCAAAGCAGTTGCAGACGCCTTAGAAGATGGTGCTTTTGAAGGAATGGATGTTGAAGAAAACGTCATTGTTGCAAGCGTTTTCATCGACCCGTCCGCAAAAGACTTCAATAAACTCTATCGTTTCAACTACGGAGCAACCCGTCTTGCAATAACTCGTGCACTCGAGAAGTTCCCAGATGTTGGAACTGTCCTGAAAGAGAAAGACAGAGCTGCACATGGCGTTATGGGATTCAAGGTTCAGAGACTCTGGAACCCACCGTATCTCCAGGTTGCAATGGACCTCATCGACATGAAGCAGGTCGAGCGTGTCTTAACCAACGTTCCGCAGAACGACCACGTTATTTTCGAAGCAGGAACTCCGCTTATCAAACAGTTCGGCCTCGGGGTTATTGGAGAAATCAGAAAGATTCGTCCGAACTGCTTCATAGTTGCTGATATCAAAACAATGGATACCGGAAACCTCGAAGCACGCATGGTCTCAAATGCAGGTGGAGATGCGGCAGTCGTTTCTGGCCGTGCACCGATTGAGACGGTTGCAGCCTTCATCAAAGAAGCAAAGAAGTGCGGAATCTACGCAATTATCGATATGCTGAATGTCGATGCACCAGCAAAACTTATTGAGGAACTTGGAAAACTCGGTGGAGCAGCAGTTTTACCACAGTATGTTGAAATGCACCGCGCAATTGACAAGGAAGCATCCGGAGAATACAGCTGGGGAGACATCAAGAAGGTTAAGGAAATCGGCAAGAAATACGGAGCAAAGATTCTCGTCGCAACTGCAGGCGGTATTAGAAAGCCGGTTGTCTGCAAGGCAATTGAAGCCGGAGCAGACATTGTTGTCGTTGGTCGTGCAATCACCGCAAGCAAAGATATCAAGAACGCAGCAGAAGGTTTCCTCGAGGAACTTGACTCTGAAGAAATCGATCAGTTCCGTGTAATGACGGACTTCTAAATATTCTTTTTTTCCACAATTCAAAAAAGAGAAATGGATAGTATCTTGTGATTTTTCATTGAAAATAGGTTAATTTCAAAAAAGAAGGAAAAATCCGGAAAACTTACTGACGATCTGCAACCATCTCGAGGAGGTCTTCTCCGTCTTCTACATCTTTCAGACGCTTGTCACCAATAACGAGCGTACTGCCGATTTTCTTCTCTTTTCCGTAATCCGTTACAACACAAAGGGAATGCGTTCCCGAGATACGAGAAATATTTCCCAACAGTTCGGCACGCTCTACTGTTTTTTGTGGAGTTCCATAACATGTGAGGATGGTTTCATTTTCATACACTGCAAATGCATGGAACGGGGAGCGACGCAGTTCATGAACATTTATTCCGATAGAACGGAGATGATCCTCCGGTTTTTCTGCGGATTCTCCTTCTGTGTGTGCCGATGGAAGAGATGCTGGGACATGTTCCTCTTCTGCTGGGACATATCTCAAAAGATCGATAGGTCGGACAATATCATCGTTAAAGAACTCTTCCAGACGCATTGCCATATCAAGGGTGGCACCCATACCGCTTTCATATTTGCTGACCGTACGGCGGGACACTCCAAGGGCATGAGCAAGATCCCCCAACGACATGGACATGCCTTCACGCAATTCCTTCAGATGATCGGCATCCAAATTCACATAAAGACCGCCGGGCGAGGCATACACCAACGGGAGTTCCCCTTCAGCCAGGTAATCATAGAGAGTTGCAGGAGATATTGCATTAATTCCATAACGGAGATAAATAGCACCACGTTCAAGCGGAATATCACGTGCACGTTCCCCGATAATCAGAGGGACTGCATGCAGATGGCGTGCAATTTTATCCAAATCCCATGAAACATCCTCGTTTACACTGTCAATCTGGGATACAACTTTGACAACAAGAAGATGTTCCCCGTTCGAGGTCATTAAATCAAAACTTCTCGGGCGGATTTCACAACGTTCGGAAACGTTGTACCCTGCCATAAGAAAGATACTTACGACGTTTTGGAGAAGTCTATCCATCGACATAATAGATAATTCTAATTGGATTGTTGTTCTATAAATGTCTTCTTAATCAGTTTCGGAATAAAATTTATTTGAAACTGGAAGCCTGACGAACTTCAATTTCCTCCATTTCATCCAAAAAAGGCAGGAGGCATTTCAGATATGTGCGGGGGCCAACCGGAGTTTCGAGCTCCCCGATTTCCAGAATCTCGGCGCTGAGGGGCTGTTCAGAAAGCATCTGTTCGATATTGACCCCGGGTCCGGAAATCTGCTTCATCTGTTTCTGCATATTTTTTAACCAGTCTTCGATTTCAAGAACCGGTCGATAGTCAAAATCAACAAGGCGGTATTTCGCAATATCTTCTTTCACCGTGGAGGATGCAGCAATCTCGGCATCCATATACAAATAAACATTGAGATGGAATTCCTGGCGCAAATCACGAAGCTTCAGGAGATCAACCGATGTGCCAACATCAGGAAGCTGATTCATACATATGCATAGACTTCGACGAGTGATAAGTATTGGCTTTATTGTGCGCGTTGAAACAAATGGATTTCTGAATTCAGGAAAGATTTTCGAAATATCAATCTTTTTCAAGATATGGAATTAACTCTCAATTTGAAAATATAGGATGTAGTGAGATTGTATTTGTTTTTAGGAACAAATACAACCCACAATACAAATAGTTTTTAAAAATTAAAACCAATTACCAATTATATTAAAATAATTCGTAAAAATACGAATCACATACCACATATTTATAACACATCAAATCAATCGTTATATATGCAAAGAAAAAACATGCCAGAATCATGCCATACTGTTCTAGAACAGTTGCAGAGAACCGGTTCGCAGACGCATAAAGATCTCGTGGTTGGCACCGGACTTGCTCCACGTACGGTTCGGTATGCCCTTCGCCGCTTAAAAGAACAGGGTTTCATCATCGAGAAATTCAATTTCCATGATGCAAGACAGATGCTCTATCTGCCGAAAATTCCCGAATTGACGCCACAAGCAGCTGTTTAACCGATAACAGACTTACACCCCCTCTCACTTTCTTTTTAAATCCTCATTGAAAACAAACAGGACGAAGTTCCCCTTAGATTTCTTAAATATCCAGTGGTTCAGCAGAGATAGGGACTATTTCTGAAAAATGAAAAAACGCACCGGTCGGGATTTGAACCCGAGTCAAAGGCTCCGGAGGCCCTTAGGATATCCTGACTACCCTATCGGTGCTTGCTCTATTAAATGGGTTTTTAGACTATATGAAATTACCACTTACCGGTAACCCAACCGTAAACCCCATAGATGACACAACCAATTGCCACAACCATCAAGACATAATACATCAATCCTGGTTTCTGAAACTTCGGTTTTTCCGATCCATCGGCTTCTGTCATACTAAATATTTTGTTCTTTCTGAGATATCAATCTTTAACACTGATTATCACAGATTGAGACTCAAACTAGAAATACAATAGAGAAATACCAGCAATCGAAAAGAGTGCAGTAAAAAGTAACAGGGGTGTCAATTCGCACCCCGAATGAAAAACGCAGAGGTGATACTTCTATCAAAAGGATAGTTAAATCTGTATTCCGAAGAATGACAGTATAACTATTACAATCACACCAATGACACCACCCACAGCACACACAACAACTTTTGCAACAGTTAAGCCACCAATCTGAATTAACTCATTCAAGACAGGAACCAGTGTTAATATCAAAAGTATGACAACACCGGCAATAGCATTAATTAATAATTTCAGTCCATTTTTCAGAATAAAGAAAAGGACGATACAAATAACAATAGCAATCAATACCAATACAATTGCGGCCACTGGATTTGCAGTAATTATCTCAAGGATATCAGCCATATTATCGTATTACCATATAGGACCTGCCCGCATATGAAACCCCCTCTCCGTAAAAATCATCATTCTAACCGTCGAATATATTCCCACATGAAAAAACACGTCTTTCTCACGGGAGATATTCAAGTTGGAAAGAGTACAGCCATTGCCAAAGCACTCACAAAACTGAATGTGGAAGTCGGTGGATTTCGAACTGCAGGCGCCAATTACCAGGAAGACGGATCATCAAATGTTGTAATATTCAAAGCGACCGAGAAACCGGAAGATGGTCAAATTGTTGCTCACCGAAAACAAGGAAATCGAGAAGCATTCCCAGATGTATTTGACACCTATGGGCCACAGTTTCTTAAAGATACCAAAATACTTACAATCATGGATGAAATCGGATTTCTCGAGAGCGAATCAGTAAAATTCTGCAGTGCGATTCGTGAAACACTTAACAGCGACACGCATGTCCTGGGAGTCGTTCGCAATAAGAACACACCATTTATCGATGAAATCAGAAATCGGGGTGATGTTATCCTCATAACCGTAACTGAAGACAACAGAGATGAAATTCCAGAAAAAATTGTAGAAATTATGCGAGATATGGGGTTATCTCGGCAAGAATAAGATCCATTAACGCTTTTGCTTCCGCAGCATCCTCTGATTCGGTATAGACACGAATCAACGGTTCCGTTCCCGACGGACGAATCAATGCCCAGGCGTTGCCTTTGACAATTTTGATGCCATCACGGTTGTCAATCGGATAATCCACGAAATAAGAGCGCATATGTTCGGTAATCTCTTTTGCACGGGAAGTCATCCGTTTTTCCTGATACATTGTAAACTTCGGAAGACTGTCAATATAGGAAGAAAGGGGAGTCTTCTTTGTAGCAAGAAGACCAACAAGAGTTGCTCCTGACATCCCACCGTCACGACAGAACTGATGAGATGGGTAGATAATACCGCCATTTCCTTCCCCACCAATGAAGACATTTTTCCCAGCGTCAAGTTCTTCACGCATTGTACGTGCCACATACGGACTGCCGACAACAGTATTGATTGTTTTGCAACCGAACTGCTTTCCAACTGCTTCGATAACTCCCGATGATGCAAGCGTGGTGACAATTTCCCCGCCATGATTCTGTTCCGCAAAGTAGGATGCAAGAATAGCGAGCATAATATTTCCGTCAATGAAACGTCCCATCTCATCAACAAAAACCGCACGATCAGCATCACCGTCATGAGCAATACCGAATGCAGACCCGGTCTTTACTACTTCTTCGGATAATTTCTTCAATCCCTCTTCGGATGGTTCCGGTAGTCTTCCCGGAAAAGTTCCATCATACTCACCATTAATTACATGGACATCGCAACCGAGACGTTTGAAAATTTCAGGAGCGGTTCTGCAGGCCGCACCATTTCCAGGATCGATTGCTACCGATATGCCCTTGCCGATTCCCACCGGAAACTGCGACACAATAGCATCAATATAAATCAGGTATGAATCATAATCATAGAAAAGATGACCAACCTCATTCCAAGATGCGTGAACCATTGATTTATTAAGATAAATCTGTTCAACTTCTATGGTCTTATCATCACCAAGCTCCGTCCCATCCGCATCGATGAATTTGAATCCATTGTACTCCGCCGGATTGTGAGATGCAGTAATCATCACACCGCCGTCCAGTTTCTTTGAAAGAATGAGATACTGCAGTGCAGGAGTCGGAAGAATTCCGAAATCAATAACATTACATCCGGCGTCAATCAGTCCGGCAGAGACAGCCGCACCCAGCGCATCTCCGGATGTTCGAGTATCTTTTCCTATGCCCACGGTCTTTCCCGGACCGAGAAACGTGCCATACGCCTCAGACATCTCCAGTGCGAAAATCGGGGTCATATCCTGACCGGTAACACCGCGAACACCGTTGGTTCCAAAAAATTTCTTCTCGAGTTTTGCAAGTGCCATAATGATTGTTAGTATATCCGTCTCTGAAAAATAAAAGAATAGCCCTCTCTTAATAACAACTGAAATATATGGGAGTAAAAACAAATAATTACCCACATGTCAACAGAGGAACTTCCAAAGACATATGATTTCGCTGCCGTGGAGAAGCGCTGGCTCGACCAGTGGAAAGACAGCGATTTCTATTTCGATAAACATTCGAAAAAACCGCAATATATTATTGATACGCCACCACCGTATCCAACAGGAAAACTGCACATCGGCCATGCACTGAACTGGGTTTACATGGATATTATCGCCCGGTACAAGAGAATGACCGGATTCAATGTGATGTTCCCACAGGGCTGGGACTGCCACGGACTGCCAACGGAAGTAAAAGTTGAAGAACTCAACCACATCACGAAAAACGATGTATCCCGTGAAGAATTCCGCAGAATGTGCCGTGAATTAACAATCGAGAATATTGCAAAAATGCGCCAGTCCTTACGTACGATGGGATTTTCTGTCGACTGGAGCAACGAATACATCACGATGGAACCGTACTATTACGGAAAGACCCAGCTCTCCTTCCTCAGAATGCTGAAAGCAGGATACATCTACCAGGCAGAACACCCAGTGAACTTCTGTACCCGCTGTGAAACAGCAATTGCATTCGCAGAAGTTTCTTACAATGAAGAAGACTCCTTCCTCAATTTCTTCAACTTTGACGGCCTTGAAATCGCAACATCCCGCCCGGAACTTCTTGGAGCATGTGTTGCGGTTGCCGTACATCCTGATGATGACAGATACAAAGACATCGTTGGCAAGACCCTTAAAGTTCCTCTGTTCGGCCACGAAGTCAAGATTATCTCCGACGATCAGGTTGATATGAGCTTCGGTTCCGGAGCTGTTATGATTTGTACCTTCGGTGATAAGACCGATGTTTTCTGGTGGAAAAAATACAATCTCCCATTACGCAAGGCAATCACCCCGAAAGGGACGATGACTGCAATCTGCGGGAAATATGAAGGTCTTACCACCAAAGAATGCCGCCAGGCAATCATTGACGATATGAAGAAAGAGGGGATCCTCTACCGTCAGGAACCGCTTCATCACAGTGTCGGTTGCTGTTGGAGATGCAAGACACCAATTGAAATTCTTTCAGAGAGACAGTGGTTTGTAAAAGTAAAAGGCGACGAAATCATCAAAGCAGCCCGTGATATCAAATGGTATCCGGAACACATGCTTCAGCGCCTTGAGAACTGGGCAGAACAGATGGAATGGGACTGGTGTATCTCCCGCCAGCGTCTCTTTGCAACTCCAATTCCGGTGTGGTTCTGTGACAAATGCGGCGAGATGATTTTACCGGATGAAGCAGATCTTCCGATTGATCCAACCATCGACAAACCGAAGCATGCCTGTCCGAAGTGCGGCGGAACCAGTTTCACCGGTGAGACTGATGTTCTGGATACCTGGATGGATTCCTCTATCACAGATCTTCATGTCACCGGATGGGATGGAACCGGAAAACCGGAATTCTTCCCGGCGCAACTGAGACCTCAGGGTCACGATATTATCAGAACCTGGGCATTTTACACCATTTTAAGAAGCATGGCACTCCTTGGCGAGAAACCATGGGACGGTATTCTGATTAACGGAATGGTTCTTGGGGAAGACGGATTCAAGATGTCGAAATCCAGAGGAAACGTTATTGGACCGGAAGATGTCATGGGTCCGTACGGTGTTGATGCACTCCGCCAGTGGGCAGCAGCAGGTTCCTCCACAGGCCAGGATATTCTCTTCAACTGGAACGATGTAGTTGCCGCATCCAGATTCCAGACCAAGATGTGGAACATTGTCAGGTTCTCACTGATGCAGATTCAGAAAGACTCTTCCGTTCCAAAGACAGACAAACCATCCACCTTAATTGACCGCTGGATGCTTGCCAACCTTTCTAACACCATCTCCGATGTTACCGATGCAATGGAAGCATATCTCTTTGACAAGGGTCTGAAGATTATTCGTGACTTCGCCTGGAATGTCATGGCAGATGAATATCTCGAATTTGTAAAGGGAAGACTCTATAGTGAAGACCCGGCGCGTGCCGGCGCAGTATTCACTTTAGAGACGACGCTTGACGCCATGTGCACAATGCTTTCGCCATACATTCCATTCTTTGCCCAGGAATGCTACCACCACTTATCCGGCGGAAAGAGAATCATCGACCACCCGTGGATCACTTTCCAATACAATGATGAAGATGCAATCCGTGACGGAAACCTCGTTGTCAAGATGGCAGGTATCTTACGTAAATACAAGCACGACATAGGACTTGCTTTGAATGCACCGCTCGGCATTGTTACTATCTACACCCCGGCACACAAGATTGATGATGACGGCGATCTCGGACGCACCATCAATGCCGAAGTTGTCTGGAAGAATGAAGAACCGGCCCTCGAGAAGAAGATTGGCGACATTGTCTTCAATAAAAGCGTTGTGGGTAAGACTCTGAGAGCAAAAGCAGGCGCTTTCATGAAAGCAGTTCAGGCACTCCCGGACGACCAGAAAGTTAACCCACCAAAGAAAGTTGTTGCTGACGGCGAAGAAATCGAAGTTCCGGCAGATGCATGGAAAGTTTCCTACACCTATTCTGTTTCCGGACAGACTGTCGACGTTATCTTAGACGAAGAAGCAACCATTACTGTGAAAAGACAGTAATTCCTCATTTTTTTACACCACGTAACGAGATTGATATCGTAGCACAGCGTATCTAATTGGTAATGACAGAGATTGTATTTCTGACGGATATTCATGGAAATAGAGAAGCAGTTCACACTATTTTTCAACATGAAGACCCGGATTTCATCCTCATTGGTGGGGATGTAACTGACTTTGGTCAGGAAATTGACGGCGTAAAAGAGTTCCTTGACGACATGCCGGCATTAACCTTCGTAATTCCTGGAAACTGCGACAAACGGGAGATACTGTCTCAATTTGAAGCATCTGATGCCGTTTCACTGCACCATAAATCGATGGATGTAGACGGCATCACATTTACAGGATTTGGCGGATCTAATCCATCTCCGTTCGGAACGCCGTTTGAAGACACGGAAGAAGATATTGCAAAATCCGCCAAGGAAATTGTTGCAAAACTTACCAAAAACCGATGGAATATTCTGATAACACACGCACCGCCGTACGGTGTACTTGATGAAGTCGCACCTGATGTACATGTCGGTTGTCATGCAATGGCAGATATCGTAAAGAACTTCGATATTGTCTGCTGCGGCCACATTCATGAAATGAGAAACATTGCAAAGCTCAATGGTAAAATCTGCGTGAATCCAGGACCGGCAAAAGAGGGAAACTACGCAGTTATTGAACTTGAAGACGATGCAGAACCAGTAATTATCTTGAAAAATATCCGCGATTTCGCGGAATAACTCTTTTTTATGATATAATATTTCCAATATTCACATACCCTTCTCCGCGATATTCTGCACAACCAACAACAGTTGCTTTGTTGCAGTCAACAGATTCAGTAACCCGCTCTTTTAAACAGAAGGCAAGTGCCGGAGAACGCCGTTCTATCCCATCTACAACAAAATAACGTGAATGGATACAAAACCGGCAGTCACCGATAAGGCGGGTGCTGCCGTCACTGCATGTTACGTGACCGTTTTCAACGCTACGGTCAAAAATCGTCATCCGAATCATCACCTTCATCATAGAATAAAATTGAATATCCTTGTTTTCTGAGGGCAGATGCGATGTCATCGCGCGTCGGGTCTTCCGCCGCGGTCATAATATTTTTATGCCATATTTTGGTAAGCTCTTCATCCTTTGTGACAAGGGAGAAACGTCCCTTAATTTTTCCGACTTCCTTGCCATCTTTATTGATACGGGCAGTACAGCAGTGATAACTGCCACAAATAAGAAGACGATAGGGGTGAATGGTACAGACATATTTTCCATTCGGAAGACGGCGGACAAAATAACATGCAGATGGATGGTCTTTCTGTACTGAATGATCATTTTCAAATATTTCACGGTATTCAGGTGTTATCAGCGCCTGACGCATTTCCCGCACAACCTCATTTTTCACTACAAAACCATACCGAGAAAGTTGCTTATCCATTTTAACAACGGATCCGATTCCAAGGCAGCAGAGACCACACTGTAAACACTCGAATTTTCCGGCCATTGATAGATGGTAGGGTTTGACGCTATTTATAGATGCGGACAAAATCTTGCTTTCAAAAAAATATCAAAAACAGAGAGCGCCGCCAACAGGACTCGAACCTGTGACATTTTGGTTAACAGCCAAACACTCTACCAACTGAGTTATGGCGGCACAACTTATTGCCTTAATAGATATGTCAAAGTATGTATTAAATGTTTTTATTCCTTGAGAGACTGGAGCTTTTCAATCAGAGCATCCATATTGTGATTGAATTCTTTCAGCATTTCCTGAGCCTTCTCCGTAGCAACAGCCCCAGACGGCGTTGCTTTGATATATTCCATCTGTTCCAGAACACGAAGGGAATAACGGATGCGATGTTGAGACTGGTGAAGTTCATCGGTCAGTTTCATAATGCCAACCGGACCATGGGCAACAACAGCACGCATCACGACAAGGTGACGTTCCAGAAGTTCCACCTCGCCGTTAATCTTTTCCAGCATTATTCATACCCTCCATTTTTTCACGCTCTTCCTTTGCAATCTCTTCGCGCAGTTCAGCCTCAAGTTCTGCACGGATTCTGGCACGTTCAGCATCACGTTCAGCAGTTAGCTGTGCAAGACGTTCCTCTTTAGTCGTTCCGTGGATTGCAAGCCATGCTTTGGTTGAGCGGTATTTCCGGATGAAAAAAAACAGAGTGATAACTGCAACGACAATACTTGCAATAACAATCGGCCATTTGGGGGACCAGGTATCCGGTGCAATAATCCCTAGAGCTATCGCAAGTGCCGTTGCAAAGATAATAATATTCAGCAGCAGGACATTCGCTGAGAACATGCCTTTAAACTGCGCCCGCTCTTCATCGTTCATTACTATGTTATTGTGTGTCACACAAATAAAAACTACATCTCTTATGAACACCAATTATCTTTACCATTATGACAGCTCTTGAGGACGAACTGGTACGACAGGATTGTGATGCATACGTCGTTTACGATTCTTCTGAAAACAGTGATATGCGATATTTAAGTGGATTTCAAGCAACAGATCCCTTCCTTTATCTCCGAAAACGAACAGGAGAAGAGTATCTCATCGTCTCCAGTATGGAGGAATTGCGGGCGCGCCGTGAATCAAAATGCGAAGTGCTGACGCGCACTTCTGCAGGATTTATAGAACTCTACGACAAGTACAAAAATGCGGATGTTGCAACAGCCCACATGCTAAAAAATCTGAGCGGTGGAAGATTCCTTGTCCCGTACTCCATGCCGGTGGGATTTGCAAACACTTTATCCTCAGTTGCGGAAATACACGTAGATACCAATACCGTCCTCTCCATGCGCGCAGTAAAAACCGAAGACGAGATTGAAAAAATCAGAGATGTTCAGCGTAAAAATGAAGAAGGCGTACATCTTGCAGTGGATGCAGTCAAAAATGCAGATATCGATGAGAACGGGGGGCTCGTCCTTGACGGTGAACCGCTGACTTCTGAACGTCTCAGAAGAATTATCCACGAAAGATTCTATACGCTGGGTATGACGGAAGCAGACACAATCATCTCCTGTGGAGCAGATACAGCACTGCCACATGCTAAAGGAGATGGACAACTGCTGGCGCACCAGCCAATCGTTATGGACGTATTCCCCCGCGACATAACTACAGGGTATTTTGCCGACATGACGCGAACGATTTCCAAAGGAAAGCCAAGTGACGAAATCATCAGAATGTACGACTCGGTACATGAGGCAAAAGAATTAGCGGCATCACTCATCCACGCAGGTGTCTCCGGAGCAGATGTCCACACTGCCGTTGCCAACTTATTTATTCAAAAGAACTATGAAACAGCAGGTTCATCAGGATTCATCCACAGTCTTGGTCACGGTGTTGGTCTTGCAATTCATGAATCGCCGAGTCTCTCCATCCGTGGAGAAATGCTTGTCCCCGGAAATGTCGTAACCATTGAACCGGGACTCTACTACCCGGGAATTGGTGGCGTCAGACTGGAGGATATGGGAGCTGTCACCGAAGACGGTTTTGATAGATTTACAACATTTGAAGAGCAATTAATAGTAGCATGAACGATACTGAACTTGATAACTATGTAGAGGCAGGGCGGATTGCTAAGAATGTTCTGCACTCCTGCGCTGCTGAAATCAAACCAGGTGTATTGCACGCCGACATTTTTGACCAGGTACTTGATAAAATCGATGCGGCAGGAGCGCTGCCTTCGTTCCCGCCAAATATTTCGATTAATGAGTGTGCCGCTCACGACACCCCGTCCCCGGTTGACGACCGTATCTTTAATGTAGGGGATCTGGTAAAACTTGATATCGGAACCCAGATTGACGGATACATCGCAGATACTGCAGTAAGCGTTAATCTCGGAGAACATGATAAGTTGCTTGAAGCATCAAAGAGTGCTCTTGATGCAGCAGTGAAAATCGTCAAACCGGAACTGCAGGTTTCAGAAATTGGAAAAGTCGTTGAAGAGACTATAACATCCTTCGGTTACCGTCCAGTCATTAACCTGACCGGACATGCCTTAGCCCGCTACAGTCTTCACCATGGTCTTTCCATTCCGAACACAGGGGCATTCGGAACCGCAGTTCTTCATGCTGATGATGTAATTGCAATCGAACCGTTCGCAACGACTGGAAGTGGCATGGTTCATGAAGCACCCCGCGGAGAAATTTACCAGGTTGTCGGAAATGCACCTGTCAGATCGCCAACCGCACGGAAAATTCTCCAGAAAGCAGACGAGATGAACGGACTTCCGTTCTCACGCAGATGGCTCAACATCCCTAGATCGGAACTGGCTATCCCGACATTGATTCGTCAAGGTAATTTCTATGAATATCACGTTCTTTCCGACATTCCAGGTTCGTTCGTTTCTCAGTTTGAACACACGGTAATTGTTACTGAAGACGAACCAATCATAACCACAAAATAATTTTTTCGTTCAAAGTCCGAGAAGGACACAGAGACCGAGGGCGACTAATCCACCAAGCAATGTTGCAATCAGATTTGTCCCAGCATTTCCAATCCATCCTCTGTTTTCGAAAAGTGCGCCGATAAGACTGTCGAGATTTGTTCCGATAAATCCGGCAAAAACTGCAATCAGACAAACCGGTAGAGATGCGATTCCGGCAACGAAACCGATAATACCGATAAGAAGAGCGCCTGCGAGACATGCAAGTTCTCCAAGGATAGATACGCCACCGTTCTGACCGGCTTTGCACGGTTTCATCGTTGTAATCATACGCGGATTTTTCCCAATAACCCCAATTTCACTCGCTAGCGTGTCTCCAGTTGCAGTTGCTATCGAACCTAAAAAGAGAGCGGCAAAAATCGGGTTGCCGGTAACGCCAAAGAGAATACTTGCAACAACCCCCACACCAGCATTTGCGAACGCGTTCATATACCCGCGTTTTCCTCCTTTTGACTGAGCGACACCAAGTTCCGTTTTCTTCGTATATTTGAACTTAGTAAAGAGCGATCCGACGATAAAAAAGGCCATGACTGCAAGGAACCAAGAAATGCTGCGGGTAAAGGTAATCAGAAGAATGCCGAAGAGAACAGCTGAAAAAACGCCACTTAAATCGATTGTACGAGCTTTGTAGGCGAAATAACCGAATGCGGCGCAAAGAAGAAGGGCAAACACAAAAATCCAGATGTCAACAGGGAAATCCAGTTCGAGGAAGAGGAAAATCACCATTGCAACGCCGATAAGGCTGAGAAGAGATCCGTCGTCACGACTCTTCAGGATGCTGCGGAGAAGGAGAAGAGCAAGAAGAGCGATTGCACAGATAAGCGGATCAAACGTTCCAGTATAGAACATGACAAACACAAGTGCGACGACAGACCCGAGACCGAAAAATATCATTTCATGCCCCGCATTACGGAAAAGAACACGAAGCCCCTCCCCGAGAAGAATCATCATAAGCGGGGCGAGAAGAGCCAAACTCGGCATGAAATTGATTGCGGTAAGAACAGAGAGGATTGCAACACCGATTGCAAAGTAGCGCGTTTTGCCAATGAGATACATAACAAGAGATAAGACCACTCCGGCAATTCCAATCACCATCGGAGTACAGAATCTCGACGCTACCACTAAGGCAAGTGCACAGACGAGATACAGTATCCGAACGAACTTTGCTTCCATTTTTATCTTACTATAGGTTCAGTGATGTTATGAATTGTCCGGAACATCAAATTCTGCAGTATATGGTTTGATATCGAGAACCGGCGTATTGTCGAAAGCCTCGAGGCCCCGGACAGTAAGGGTAGTTCCATCTATGGATAGAAGTTTTACCAGAGTGAGGGAGATTGGATTCGGACGAACAGGGGCGCGTGTTGCAAAAACACCGCGAACCACATCTTCATCATGACCATGCGGATGGACCTGGAGAATACTTCTGTCAGACCGATCAAACCAGCAGAGCACAAAAATGTCATCACCGGATTTGAGCCCATACAATCCAGAACTGTAACAAGGGTCAATAGTGATTGTAGAGATATCATTGGCAATGCGCCCCATACACGGGGCGTTTTCGCAACCACTATATGGTGAGTGAACCGTTCCAATCGGTGTACAGGTAATTTCCGGCAATACTTGAGAGGATTTCGGATGATTCAGGATATTATTGCACATCCAGTCACATGAGGAGATGTAGGCATTCTCACGCGGAACATGCGTGAATGAAACTGCATTGAATTCGTTTGCAAGTTTTCGAACCTCCTCAAAGAGCGGGCGGAGATCGGCAGACTTTACCGCATATACGCCATTCATTTGATTAATCATTAACTGACTGTCAGAATAAATATCCACATCTGTTTCCGCCGGTACTGTGTATTTTTTCGTATGTTTCAATGCAGTTATAAGAGCAGTATACTCTGCAGTATTGTTGGTTTTCTCCCCCAGGAGACGAGAATCTGCCTCCAGCACATCAACTCCTTCCATAATAAGCCAAGCGGATGCGGCTTGTCCAGGGTTTCCGCGGGATGCACCATCGGTGTACAGTGTCAGTTTCTTCATGTTCCTCAACCAATAGACTCTTAATCTAACAAATCTACTTACATGTATGGACGCCATTACAATAAACGTTGGGAAAAACGGCCTGACACCATCGAGTACGTTACATGGAGGAAATATTTCTCCAAATATTACCCTTGGCGGAGTAAATGCAGAGATGCAGTACGTTGCACTTATTGTTCAGAACAAATCCGGAACAGAACCAACAAAATGTATCTGGTGCATCTGGGATATTCCATCCGTGGGATACATTCCTCCGGGATACGAAGAGGGGGCAAACCCGAAATTTCCATTCCCAGCAATCCAAGGGGTGAATGATTTTGGGGAACATGCCTGGCACGGTCCGTCACCCGGCCTTGGCGTAAGCGACCGCCTCCTCTTCCAGGTATTCGGCAGAAATGAGCCGCTTGGAATTTCCTATAACTCCACCATGGATGAAGTTATTGAAAAACTTCGCGATGGAAAAACGCTAGCATATGGATCCCTAGAAACTTTTTATCTAGGATAAAGGAGATTACCTCTCCAAAAAATATTTTGAAACATCCCACCTGTTTTAAACCATGTTGAGAGTTTCAAGTTCTTTATAGATTTTTTCGACAGCAATCGCTGCATCTTCCTTGACTTTTCCACCGGTGATAATCAGTTTACCGGAACCAAACAGAAGAATGACAACTTTCGGTTCTTCTAGACGGTAAACCAGTCCAGGGAACTGTTCCGGTTCGTACTCAATTCTGTCAAGGCTGAGACTCATCGCAATTTTATTCAGATTGATATGGAATCCCAAATCTGCCGAGGTTACGATATTCTGGACGCTGTATCCGGGATTTTTATCAATCTCAAATCCCATCTCAGTCATCATGGAAACCAAGTTATCAACGCCAACAGAAAGACTGTCTAAACTTTTTGCACCGGTAAGAACAACTTTCCCGGAACCGAAAACAAGTGCGGCAATTTTTGGATTGGTCATCCTAAGAACGACACCCGGGAACCGCTTCTTATTGTAGTCTGCCCCGGGAATTTTTTTTGCAAGCTCAACCAAATCAAGTGACTCGCTCAATTTAGTAGATGCTACTACATTTTCGATTTTTAATGACTCGGCAGGAAGTCGTGGCATAATATAAAAATAGTTTTAATTAGTATATAAAAACTCCCCTGATAAAAATGAAAAAAGGTAGGATTTAATCGTATTCACGCCAGGTGTGATGACACTTTGTGCAACGGAAGAAACGAACTTCCGATTCATCAGCACTTCTCAGTTGTCTCAGCCACCATTCAGCAAGGTTATGACCGCAATTCGGACAGGTAATCTGGGTAGTCGGTTTCGTTCCAAGGTTTTCATCGCCGTCGACAATCAGAATATCGTTCGCCTGCATGTAAGCGACTTTTTTCATCTGTTCTTTCTCTTCCTTAGTGATTTCTTCGGTATAGTTACATTTCGGGCAGGTGAGCGTGCCATTAATCGATTTCATAAGCTTACCGCATTTCGGACAGAACATCATAGTTATTATATACATTGTTATTTACTCCTTAAAAATAGTAACCACTCAGTGCGGAAAAATTATAACTCGCTGAACAGAAATGAGTTAGTACAATGGAGATTTACAGTATCGTACCGTTTATCATCGCGCTTGTCGCGTTCATTTTGTTCTTCTTCCCAACAAAGGGGAAGAAATATTTCGGCATAGCAGGATGGTCGGCGTTTGTTATAGCCCTCATTACGCTTCTACCTCATTTAATTGAGACGGAAGGAAATGTCTTCTATCCGATACTTATTATTCTTATCCTCATCCTCCTAATTCCAACAATAAGACTGCTTCTGAAGGAAAACCCTTACATCTATACGTTTACCACAGGTGTCGGGGTTGCTACGATTATCTATGCACCGTTTGAAATTATCACCTCTCTTGGGAACTGGCTCATCGGGACCGTTGTCTACTGGGTGCAGATAGTCTTTGAGGCTCTTGGATTCCCCTACCAGATGTACAGCTGGAACTTCTTTGAGTCGCTAGTACCGGCAACACAGGGCTACCTAGATCAGATTATTCTCGGGTGTACAGGAATCACTGCAATTGCGGTTCTTGTCGGCGTAGTATTCCTGACAAAAACTACTGTTCTCCGGAAAATTCTCCTAGTGATTATCGCAACGGTTCCAATCTATATCATCAATATTTTCAGAAACGTCTTCGTTATTATGGCGTATTTCTACCAGTGGTTCCCCTGGTGCGAAGAATGGTTTGCAGGAAACCCCATCCCTGGCTTTGCAAGCTACTTCTGGTCCCACAATGTTATGTGTGAAGGGGGAGCGTTCCTCATTATCATCATTATTGCAATCATTCTTTTCAGATGTACACCGGGACTGGTGTCCACCATCAGAAATATCATTGATGCATATGTGACCGATATCAAAGAATTAACGAGAAAAAGATGAACTGTCCATTCTGCGTACAGAACGCGGTGATCCTAGAAAACGAACTGGCGTATGCAAGGATGGATGCATACCCAGTATCGCCAGGACATATGCTCATTATTCCAAAACGCCATACCACGGACTGGTTTTCCCTCACAAAAGAGGAAAAAAGAGCAGTCGTGAATCTACTTGATGCAGCAAAAGAATATCTAGAGGCAGTCTACCACCCAGACGGATATAATATTGGCATCAACTGCGGAGAAACTGCCGGACAGACGATTTTTCATGCCCATGTACATCTTATTCCCCGATACCACGGTGACGTGGATAACCCACGTGGCGGGGTGCGTGGGGTAATTGCCTGCAAACAAAACTACCCTTCGTCACAAAATTATTCTTTTTTATTGTAAGAGAAAACCGAAGAATCTCCTATAAATAGGATGAAGAGGAATAATCTAATTACTATGCAAAAATCCATCAACGAAATCAATGAACGCATTCGTGATGGAAGTGTGCGTGTAGTCACCGCTGAAGAGATGCCTTCCATTGTCGATGAACTCGGCATTGAAGGGGCACTGAAAGAAGTCGATGTGGTGACCACCGGCACTTTCGGTGCTATGTGTTCTTCTGGAGCATTCCTGAACTTCGGACATGCAGAGATTCCAATTCGTATGGAAAAGATGTACTTAAACGACGTCGAAGCTCATGCGGGACTGGCAGCGGTTGACTGCTACCTTGGTGCAACTGCTGAGTCGGAAACACGCCATGATGAGTATGGGGGTGCACATGTTATCGAGGATTTCATCAGCGGAAAATCTATCGAATTACGTGCAACGGGAAAAGGAACCGACTGCTACCCCCGACGCTCCATTGTCAATGAATTCACCATTGATGAACTCAACCAGGCAGTCATGGTAAATCCGAGAAACTCCTATCAGTGTTATGATGCGGCAACCAACATGGGGTCCAAAACCATCCGCACCTACATGGGATGTCTTCTTCCGGGGCACCGCAACGTCACCTATTCAGGAGCAGGATGTCTCTCACCGCTTCCGAATGATCCAACCTTCTCGACAATCGGTTCGGGCACTCCGATTTTCCTCGGTGGTGCAAATGGAGTCATTATCGGAGAAGGAACCCAAAGTTCTCCGGGCAAAGGCTTCGGCACCCTGATGACTTCCGGCAACATGAAGGATATGTCCCCGGACTTCATACGTGCCGCAACGATGACTGGGTACGGCGTTACAATGTATGTTGGTGTTGGTGTTCCAATTCCGGTATTAAATGAGGAAATTGTAAAACACACCGCAATCCGCGATGAAGACCTTGTTACCGAGATTGTTGACTACAGTACCGGTACAAGAAACAGACCAGTTATCAGAAACGTCACGTATGCAGAACTGAAGAGTGGTTCTGTTGAAATAGACGGCGAGGAAATCCGTACATCTCCGCTATCCAGTTACAAGAAAGCACGTGAAATCGCCAATGTTCTCAAAGGAAGAATTGAAAATGGAACCTTCCTCATGGGTGCGGCAACACGTCCGATTGATGCTACCAAGGTCAACAAACCGATGGCCGAAAAGAGTAGCACTGTTCATGTCATTGATCTGATGAAAACAAACTTTGTAACAATTACCGAGGAAGAAAATGTAAAAGAGGCTGCAAAACGCCTCTTAAGCGGGGAGACGAATCACCTTCCGGTTATCGACGCCGAGAACCGCCTGAAAGGTATTGTCACGACCTACGATGTGTCAAAAGCATTTGCAAATGACAATCAGGACCAGAGTGTTGCTGAAATTATGGTAAAGCGTGTCATCACAACAACGGCTGACGCGCCCATTGATGTGGCTGCACGTACGTTGCAACAGAATAACATCGGCGCACTCGTTGTCGTTGACAGCAACCGTCATGTTCTTGGCATGCTCAATTCCTATGATTTAGGCGATCTTGTCCAGCGGGGGAGACAACTATGAAAATCAGAATAGCTTTCGACCGTTCAACCGTTCAGGAACCAATTATTGCCAAAATCATCATCGAAACAAAAATCCCAGCAAATGTTGAACAGGCGATGATTGATGGAGAAGAAGGCTGGGCGCTTCTGACACTGGATGACAAAGACGGAAAGGTATTCCTTGATGCACTCGAAAAGCAGGGAGTACATGCCCATGTGCAGAAGAACGCCATCATCCACAACAGAGAGGAGTGTGTTGACTGCGGTCTTTGTATTAGTCTCTGTCAGAAACATGTATTCTCCTTTGATGAGGACTGGGGACTGGAAGTTGATGCAGACCGCTGTGTTCTCTGTGGCCGCTGTGCGGAGTTCTGTCCGCAGCGTGCCTTAAGCATTCAGAAAGAATGATTCGTGAGCGCTTCAACTTTCGTGAAACCATCACCACAATTCTTGCCGAATCCGCAGATGATGTGGATGCGGCAAAAACGGCTATGCTTGCCGCTCGGAGCGAATTGGAAGAGTATATTCGCTCCGATCCCTATTTTCAGATAACCTATGAACCGCTTGATGTTTCGAAATCAGCACCGCTGATTGTTCAGCGGATGTCTGCCGCCGGAAAAGAAGCAAACGTAGGACCTATGGCTGCAGTAGCCGCTTCTATTGCATGGGAAGGCGTAGAAGCAATGAAGAAAAACGGTGCGGAATTCGGATTAATTGACAACGGAGGAGACATCGCCCTCGTATCCAACCGAGATGTTTCTGTCGGGATTTATGCAGGAAATGCAGAAAGTTCCGGTAAATTCGCATTTGTCATCCCCCCTCAAAAGGAGATTCTTGGCATCTGCACTTCGTCAGCGACCGTCGGGCCATCAGTGTCCTTCGGAAAAGCTGATGCGGTCGTCTGTTTTTCAAGAAATCCATCAGTGGCAGACGCATGGGCAACCAGTCTCTGCAACCGGATAACAGAAGAGACCTTCGTTGAAACGGCGCCTAAAAACAGTTCCCTTTTTGGAATTTATGCAGTAATCGGCAAATGGATTGGTACTTGGGGGAAACTTCCCCGGATTGTTCCTGCAAATGTTGACACAAACCTGATTACCAAAGAATAATTTGGGTTAGATTTATATAACTTTGAAACACATTTATTTAGGCAGTCTACATCAGACTATCATGGGCCATTAGATCAGTCAGGCAGATCGTCGGACTTTTAATCCGCAGGTCGGGGGTTCAAACCCCTCATGGCCCGTCCACGCTTCGGATTTTTTGACAGAGACCTCATATCAAGACGACTCTATCTTATTTTCCGCGCGTGCTAAACTCACTCCACAGGCGTGCTCATTTGAGCAGTCTCATGCGCCGAAGAAACACAATTTTCAAATTTCGCAGAACAGCTACCTGAAAAATCAGCAGTAAGACTAACGTATCCAAAGAAAAGGAATCTGATTAGGAGCTATATGACACGACTCAATGTATTACTACATGAGATGGTCCCAGACCATCAGATCATGGAACCGGAGGAAGTTACCGACCTCCTGAAATCCTTCGATATTAATGAAGACCAGCTGCCGAAGATTTACCATGACGATCCGGCCGTAAAAGCATGCGGGGCAACCCCGGGAAATGTCCTTCGTATCGTCAGAAAAAGCGTAACGGCAGGCGAAGCAACATCCTACCGCCTTGTGGTAAGACGCCCGAAAAAATAACCGGAGGATAAGACATGATTGATAGAAGCGTATTATCTGGCGCGTACTTTACGCAGGAAGACGTAGCACGCCACCAGCTGGACTCGTACAACTTCTTTATCGAAGAGAACCTGCAGAAGGTTGTCGATGAACAGAAGATTGTCGAGACTGAAATTGTAAACCGCGGAAAGAACCAGGAACCGGTTTGGGTTGAACTGGGAAACATCCGCGTTGAAAAACCGATTGTCAGAGAAGCAGACGGTTCACAGAGCAAACTCTTCCCGACCGAAGCAAGACTCAGAAACTTGACCTATGCTGCACCGATGGTTCTTGAAATGACTCTTCACCAGGGAGACAAGGTGTTCCCTGTCCAAGAAACCACCATCGGTCAGCTTCCGGTTATGATTGGATCAAAGGTCTGCAACCTCTGCGGTCTTTCCCAGGAGGAAAGAACTGAGCAGGGAGAAGACCCGTGCGACCCGGGAGGATATTTTATTGTCAACGGAACCGAGCGTGTATTGATGACGCTCGAAGATCTTGCATCAAACAAGATTATGACAGAATACACTGAGCGCTACAATGAACAGATTCATGTCGCAAAGGTATTCTCTCAGTACCGCGGATACCGTGCCCTTGTTGTTGTGGAGAAAAACAAGAAGAATCTCCTTGATGTCTCCTTCCCGTCCGTAGCAGGTCACCTCCGCTTTGCCGATTTGATGCGCGCACTCGGTCTGGAATCTGATGAGGCAATTGTTTCTGCAGTTTCCCTCGATGAAGACATCCTTACCTACATGATGCAGAACCTCGAAGAAAGCGACTGTGCAACCACCGAAGAAGGTATCATGTACGTCGGTAAGAAACTTGCACCGAACCAAACCAAAGACTATCAAAAGAAGCGTGCTGAGTTCGTCCTTGACAGCTACCTCCTCCCGCACCTGAATTACCTGATTCCAGCAAACCTGAAGCAGGGCGATGAAGGATACGAAGAAGCGGCAAGAAACGTCCGTGTTGCAAAAGCCGAATTCCTCGGCCGTATGGCTGAAGCATGTTTCGACTTAGCACTGAACAAGAGAAGAATCGATGATAAGGATCACTACTCGAACAAGCGCTTAAAGCTCGCAGGTGATCTTATGGAAGATTTGTTCCGTATCTCACTTAACAGACTGACCCGTGATGTCAAATACCAGCTTGAAAGAGCAAGTATGAGACACAGGGAACTTGCAATCGGTACTGTTGTCAGAGCTGACGTACTGACGGAACGCTTAATTCACCCGCTTGCAACTGGAAACTGGGTCGGCGGAAGAACCGGTGTATCTCAGCTTATGGACCGTGTCGACCACATGTCAGTCATCTCCCACTTACGCAGAGTTATCTCTCCGTTATCCAGGTCCCAGCCTCACTTCGAAGCTCGTGATCTGCACCCAACGCAGTGGGGAAGAATCTGTCCATCCGAAACTCCGGAAGGACCGAACTGCGGTCTCGTGAAGAACTTCTCGCAGTTAGTTGAAATCAGCAGAGGAACTGACGAAGAAGAAATTATGCGCATCATCCATGGAATGGACATCCAGCCAATCAGGAGTGAGTAAATATGGATAAAAAAATGGCTCGTGTGTTCGTAGACGGAGCATTAATCGGCAAAGTTGACGATGCAGAGGGATTCACCCGCCACTTCCGTCAGATGAGACGTTCAGGCCAGGTTTCAACCGAGGTTAACATCTCCTACCGGGATTACAGCAACGAAATCATCATCAATACTGACAGAGGACGGGCGCGCAGACCGCTCATCGTCGTCGAAAACGGCGTTCCGGCTGTAACTCAGGAAGATATTGAACTCGTCAGAAAGGGAACCATCACTTTCAATACATTGATTTCCCAGGGAAAAATTGAATATATCGATGCAGAAGAAGAAGATGACCTCTACATCGCAGTCGAAGAAAAAGATCTGACCAAGGAACACACCCACTTGGAAATCGACCCATCGCTGATTCTCGGAATCGGAGCAGCACATGTTCCATTCCCAGAGCACAATGCATCTCCGCGTGTTACCATGGGTGCAGGTATGATTAAGCAGGCACTGGGATTCGCCCAGGCAAACTTAAAACTCCGCCCGGACACCAGAGGACACATGCTGCACTACACGCAGGTCCCGATGGTGCACACACAGGCCGCAGAAATGATTGGATCTGAAAAACGCCCGCAGGGTCAGAACTTCTGCGTTGCAATCATTTCCTACGAAGGATACAACATTGAAGATGCACTGATTTTCAACAAGGCATCTGTTGAACGCGGGGTCGGAAGATCTCACTTCTTCAGAACCTACGAAGGGGAAGAACGCAGATATCCGGGAGGACAGGTCGACCGCATTGAACATCCGGAAGACGATGTCATCGGTTCCCACGGACCGGGATCCTACGCAAACCTCGATGTCGACGGAATTATCAATCCGGAAACCATCGTCAAGGAAAAAGATGTGTTAATCGGAAAGACCTCTCCGCCACGTTTCCTTGAAGAACCAACCGGGGAACTGCTCGCCGTTGAAAAGCGCCGCGACACTTCCATTACGATGAGAAGCAACGAAACCGGTATTGTCGATACCGTTATCGTTACCGAGTCTGAGAACTCCTCAAGACTCGTCAAAGTCAGAACCCGTGACCTCCGTGTTCCGGAAATCGGCGACAAGTTCGCATCCAGACATGGACAGAAGGGTGTCTGCGGTCTGATTACCCTGCAGGAGAACATGCCGTTCACCGCAGAAGGTATCTCCCCTGACCTCGTCATCAACCCGCACGCAGTCCCGTCCCGTATGACCATCGGACATATGCTGGAAATGATTGGAGGAAAGGCAGGTTCTATTGAGGGAAGCCGTGTAAACGCAACCTCTTTCAGAAAGACCAATGTCGAAAAGATTTTTGATTCTCCGTTCGCACAAAAACGCCTCCTCGAAGACAAAGAAATTGCAGACGACCTGAAAACCGATGCACTGACCCGTGAACAGGTTCTCAGACACCAACTCCAGAATGCAGGATTCGCACACACAGGCCGAGAAGTCATGTACGACGGTATCACCGGAAGACGCTTCAAAGCAGATATTTACATCGGTGTCATCTACTACCAGAAACTGTACCACATGGTATCTACCAAGATGCATGCCCGTTCCAGAGGACCGGTCCAGGTCTTAACACGCCAGCCGACTGAAGGTCGTGCACGTGAAGGAGGTCTCAGATTCGGAGAAATGGAACGTGATGTCATGATTGGTCACGGTGCAGCAATGGCCCTCAAAGAGCGTCTGCTCGATGAATCCGATGCTGTAAAGCAATATGTCTGTGCACGGTGCGGTATGGTCGCCATGTACGATGCAAAGCAGAAGACCACCAGATGTCTTGCCTGCGGAGCGGAAACTGATATTTACGAAGTTGAAATGAGTTACGCATTCAAACTGCTCCTTGATGAAATGAAGAGTATGGGCATAGCCCCAAGACTGAGACTGGAGGATATGGTATGACCTCGCCAAAGAGAATCGGAAAGATTGAATTTGGTCTTCTCTCGCCGAAACAGATTCGCGACATGAGTGTCTGCAAAGTCATCTGGCCAGACACCTACGACGACGACGGCTTCCCGTACCCGAAAGGGTTGATGGATCCATCGCTCGGCGTCATTGACCCGGGACTGCGTTGCAAGACCTGCGGACAGAAGCAGGGAGACTGCCCGGGACACTTCGGACACATCGACCTGGCAAAACCAGTTATTCACGTCGGTTACACCAGACTGATTAGAAAACTCCTGCGTGTCACCTGTCGCGAATGCGGACGTCTTCTCCTGGAAAAAGAGGAAATCGAGAAGTTCTCTGCTCTGGAAGACGACCCGTACTCCGATGAAACCATCGGTGAAAAAGATATCAAGAAAGAGCGTGTCTGCCCGTACTGCGGAGAACAGCAGTTCAAGATTAACTTCGAAAAGCCGACCTCCTTCGTTGAAGTTTCCTCCGAAACCGATGAAAACGGCAAGACCCACAAGACGGAACACAAACTCACCTCCGCTGATATCCGTGAACGCCTCGAAAGAATTCCAGACGATGATCTTCGTCTCCTTGGAATCGATCCGGAAGTTGCACGTCCGGAGTGGGCAGTTCTGACCGTTCTTCCGGTCCCGCCGGTAACTGTCCGCCCGTCGATTATCCTGGAAAACGGTCAGCGTTCTGAGGATGATTTGACCCACAAGCTCGTTGATATCATCAGAATCAACCAGAGATTCAAGGAAAACCAGGATGCAGGTGCCCCGCAACTCATTATTGAAGATTTGTGGGAACTGCTGCAATACCACGTAACGACCTATCTCGATAATGAGGTTGCAGGTTGTCCGCCGGCACGTCACCGCTCCGGCCGTCCGTTAAAGACCCTTTCCCAGAGACTGAAAGGAAAAGACGGACGTTTCAGAGGGTCGCTTTCCGGTAAGCGTGTCAACTTCTCTGCACGTACTGTTATCTCTCCGGATCCGAACCTCTCCGTCGGTGAAGTGGGTGTCCCACTTGCCATTGCAAACGAGATGTCAGTCCCAGTCCGTGTTACTAAGCAGAACATCGATGATATCCGCGCCATGATTAAGATTGGTCCGAACCGGCCGACCTTACGTGACCCATGCGGTGCAAACTATGTCAACCGCCCGGACGGCAGACGTATCAGACTGATTGCAGGTCCGGAAGGAAACTGCGAAACTGTTGCAGAAATGGTCGAACCTGGATGGAAGGTCGACAGACAGCTTCGTGACGGCGATGTCGTTCTCTTCAACCGTCAGCCATCTCTGCACAGAATGTCGATTATGTCTCACCGCCTGAAGGTGATGAACGGAAGAACCTTCCGTCTGAACCCAGCAGTATGTCCACCATATAACGCAGACTTTGATGGTGATGAAATGAACCTGCATGTTCCGCAGACCGAAGAAGCCCGTGCTGAAGCAGAACTTCTCGTCTCCGTTCAGGAAAACATTCTGTCCCCACGTTTCGGCGCACCGATTATCGGCGGTCTCCACGACCACATTTCCGGTATCTTCATTCTGACAAACCAGACAAAATGGTACACTAAGCAGGAATTCCTCTATCTCTTGAAATATACAAAGATGGAGCACATGCCAGAGCCGGGAAAAATTGTCGACGGCGTTCCTTACTGGAGCAACAAACAGGCATTCTCAGTCATCCTGCCGAAAGACATCAGCATGTTCTATAAAGCAACCTGCTGCCAGAACTGTAACCCGTGTACAAAGAACACCAAAGAAGGGTGTCCGAACGATGCATTTGTCCAGATTGTGAACGGAGAACTCATCTCCGGAACGATTGACAAGAAATCTGTCGGTGCAATGGATGGTATGATTCTTAACAGAATTATCCGTCTCCACGGTACAAAACGTGCAAAGGAGTACATTGATGATTTAACCCGTCTTTCCATCCGTGGCATTATGCTCAACGGATTCAGCTACGGTATCAATGATACTGACTTAGGTAAGAATCAGCACAAGCAGATTCGTGAAGTCCTCGACAAGGCAGAAGAAGACGCTGCAAAGAAGATTGAAATTTTCGAACAGGGTCACCTCGAACCGATGCCAGGAAGAACACCGGAAGAAACCCTTGAACTGCAGCTGATGAGCCAGCTCGGTAAGGCTCGTGACAGTACCGGTAGTATTGCATCCAGACACTTAGGTTTCGAGAACTCTGCTGTGGTCATGGCGGTATCCGGAGCACGTGGTTCCATGCTGAACATCGCACAGATGGCCGGTTGTATTGGTCAGCAGGCAGTGCGTGGAGAACGTCTCAGTCGTGGTTATGAGAACAGAACCCTCCCGCACTTCAAACGCGGCGATAAAGGAGCAAGCGCACACGGTTTCGTCAGAAACTCCTACAAGTCCGGACTTACACCGACCGAATTCTTCTTCCACGCAATTGGTGGTCGTGAGGGTCTTGTCGATACTGCAGTCCGTACGTCACAGTCCGGTTACCTCCAACGCCGTATGATTAACGCACTGCAGGATCTCAAAGTTGCTTACGATGGAACCGTCAGAAGCACCGGCGGAAAGATTATTCAGTTCGTTTACGGCGAAGACGGTACCGATCCAGCGAAATCCGCATCCGGTCTCCCTGTTGATGTCAAGGGTATTGCTGAATCTGTCTTAAAGGAGGAGATTTAAGATGGCTGCTAAGAAGAAGAACCTGGTAGAAAAAGTTGAAGCCATCCTTGAGGAGGAAGCGCCGGTGGTAACGAAGAAGGCAGCAAAGAAGGTTGAAGAACCGGTTGTCGAGGAAAGCGAGATTGCAAAGGAACTCCACACCTGGAACCTTCCGAAAACCATCTTTGAACAACTCCGCAAATGGCTTGAAGGCAAAAACGAAGAAGAGATGGAGGAAATCAACCTCACATCTCTCAAAGACCGTGTTGTCAGATTAGTTGAAGAGAAACTTCCGGTTTCCACAACCACAGAACTGATTAAAATTCTACTCTCAAAGCACGATGCCGGAAAACCGGTCACCGACGACCAGTTTGAGGAAATTGTCAGCAGAATTAACAAGGAATATGAGATGACCAGAGTTCAACCGTGTGAAGCAGTCGGTATTTGTGCCGCACACTCCATTGGTGAACCAGGTACTCAGATGACCATGCGTACATTCCACTTCGCCGGTGTGGCTGAAATTAACGTTACCTTAGGTCTTCCGCGTCTGATTGAAATCATGGATGCAAGAAAAGAACCATCCACGCCGACTATGACCATTTTCCTCGATCCGGGATTCCGCGAGGACAGAGACAAAGCACGTGAAGTTTCCTGGAAGATTGAAGCAGCACCACTCCATGAATTCGGAGATATCGAAACCGATATCGCAGACATGTGCGTCATTGTCGAAATCAACAAGGATGTTTGCAAGAAGAGAAAGATTGAAGTGAAAGATGTTCTTGCCAAGGCTCCGCAGAAGATTAAAGACAAGCGCCACTACCGTGAATTCGAAGTCGAAACCAACGAAGAAGAAGGTATCCTCCGCTTCATTCCGAAGAATCCGGAATCCTACCAGAACCTCTTCCAGCTTGCAGAACATGTCCGCCAAGTCATTGTTCAAGGTATTGACGATATCCGCCGTGTTGTGGTCAGAAAAGAGAACGACGAATACATTCTCCACACAGAAGGTTCCAACCTGAAAGATGTCTTTGAAATCGAAGGTGTCGACTGCACCAGAACAAAGACCAACAACATTGCAGAAATTGCAAACACCCTTGGTATTGAAGCAGCACGTGCAGCAACCATCGAAGAAGCATATGCAACTCTGAAAGAACAGGGTATCAGCGTCGACCGCAGACATATCATGCTGGTTGCAGATATCATGTGCATGGATGGAGAAGTCAAGCAGATCGGACGTCATGGAATTGCCGGTGAGAAAGAATCGGTTCTTTCCCGTGCAAGCTTTGAAGTTACCGTCAACCACCTGCTGGATGCAGCTGTTGCCCATGAATTCGATGAACTCTCCGGAGTTACCGAAAACGTCATTGTCGGTCAGCCGATTCAGCTTGGAACTGGTGACGTGAAACTCATGGCAAAGAGAGTCAACCTCTAAAACTTTTCCTCTTTCTTTTTTTTTAATTTACATAATTCGTCTTAGGATATAGACGACCGTCCAGAAAAAATCAATTATAACGAAGAGAATAAAAAGAGGATTTCTGCGGATATTCCGCGGAATTTCTCAATTAGTTTTCGAGAACAATCTCGATGCTGATATCTTTTGGAACCTGAATGCGCATAAGCTGACGGAGTGCACGCTCATCGGCGTCAAGGTCGATAAGTCTCTTGTGTACTCTCATCTGCCAGCGGTCCCAGGTTGCCGTACCTTCTCCATCCGGGGACTTCCGGATTGGGACTACGAGTCTCTTGGTCGGCAGCGGGATAGGTCCAGCCATATTTACACCGGTACGCTCTGCAATCTCACGGATACGGGTGCACACCGTCTCCACTTTCTCATAATCTGTCCCCGTAAGGCGTATTCTGGCTTTCTGCATTGTTTATTCACCCAAAAAAATTCGTGTGATGATGAGTTTATCTCATCTGCTTTGCTTTGATTGCGAGAACAACACCGGCTGCAACGGTCATACCCATATCACGGACTGCGAAGCGACCGAGCTGTGGGAATTCTTTTGCGGTTTCAAGAACGAGTGGGCGGGTCGGTGCCATGGTACAAATTGCTGCATCGCCAGCCTTAAGGAATGCTGGGTTCTCTTCCTTAACCTGTCCAGAGCGTGGGTCGAGCTTCTTGTCTAAGGACTGGAAGACACATGCAGTCTGGGAAGTGTGGCAGTGGAAGACCGGGGTGTATCCGACAGAAATGACGGACGGGTGCTGTAAGACAACAACCTGTGCGGTGAATTCATCTGCAACAGTCGGCGGGAACTCGACCGGACCGCAGACATCTCCACGGCGGACATCGTTCTTTGCGATACCACGGACGTTGAAACCAACGTTGTCTCCCGGAATTGCCTCTGGGAATTCTTCGTGGTGCATTTCGATGGACTTAACTTCACCAACGACGTTTGCCGGCATGAAGGAGACCTTCATTCCCTTCTTCATGACACCAGTCTCGACACGTCCTACTGGGACAGTTCCGACACCGGAGATGGTGTAGACATCCTGAATCGGGAGTCTAAGTGCTTTGTCAGTCGGGAGAACCGGCTGCTTGAAGTCATCGAGTGCTGCAAGGAGGGTAGTTCCCTTGTACCACGGGGTGTTTGCAGAGAGAGTCTTGATGTTGTCGCCTGCAAATGCGGAGATTGGGATGAACGGAGTCTCAGATGCCTTGAATCCGACAGATCCAATGAGCTTGCTCATCTTTTCTTTTGCTTCGTTGAACTTCTCTTCAGAGTAGTTAACTGCATCCATCTTGTTGATTGCAACAATAATCTGGTTGATACCGAGAGTCTTGGATAAGAAAACGTGTTCCTTGGTCTGCTCCATCGGGCCTTCAGTTCCAGAGACGACGATGATTGCACAGTCAGCCTGGGATGCACCGGTAATCATGTTCTTAACGAAGTCACGGTGACCTGGGCAGTCCACGACAGTAAAATTGTATTTTGGGGTTTCGAACTTCTTGTGGGCGATATCGATAGTAATACCACGCTCACGTTCTTCCTTGAGAGAGTCCATTACCCAGGCGAACTCGAAGGTTCCCTTACCCTTGGATTCTGCTTCTTTCTTGTATGCGTCAAGGACGTGCTGTGCGACTACACCGGTCTCGAAAAGGATACGACCGACAGTAGTAGACTTACCGTGGTCAATGTGACCGATAACGGCAAGGTTCATGTGGGGCTTTGCTGCTGCCATAGATAATTTTCTCCACTTTGACTCATTGAAGGGATGGCACCCATACGGCTGTCTAACCAGCTTCAACACGAGTGTAAACAGATTTGCTGTTTCTACATATAAAGATAACCCAGATAACACCTGACAAAAAATTACTGAATGAAGGGACTGATGATGAAGTTCCACATATTCTGGAAACCGAGGATTAAGAGATCTTTCATCTGGTCGACACTGACGCCGAGAACCGGTGATAAAAATAAGAAGAAACAGACGGTTCCAAGAATGCTTCCAAGGTTTGCTCCTGCCGCAACCGCGATGATTCGGAAGAGCGGGATTGAGAACAGGGTCTTGAGGCTGTCGGCTTTTCCGATTGACTTAAAGTCCCCTCCGTGAGGCGGGCGCATCTTTGCCTCGACAATTGCGGCAAACCAGCCACAGGCAAGGAATGGATTCAATGACGTCATCCATGCAAGTCCTGCCGCTGTTGCTGCGGAAAACGGGTGCCCGCGGACAGCGAGTGTTCCAACGCCTGCTAGGATGCCGTTAATAAGAACCCAGAAGATAATTGCCCAGATGAGTTTGTCCGTTGCTCCGGAAAATCCAATAGCCAGGATAACCACAACAAAGAGCGCAATAAAGAGAATGCCGATGATTTTTCCCCAGGGGTACTTCTTCGGTTTTTCATCCAGTTCTTTTTTGGGGGGAAGCATTTCCGGATGCTCGCGGAAGCGCGTGATACCGGGAACATGTCCCGCACCGCAGACAACAACGGCGCGCTCATAAGAGCTGTTTTCCAGACCTATGACGCCGTGGGCAAGATAGGCATCACGCTCATCGATAAGGGCGTTAGCACCACTCGGCGAAAAGTTGTGGAATTCCGCCAGAGCGCTTTCCATGATGTCTCCGTGGGTAAGCGAATCGACTGTTTCAGCATCAATCGCATCGGTCTCATCATCTTTTCCAAAAACGGAACTTATGAGAGCCCAGATAAGTCGAACCTTTTCTCCGAACTTCATCGCCTTCCAGAAACGGGCGATGGTAGTATTGATGTCACGGTCAATCAGCGCGATTTTGATATTGCGTTCCTCTGCGAGGCGGATTGCCTCCTTCATTTCAGCTCCAGGATCAACCCCGACATTCATGCCGATTTTCCGTTGAACGTATCCTAAAAGCCACTGCACGAGCATCAGCGTGAAATTGCCGTGCAAGATTCCTTTCACATCAGGCGCTTTAGATGATTTTTCTTCGATACCGGTCTCTTCCTCGCGCATCTGCTGTTTGAGTGTCGCAAATCTTCCCGCATCCAGTTCGATTGCAATAACATCCGGATTGACTGTATCCACTGTCTCGCGAACTTCCTCAATGCTCTTCTGGGAAACGTGAGCCGTGCCGACGATGTGGATTTCTGTCATTGCTGTTTCTGCCAGGGGTGCGCCCCGCGACTGTCGAATATTAATGTTGCACCCGAGTTAATACTATGTTTTTGGTACTGCTCCTTTGTTCCCTGGAATTCTTTGTCCTCTGCATCCCGACGTTTCAGGAGATCAACAAGAATCTGTTCGGTGTCTGGACAGGATGTTTTGCCTGGTATCGCATCGCACTCCGATACAATAAGGTTGTCACGGTCCAGCATAAATGGATAAGTCCTGCAGATATGGGGGCGAACTGCATAGACGCTACAGCGGTTATTTTTCAGAAAAAGACAGTTGCCGTCAGTTCCCCGCCGCAGAACCCACCCAAAGGTAAAGGTCTCGCCATTCTCCTCGAACCATTCAGGATAGGGTTCTGCAATTTCGTCAAAGGAAAGACCGGTCGCCTGAATCAGCGAATCGATTTCTTCGGGAGAAACCATAACCTCGTTATCCGAACCGCTACAGCAGGCACCGCATCGCCGGCAGACAAATCCGGTTTTTCGAATCTGTTCTTCAAAGCTCATTGCGAGTAGCGGGAAACGTGTTCCAGAATAGAACTGCGAATTTCCTCCGGAGTGAAACCGAGAATGCTTGCAAGGAACATAGCACCGCCGCTGCCGGTACCTTCCTTGATTTCTCCCTGAGCATAACGTGCGATGCCGGCATGTCCTAAGGTATCGAACTCCGGGTCCACATAATATGTGTCGCATCCGATGGCTGCCGCTGTTTCCTTGAAAGTTGCCGTGCTGTCGTTGAAGACGTAGGTGGTAGTGACAACATCAGGAACCACATTACCAAGGGCACGGATAACGGCTGCCACAGCAAGCATCTGGGTTCCACCGGCAAGGAAAAGTTTCCCGCGGAACCCTTCGGCAATGCCTGCTGCAACCGGCATCATCGGGTCGCCCACCATTGAGACAATATCCAGCGGATTTTCCGACGTAAGACCTGCTGTTTTTACTTTTTCGACGGCAATTTTTGCAATCTCTTCTTTGAGCGGCGACGGGTTGCTCACTAGGCAACTGCTGACTTTTGCCTGATAACCGAGGGAGCGGAGAACACATAATGCCGTGGTGGTTCCCCCCGGAAGACACTCGCCGAGCACCAGAAGATCGTGCGACTGCGAGAGGAACTCGCCAATCCAGCGTCCTTTTTCAAAGAGTTCTTTTGCATTCGGCACTGCATTTCCTTCCCGCGGGTCTCCTCCTGCTTCTCCTCCAAGATTCATGTGAGGAACACAGACAGGATATTTGAGACCGGATGCAATCATCAGCGGTTTCATGCCGATTAAGTCCATTGCAGACAGCGTGATTGAGGCAGGAGTCGGGCATCCGGTCGGGGTGTTCGGCGTCATATCGCCGGAGAGTTCGCCGTTCAGGATTAACTCTGCATCAAGCGGCGGAACAAAGTAGCTGCTTTCCGGATTTTCACCGGCTCCAGAAACGCCTGGAATCGCAGACACGACAGAATTCGACAATACCACGGCAAAGAGCGGGGACTCTGCCGTAAAATTAACACGTTCGGACACGAAGGACATAGATATCTATTAATTTGATGTTAAAACATAATAAGTTGACCACTTGCTTAATCATTTATTAGAGACAACGCTATACCATCATATGACAGCGCTGAAGGCTCTTCTGCAGTTTACGACTATTCTCCCTCTTGGAAAACCGGCTGACTTTGATGCCTTTGCAAAGAACAGCTGGATGTATCCTATAGCAGGCTATGTAACTGGAATTCTCGCCGCTGTCCCTGCAATTGTTGCATCGCTCCTGCATTTTGAAAACAGCCTGATTGTTGCCGCACTTACGATTGCGGTTGCTCTTGTCATCTCCGGAGGGAATCACTTCGACGGACTGCTTGACTTCGGCGACGGACTGATGGCCCACGGAAGCCGTGAAAAACGCATCGCCGCCATGAAAGACAGAACAACAGGGGCAGGAGCACTTGTCGCTGGAATGCTCACGCTTCTTCTGACGTTTGCCGCACTTGCCTCGATGCCGGTAATAGCAATCGCTCCGGCAATTTTGGTAGCTGAAGTCTGTGGCAAGATGGTAATGGGGCTTTCTTCGGCTCTTGGAAAGCCATTTGGCAACGGTATTCAAAAGTATATTTATGACAAATCAAAACGCCGATTTGCAATCTTTGCCGTTCTGCTTACACTTCCACTCTTTCTGTTACCGTGCAGATGGCTCACCCTCGGCGGAATTGTTGCAGCGGTTCTGACATTTGCTATTCTTCTGCTGCTTGCAAAAAAGTTATTCGGGGGAGTCAACGGTGATATTACTGGAACCTGCAATGAACTCTCCCGTATGACGGTCTGTCTTGTTATTGCGGCACTTATCTGCGTCTGCTAATCTGCTGAAATCCGCAACAGGCGTCATCGGCACATTCAAGATCGGTGGCGTTTTTATCTTCAACAATAGTGTTAAACTGTACCATTGCGTTCATCATCTCTTCGTCCATGCCGAATCCGCCTTTGGAATTCCGGAAAGCCTGTGCGTACGGATTTGGATTGACACGGCGATTTACCCGGATTCCCATGCAATGTGCACAGAAAATGCAGGTCGTATGGACAGCAACGGCTTTGTCTCCGCACTGTACGAAGACCTTTCCATTCGGTTTGCGGTCAAAAGGTAATGTTTTCATGTACAGTACATTAGATTTGAAACGTATAGAGAGTTTCTATTGAAAAAAGAGGATATTTAGCTGCAACCGGACCATCCGCAGTGTTTGCAGATGCCCATATTACATCCTTCTCCAAAGTCAAGCGGTTGACCGCATTCCGGACACGGGCGGCCGACCTTCTTTTCTTCCTGCTCCGGAGCCGGGCCGACAGACCAGTTGTCGAGGGTTGCAATCTGCTGGTTGGTAGCAGCAAGTTCAATGCACTTTCCAACCACATCTGCACAGGAAACACCTTCCGCATTCTTGTTCTTGATGGCGGAAATACAGTGAACTTTGGCGAACTGCTTGACGAACTTCTCGTACGGAACACCGTTCTGCAGACCGGTGCTGATACTGCGTCCTAATGCATTGCTGTTTGCTTCACATCCGGCACCGACCGTACGGATGAAAACCTCCATCGGCTTTCCGTCTGGAGTGGTGTTGACGGTGATGTAGAGTCTGCAGCAACCGGACTGGGCAAGGAAGGTTCTTCCGCTCATCTCACGCGGACGGTTGAAGGTAATCGGGGCAAGAACCGTCGGTGCTGCGTGTTTTTCAGCTGCTTCAACCACTGGCATAGCAACTGCAGCTGCCTGTTTCTTTTCCTCCTCCTTGCTCTTTTCAAGTGCCAGAACCACATCTTCTCGAGATCCGGTACGATAGAGGGTCATTCCTTTGATGCCTTCATGCCAGGCGAGGAGAATAGCGCGTGCAACATCGTCTTTGGTTGCCGAAAACGGCATGTTGATGGTTTTGGAGATGGAGGCGTGAACATATTTCTGGAATGCTGCCTGCATCAGGACGTGGTCACGCCAGCCGATATCAAGTGCGGTCTTGAAAACAGCCTTAAACGACTGCGGAAGCCATTCGACATCCTGTACAGTACCGGTTTCATGGACGTGGTTGATGACTTCCTGCTTCTTGGTCTCCGCCACCTGTCCGGAATAGCCCATATCGGCAAGGACACGGACAAGTTCTGCTTCAAAGTACGGATGAACTAATACGAAAGACTTGCCGACGGTGTTTCTCCGAGTGTATGCATAGGAGAAGACCGGCTCAATTCCTGAGGAGCAACCTGCAAGAAGCGAGATGGTCCCTGTCGGTGCAATCGTTGTCAGAGCGGCATTTCTCATGATGATGCCCTGCTTGTCCCAAACACTTCCCTTGTATGCCGGGAAAGTTCCCTTTTCTTTACCTAATTTAATGGATTCTTCAACCGCGACATCGTTGATGCGCTTCATGACATCCATACAGAAGTTGCGACCGGCATCAGAGTCGTACGGGATTCTCAGCATGAGCATGGCATCGTGAACACCCATAAGACCGAGACCGACTTTTCTGGTGCGGTTGGTATTTTCCTGGATCTGTGGAATCGGGAAGACATTTTTGGTGATAACAGAATCAAGGAAGCGGATTGCCATGCGGACCATTTTGTCGAGAGCCGGATAATCTATGTCGTCGGCACCGGCGCGGACAAATTTGGCAAGGTTGATACTCCCAAGAACGCAGGATTCGAACGGGAGGAGCGGTTGTTCACCACATGGGTTGGTAGTATCGATTGCTCCGAGATCGGGAGTAGGATTCTTGCGGTTGATGGTGTCATAGAAGAGAATGCCCGGTTCTCCGTTGCGCCAAACACCTTCAACGATTCCGTCCCAGATTTCCTTGACGGTGACGGATTTACCTGAGTTGTCGGTTACCCAGATATCACTGAATTTGCCGTCGGCGACCTTCTGCATGAATTCGTCAGAAACCATGATGGAGATATTGAAGTTGGAGAAGTCGCCCTCCTTGGCTTTGCAGTTGATGAACTGCATGATATCCTTGTGCCAGACATTAAGGATACCCATGTTGGCTCCGCGGCGTCTTCCTCCCTGCTTGATGACATCGGTTGCCGCGTTGAAGACACGCATGAAAGAGACAGGACCGGATGCAACACCGTCGGTCGAACGGACAGGGGAGCCTTCAGGACGCAGGTGAGAGAAGTTATAGCCGGTTCCTCCGCCGGACTGGTGGATGATGGCGCCCCAGCGAATGGCATCAAAGATTTCCGGAAGGGAATCATTAACCGGCAAGGTGAAGCAGGCCGAGAGCTGACCGAGTTCGGTTCCTGCGTTCATCAGAGTTGGTGAGTTCGGCAGGAATGAGAGACTCATCATTGCTTTATAATATTCTTCTGTCTCCTCCGGAGTGTCTCCGAGAGCGTTGGCGACGCGCCGACAGACGTCGTCAAATGATTTTTCGCCTTTCCGGTAATACCGGGCAGCAAGTATACTGTCTACAACCGATTCCGACATAATATCACCTAGAAATACGATGCAACACAACGTTGACGCATCGCATTTATGAGTACGTAACACATTGGTTTTGATGGTAAATATAACCTTGTCATTCATGCGTGAGGTATTTTATATGATTAATGAAAAACAATTAATTTTGATTATTTTTGCATTTTAAGACAAAATTGTGTCTTTTTTAAAAAGAGAAGAGAAATGAGGAAAGATTGCTGATTCTGCCTTACGGTACGAAAATAGCAAGGGAAATTGCAGTTGTCCATACCCCTGCTTTTCCAGTTGCACTTGAAGTAATATTAGACGTAGTAAACGTCGGGACATGCTCTTCCCCCATCAAGGTGCCGAGCATGGTGACTGCCTGCTGTTCAGCATAGGAGCCGCATGCATCCCCGCTGATGTTTCTTTCATGGTGTTCAGAGAGGAAACCGTGGTGGTTCGCCTCGAACGGCGGAACGGCAAGACCGACAGATGATGCAATCGTTTCACCATCGGCATTGGTCGACAGGCGTGCCATAACGCAAAAGACAACTTCCCCAGGTTGCAATCCGGCAAGTCCCTCCTCACGGGAGACAATCTGTGCCCGCGGAGGCATAATGGATGAGACTGTTACTAGGTTGAATGGAGACACGTGTGCATCGCGGAGTGCCATTTCAAATGATACCAGTTCATCTTCGTGGACGCCGACGCCTTTAGTAAAGAAAACTTTTGAGGGGACGAACATTTCTCTAATATCATACCCTTCAGAATAATTTATGTGTTGTGTATCTGAACGAGTCAAGATTCCTCATTCAGAATCGTAATAAGATACCTCTTATCATGAGTCATAATCATAGGAACGATCTTGGCAGTAATTTCCTGCTGTTTTTTGCCGCGTCTGACTGTGTCTGCAACATGGATGGGGGATGAAACTTCCTGTTCACCGGTTATTACTGCAAGTATTTTTTCAGTCTGCAGTTCACGGAGAAGTTCCAGAAGCGTTTTATGCAAGATTTCTGTCCGAGAATAGCGGAAAAAGCGTTCTGCCGCATGATTGGCAAGGTAGCACTGGTGCGTTGAGATGTCGCTTACTAAAATAATTGAGGGGATATGCTCCATTACCGAATCTAGGAAGAAACGCCAGCGCTTCTCATTCATTTCCGCTCTGCGTCGGCCCGAGACATCCCGGAACGCTCCATTGTAGCCGAGGAAAATGCTGGTGTCCTCTTCCAGACGGACAGGGGTTCCCGTAAAATCTCCATAGATTAGACCACCGTCTTTGGTGCGGAGGGGGAGTTCCGGCACGGAAAAACCGCGTTCCTGCGACAGTGGTGCAGAAATTTCCTGTGTAATCCGCTTTGCCGCATGCTCCGGCATGAAATCGGCAAAGGTTTTTCCGAGACACTCCTCTGCAGTATATCCGAGGAAACGAGTAATCTGCGGACTGATGTACTGGATGCTACCATTCTCATCAACGGACCAGATGACATCATGCACGGTTTCGACCAGACGGCGGAACATCGATTCGCTCTGTTCCAGTGCATCCTCAGCGTTCCGCTCCGCAGTGATGTCGTCCAGAATGACCGTAACTCCCGGGTTTCCGTCGGCAAGAACCATCGGATAGATGTGCTGATCGAGAATATGTTCCAATCCTTTGCTAAACAGCCGGACTTCACTGTGTACCACTTCTCCGCGGAGGGCTCTTCGGATCTGTTCAGTTAGGATGCTCCCGCAGAGAACTACACCTTTTCCCTCGTAGATGCTTTTTCCGACAGTCTCTTCCCGAGTTCCACCAAGGAACGCAAGAGCCGCATCATTAATCTGAATAATCTGCAGACATTCGTTGGTGACGATGACCATCTCTGATGAAAGATTCATCATGGAAGAAACCGGAATCCGTTTCGAAAGGAAGAAAACTTTGGCTTTTCCGAATGCACGCATCTCAACACGCCCGGAAACAAGAAGCGTATCCATATACCGTGCTGTGGTATTCCGGTTGACGTGAATGGCATCGGAGATTTCCGAAACCGACATGCCGCGGGGATTTTCCCGCAAGAGTTCAAGAATCTCAGAGGAATAGCCGTTCGGATCGCCCATACCAGATTATTGGACGCCGAAAATGATAATGATTTGCAACATTGCTACACCACAATGCATTGCATTATACAAAATAATTAAATACAACACATTACAAAAATACTAGTATCAGTCTGCTGGACTGAAATCTCCTACACCTCATTAATGACACGTACCCCAATATTTCCTTTTTTGGGAGGGAAGAAACTACATTACCCCAAAACTCCAATTTTTAAGCAGAAATGAGCCGGTTTGATGCAGTTCTTTTTGACATGGACAATACGCTTCACAGTCTCCGTGAGGCAAGATTTTGTGCAGCAGACGGCATTATGGCATACAAAGGCTGTTTTCCCGACCTTCATTTCTATTCACTCAACAGAGACAATCCAAACCTTGTCAAACAGTCGCTTACGGACTTTTTCCAAGAGAACGACCTGGAAGGAGTAGATGAATGCATCTGGCTCTATCAGCAACTGGAAATCAGCTGTCTTCGACCGTTTGAACCGATGATTGAACTTGTGCAGAAACTGAAGGAAGAGGGAAAGAAACTGGCAATTGTTTCCAATGCAGACATCAGGTCAAGTGCCATCCGCATCAGGGAACTTGGACTGAAATCCTGTTTCGATTTGATTGTGACGCCGGAAACATTCGGCGTGAAAAAACCCGACATCCAAGTGTATCTGAAAACGCTGGAACTTCTCGGAGTTTCGCCGAACCGTGCGGTGATGATTGGAGACACCGCATCGCGTGATGTAATTCCGGCACGCGAGGCAGGACTTGCCGCCATCCATGCTTGGTTCGGAACCGTTGAAGAAAAAGATTCATCAGTTTGTGCGGAAAATCCGGAAGATGTCTACCGGATTCTGGGAGCCTTATAGATTGAGCAGTTTTTTCACTTGGGCATCACAGGATTTTTCCCGCTCTTTGAGCAACGGAAGAGAGACACCTGGTTTGAAAGATGAGAATAAAAGCCGAAGGAATCCTGTGGTGACATCCATTGCCTCACGTTTGAACCGAACCTCGACCGTACTTTCTCCTACGAAGCCTTTGATGGAGAAGCAGTTCAGTTTTTCGAAGTTATAATATTCGTCGTCAAGCACGGCAAGCACTTCTACTCTTCCGAAGTTTTTCAGATAGTCGAAGAACTCTTTCGTTAATGGTGTGTCGAGCCGGTACTCCTTCATATAGGAACCATCTGCACAGGATTTATGCTGAATGGAATCGAGCAGCCGCACTTCTTGCAACCTCCTGAACAGCCTGTATTGTTTGTTCGCACTCCGTATCGGTTGTCATGCAGGAGAGACTGAGGCGCACGCTACCGATGCCGTTGTCAACTATTTCATGGACCAGCGGAGCACAATGCAAACCGGTGCGGGTGATGATACCGAACTTGCGTGCCAGGATAAATCCCACGTCGTCATTGGGGAGCTGATTGATATTGAAGGAAATGACTGGCACTTCCGGCGTCTGGTAATGGACAGTGATGTTCGGCTCCTCTAATAGACCGCGGATGATAGTATGTGTCTGGCGGAGCTCCTGATTCTGGATAGAATCTATTCCATGTTCTTCCAGATATCCGATACCAGCGGCGAGAGCTGCGAGACCCACATGGTTATGCGTACCAGTCTCGAATTTTTCGGGCAGGTCTTCGGGCTGGTAGAGTTCCTGCGAACGGGTTCCGGTTCCACCGAACCTCGTCGGTGCGATGGACTTTTCATCTCTCAGGTAAAATCCACCGGTACCAGGAATCCCGAGAAGCGCTTTGTGACCTGTGAAGACGTAGGCGTCAGCAGAGAGTTTCGGGATGTCAATAGCCATATGACCCGCAGTCTGTGCACCGTCTATGAAGAAGAAGATTTCAAGGTCGTGCAGAAGTTTTCCAATTTCTTCGATGTTCTGGACAGATCCGAGAACATTACTTGCATGAGACATAACCACGAGTTTCGTCTCTTTTGTGAGTTTTTCCTGCAACAGTTCTGCGGTTACATGACCGTTTTCAAAATCAGCAATTGATAATGAGATATCTCCGGCACGTGCATATTCGTGGAGCGGGCGCAGAACCGAGTTGTGATCCAGGGCTGTTGCAACTGCATGGCAGTGCGGATGTTTCCGGATAAAACCGGCAATCAGGACGTTGAGGGAGTCGGTTGCATTGTGGGTAAAAATGATGTGTTCCGGCTCTGTGATATGGAAATGATTGGCAATTCGAGAGCGGGCGAGTTCCACATAATCTACGGCATCACTTCTTCCGGTTGCCCTGCCTGCATCAAAAACAGGTGACAACATCGCCTCGCTGACCGCAGCGGAAACACACGGTGGTTTGGGCCAAGTGGTTGCAGCGTTATTCATATAGATAAGAGGAAGAACCATATAGTGAGTAATAATTTGTAGTGAAACCTATTAGCACTTTCAGAAAAGTACCCCAATCAACCACTATTTAATACAGGAAAGACAATTATTTTTTGGAATCAGCAGAAAGGAATAGGCTGCTGCGAGGGGGTTTGTTTAGACCGCATTTCCCCCCTTCCGATTATCAGGAAATTGCGGATACTGTTTTTGAAATGGTGAAAAAAGATTAGAGGGAGAATTCTTTTGTTGCGTCACGGTTTTCACCGTCGGCAAGTTTTTTGAATAATCCCGGTTTGCTCTTCGGAATCAGACAGAGCGGACATACCCACTGATTGGGAATATCCTCGTATTTCGTCCCCGGTGCAATTCCGTGTTTCGGATCTCCTTTCTCTTCATCGTAAATCCATCCGCAGTAGATACAATACCATCTTGCCATAGTTACTAAATTACACGAGTAAATATATCAACTTACCCATATGAGACGGTATCCCCATTCCCAAATTATCTTAAGGGGGAGCACCAAATTAGAAGAGTATGAAACCGGTTAGTACCCTTTACGGAGGTTGGACCAGTACAGATGCAGCACCATTTGAACCGAAAAATCTCAAGAAATTCCTGGATGATGGAAATGCTGCAATTATTGCAACGGCGGGACTTTCCACCTCGATGGCAGGAATCACCGAAGATGCCGTCAATACCGGAAACGTTCTTTTTATAAATCTGAAAACAGGAAAACCGCAGCCACTATACGACGGTACTTGGTATAATCTGTTTACCGCTGTCGGTTATCTCGTCCAAAATGAAGGTGAAGATGCAGGAACTCTGTTTTATAACACCTGTGTTGAGAATGCAAAAATTCTTGCCGACTCTCTCTGGGAAAAGCAGTGCCGATTCAACGAGAACTACTCTGGTTTCCGCACGATGGATAATGATACTCAATCCGCTTTGCAGGATGTATTCCCGGATGACAAAATTTTCGACAAACTGCTGAGTTATCTGAACAGAAACGAACGGAAATTAAAAGCAGATATCGCTGAATTCACCAAAAAAACTGCAAATGGCGTGAAAGCATACAGGAAAACTATCATCTCGTCTCACCTTACCGCTCTCTCCGATAAAGAATATCTGTCGCGATTTTCCACAGACGCAAAAGAGTTGAAGGAACTCTACAAAGCACTGAAAAACACCATCAAAGAGATGCGCAAGATTCCTGAACTGTTCAACTGCACCAATTACCTCCTTCGAGGCGGCGAATATCACGATATCAAGGGATTCTGCAGACTGGTTTCCGTTGAAGAAATTGAAAAGCATAACTGGTCTTTGAAGCCGGAAGACTACATCTGATATAAAACCAACACTCTTTTTTAAATAGTTGAATTATCTCTAAAAATCCCTAAAGAATTCTTTTATATAAAAATACCACTAAAAGATAGGTAATGGCAAACAGAGGAGAATATATGGAAGCCTTCTTTGGTGTTGAACTCTATAAGAAGTTCGAAGACACCATCAGCGACTTGGAGAATATCGAAGCTGATTTGAAAGATATTTCAAAAGAAGTAGCACGTTTCGGCGGAGAGATGGAAAAGCAGGACAGAATTGAAAGCGCTCGTGAAATGCGTGCAATCATCTATGAGTCTGGACAGCAGGTAAAGGACGTCAGAACGTTTCTTTCCTTCTACTTTACCCAGTCCGAAGAACTGGCACAAGTTATCCTAGAACGCGACGCCTACATGCTTCTCCATCAGATTCACCAGTGGGACTTCTGTGATGTCCGCGACCTCCGCGACTGGATTCGCGACATCAAGAAAGTCTGCGAAACCCTCGGCTATCGTGCAGAAGATCTTATCAACTTTGACCGTCTGACCCCGCACGAGGTTCCGGCCGATGTCAAGATTTATCCAGTATATGCAGTTGACAAGCACAACTACTGTCTCTGTGGCAAAGACTGTGATGAGATTATGTACATCGATGAAATCAGAGAAGATTTGGAAGCAAATCCAAGACTTGGCCGAAAATTTGTCTCCCCGACCAAGCAGGAATAAATATCGCCAAGATATTCCCATCCTTCTGGGAAATCATTCATTTTTTCTAAAATTTTTTGTGATTTGATTTGTCTTTAGAATCATTTCCTCCCGTATAT